>JAEEGJ010021674.1_pt1 | contig 13775 bp, 11 predicted proteins | sample 8958761 | NCBI WGS metagenome assembly JAEEGJ01 (sample SAMN16246546, study PRJNA631951) | gut metagenome | biome: gut microbiome; feature: rumen; material: RS-attached | host: Bos | place: Iran: Karaj | collected 2018-10 | reverse complement strand
GTTGCCGCCGACGAGGACGTCGTTGACCCATTTTATCGAGGCGCGGACGCCGAATACGGCCTCAATTGCGCCGCAGACCGCCGATGCGGCCGCCGCCGTCAGAAGTACCGCGCGCTCCGGCGCGATCGTCGGCCGCAGCAGGAGGGACATGTAGAGCCCCGTCCCCGCGGGGGAGAAGAAACTCCTGCCCCGCCGCCCGCGTCCCGCCGTCTGCTTTTCCGCGGCGACGACGAGACCCTCGGCCTCGCCCGCCCGCGCGGCCTCCAGCGCGACCGCGTTCGTCGATCCGACGCATTCATATTCGCGGAGCCGCAGCCCCGCGGGAAGTTCGATAAGCATGCTCTGCTCCTTTCCGAAGCGTTATGGACAGTATAGCATGCGCAGGTATCTCTTGCAAACCGCGAAAGAATAAGTAGACCCCGATTGCAAAATCGGGGCGCGGGTGATAAAATAATCTGTAATTCTATTGTCCCGGAGGGAAGAAATTGCCGCAGCTCGAGACGATACCGGCCGGGGAGCTCGCCCGGCAGAGAGAAATAATGGCGGAAATTGCCCGCGAGAACGAGGGCCGGCGTCCGCTCGCCTTCGTGGATACCTACGGCTGCCAGCAGAACGAGGCCGACAGCGAGCGTATCCGCGGCATGCTGCGCCTCATGGGCTATGAGTTCACGGAGGACGAGTTCGCGGCGGATCTCATCGTCGTCAATACCTGCGCCGTGCGCGAGCACGCCGAGCAGCGCGTGCTCGGCAACGTCGGCGCCCTCAACCATACGAAGAAGGCCAAGCCCGATCAGAAGATAGTCCTCTGCGGCTGCATGGTCCAGCAAAAGCACATGGCCGAGCGCGTCAAAAAGTCCTTCCCCATAGTCGACCTCGTATTCGGCCCGCACGAGCTGTATCGCTTCCCGGAGCTGATGCAGACGATGCTCGGCAGGAAAAAGCGCGTCTTCGCCGTGCGCGAGACGCCGGGGGAGTACGTCGAGGGCCTCCCCGTAGAGCGCTCGAGCCCGCTCAAGGCGTGGCTGACGGTCATGTACGGCTGCAATAACTTCTGCTCGTACTGCGTCGTGCCCTATGTGCGCGGGCGTGAGCGGAGCAGACGCGCCGACGACGTCATCGAGGAGGCGCGCCGCCTCGTGGATTCCGGCGTCAAGGACATAACTCTGCTGGGCCAGAACGTCAATTCCTACGGCCACGACCTCGACGAGGGGCATGATTTCGCCTACCTCATCGAGCAGATAAACGCCATCCCCGGCGACTTCGTCATACGCTTCATGACCAGCCACCCGAAGGACGCGACGGAGCGCCTTTTCAGGACTCTGGCCGACTGCGAGAAGGCCGCGAAGCACATCCATCTGCCGTTTCAGTCCGGCAACGACGAGATACTCCGCGCCATGAACAGGCACTATACGCGCGACGCGTACCTCCGCCTCGTGGACAGGGCGCGCGAGCTCATGCCCGGCGTGTCGCTGACGAGCGACGTCATCGTCGGCTTTCCCGGGGAGACGGACGAGCAGTTCGAGGATACGCTCTCCCTCGTCGAGCGCGTGCGCTTCGACCTCCTGTTCACCTTCATCTTTTCCCCGCGCGTGGGGACGCCTGCTGCCTCCATGCCCGACCCCTTCACGCGCGAGCAGAAGCAGGCGCGCTTCGACCGCCTGCTCGAGCTGCATAACGCCATATCCGCGCAAAAGCAGGCCGAGCACGTCGGCCGCGTCGAGCGCGTACTGATAGACGGCGGCGAGACGGGCCGCCTCACCGCACGGACGGGCGAAAACCGCCTCGTGCACATCGCCGCGGACAAGTCCCTCATAGGGCAGTTCCGCGACGTGCTGATAACCGACAGCACGACCTGGAGCCTCGACGGAAAGCTGGTGTGACCCATGCCCGATGCGGCGACCCCCATGATGCAGCAGTACCTGCGCATTAAGGAGCAGGCAGGCGACTGCATACTCTTTTTCAGGCTGGGCGACTTCTATGAGATGTTCAACGAGGACGCCATCACGGCCTCGCGCGAGCTCGATCTCATGCTCACGACCCGCGACCGCGGCAAGGAGAAGGACGAGCAGACCCCGATGTGCGGCGTCCCGTACCACAGCGCCGAGAGCTACATAGCGCGCCTCATAGCCAAGGGCTACAAGGTCGCCATATGCGAGCAGACGGAGGATCCCGCGCTCGCCAAGGGTCTCGTCGACAGGGATATAATCCGCTTCATCACCCCCGGCACGGTGGTCGAATCCTCCATGCTGGAGGAGGGCCGCTCCAACTATGTCTGCACCGTTTTCCTCGACGGGGAGGCGGGAGCGGTCTGCTTCGCAGATATCTCCACGGGCGAGCTGGAGCTTGCCGACTTCCCCGACGGGGAGGCAGAGGCGCACATTGCCGCCGAGCTCACAAGGTACATGCCCGCAGAGGCAGTCCTCAATACGGCGGCCGCGCAGAGCGCGGAGATCAGCACGCTGCTGACTAAGCGCCTCGTCTGCCCCGCGCAGACCTACGACGAGCTCTTCGAGCCCGAACGCGCCGAACGCGCCTTCAAAGAGCAGTTCCCCGCCGAGAGCGAAGCTTACGGCGACGGGTCGCCCGCGGCCCTGTGCGTCGGCGCGCTCGTCGGATACCTGCGCGACACGCAGAGGACGGAGCAGCTCAACATCGGCGGCCTCACGCGCTACGGCACCGGCAGCTTCATGGAGCTCGACTATACCGCGCGCCGCAATCTGGAGTTGACGGAGAACCTCCGCGCGCGCGAAAAGCGCGGCAGCCTGCTCTGGGTGCTCGACAGGACGAAGACGGCCATGGGCGGCCGCGAGCTGCGGAGCTGGATCGAAAAGCCGCTCCTTTCCCCGACGATGATACGCAGGCGGCAGGCCGCCGTCGGCGAGCTCTTCGACTCGACCGTGACGCGCGGGGACGTCATCGAAGAACTGAAAGGCATAGGCGACATGGAGCGCATCCTCGGCCGCCTGGTCTTCGGCAGCGGCAACTGCCGCGATCTGCGCGGCTTCGCGGCCTCGTTTGAGCCGCTCCCGAGGATAGCTTCGCTGCTCGCCGGGTCGCGCTCGGCGGCGCTGAGAGCCGTTTCCGCGCTCGACCCCCTCGAGGATATACGCGGCCTCATAGACGACGCCATAGGCGACGATCCCCCGATCTCCGTCCGCGAGGGCGGCATGATACGCGAGGGGTACGATCCCGAGGTGGACAGGCTCCGCGCGCTGACCAACGGCGCGAGGGACGCCGTCGCCGCCATCGAATCGACCGAGCGCGAGCGCACGGGCTTCAAAAAGCTCCGCGTCGGCTACAACAAGGTCTTCGGATATTATATCGAGCTGCCGCGCTCGGTGAGCGACGCGGTGCCCGAGGACTATATAAGAAAGCAGACGCTCGTCAATTCCGAGCGCTTCATAACAGAGGAGCTGAAAAAGCTCGAGAGCGACCTTCTTACCGCGCGCGAGCGCCTGACCGACCTCGAATACCGCATCTTCTGCGGCGTGCGCGAGCAGGTCATCGCCGCCTCGGAGAGGATAAGGGCGACCGCCGCCGCCGTTGCCGAGCTGGACGCGCTGGCGTCGCTCGCCGAGGTCGCGGTGCGCAACAACTACTGCATGCCCGACGTGGACGTATCCGACGCCGTGGACATAGTCGACGGGCGGCACCCCGTCGTCGAGGTGATGCAGCGCGACGTGCCCTTCGTTCCGAACGATACTCATCTCAATTGCGGCGAGCGCCGCGTCGCCATAATAACCGGGCCGAACATGGCCGGCAAATCGACCTACATGCGCCAGACGGCGCTCATCGTACTCATGGCGCAGATGGGCGGCTTCGTGCCCGCGCGCAGCGCGCACATAGGCATATGCGACCGCATCTTTACCCGCATCGGCGCCTCCGACGATCTCGCCGCCGGTCAGTCGACCTTCATGGTCGAGATGGCGGAGGTCGCCGCCATTCTCGCCGAGGCGACAAAATCGAGCCTTATCATACTCGACGAGATAGGCCGCGGCACCTCGACCTACGACGGCATGGCCATAGCCCGCGCTGTCCTCGAATACTGCGCTGGGACGCTCGGGGCCAAGACCATGTTCGCCACGCACTACCATGAGCTGACCGAGATGGAAAAGCTCATCGGCGGCGTTTTCAACCTCAATACAGCCGTCAAAAAGCGCGGCGAGGATATCGTGTTCCTGCGCAGGATAGTCCCCGGCGGGGCCGACAGGAGCTACGGCGTCGAGGTCGCGAAGCTCGCGGGCGTGCCTGCGGGCGTCGTGCGCCGCGCGAGGGAGGTGCTCCGTGTGCTCGAGAGCGGGGAGGAGCAGCTTGCCGCGTCGCTCGCTCCGGCGGAGGAGCTCGAGGAGCAGATAACCATGGAGGACGCCGCCTCGCGCGCCCTGCGCGAGACGCTGAAAAACACCGACCTCAACACGCTTACTCCCATCGAGGCGATGAATCTGCTCTACGCCCTCAAAAAGAGCCTCGAATGACCGCACAATGAATAATAATGCGGAGCGCCCCACGGCGCTCCGCTTCGCTTTTCGTTATATCAGTTCCCGCGCACGCCTGAGCAGCGCCTCGCGGGAGTTTTCGAGCTTCCCGTCGATGACCTCGCCGAGCAGAGCCTCGAGCAGGCGCCCTATCTCCGGCCCGCGCGGCACGCCGAGCTCCATGAGCTCCGCCCCGCCTGTCTCCAGCTCCGCGACGGTCAGGCACGGCTTTTTTTCCAGCACGCGCTCAAAAAGCGCCTCGCCCTCGCTGAGCCAGCCCAGCCTGCTCTCGGCGGAATCGGGCGCCCGCGCGACGGCGTCGGCCCGCTTGACCTCTATGAGCATGCGCAGGGTCTTTTCCCCGAGCTTTGCCAGCATTCGGCGCATGCCGGCCTCAGTATCGGGGAGCGGCTCGTCGTGTATCTTCACGAGCAGCGTGACGGCCTCGCGGGTCTCGCGGTCCGTTTTCAGCCTGCGCAGGCAGGCTTCCGCCATCTCCGATCCTGCGGCCCCGTGGCCTCTGAAGCGGCCGTGCCCCGTCTCGTCCATATAAAACATCGCGGGCTTTCCCATGTCGTGCAGCAACAGCGCCAGGCGGACTGTCGTCTCGGTTTCCGGCGCGGCGGCGACGGTGCGTACCGTGTGTTCCCAGACGTCGTATATGTGGTGCCGCGAGTGCTGCTCGAAGCCGACCATGGGCGCGAGCTCCGGGACGGCGGCCGAGACGACATCCGGAAAACCCAGAAGCGCCGCGCAGACGTGCCCTCCGCGCAGTATGCCGAGGAGCTCCGAGTATACGCGCTCGACGCTTATCTCGCCGAGGTAATGCGCACATTCGCGCATGGCGCGGTCCGTTTCGGGCTCGACGGTGAGACCGAGGCGGGAAATGAAGCGCAGCGCGCGCAGGATGCGCAGAGCGTCTTCGGAAAAGCGCGCGGCCGGCTCTCCGACGCAGCGGAGGACGCCCGCGGCGAGATCGTCCCTGCCCCCGAAGGGGTCGACGAGCCCGTCCTCCGGCGACCAGGCCATTGCGTTTATAGTAAAATCGCGCCGCGCGAGGTCCGCGCGGATATCGTCCGTGAAGCTGACGCCGGAGGGGCGGCGCCTGTCGAGGTACGCGCCCTCCGTGCGCAGCGTCGTTATCTCGATCGGGCGGTCAAGCAGAGCCGTTACCGTCCCGTGCTTCTCCCCGGTCAGCGCGACGCGCTCGAAAAGCGCCGCCGTCTGCTCCGGGAGCGCGGCCGTGCATACGTCCCAGTCCGCCGGCTCGGCGCCGAGAAGGCAGTCGCGCACGCAGCCGCCGACCGCCCACGCGGGGTATCCCGCGCCGCGCAGCCGGTCGAGCACGTATTGAGCCGATGCATCGAGCTTCATAGCCGCCTCCTCAGAGTTTTTACGCATCATATTCTATCAAAAATACGTCTTTTAATCAATAGAGCAAAGCGTTGCGCCGATTGACTTTATCGGCATAAAGTGATAAAATATACGCTATCAATTTGCGGACTTATCCTCGCCGAAGCGGCGAAAGTCCCCCTCAAGGCTGGCTCGACATGGACGATCCCATCATCATTGACCCGCGCTGCGAGTGCCACGGGCACGTCATCATGGACGGCGTGGATTTCAAAAGCGCCGTCATGCTCCATAAATACGGCCCCGACCTCGCGGTCATACGCTCCGCCCTCTATGACATGGAGGAGGCGAGAGTTGAGTATTTCCGCGACGGGGGAGACGCGCTCGGCGTCTCCGGGGCGGCACGCCCCATAGCGCGGGAGGAGTTCGGGATAGACTATGTCACGCCCGTCTTCGCGACGCATAAAAAAGGGCGCTACGGCGGCATCGTCGGCCGCGCTTTCGAGACTATGGCGGATTTCCGCGCGCTGCTGCGCGAGGCGAAGGCCGCGAAGGCCGATTTCATCAAGGTCATGGTCTCCGGCCTTCTGGATTTCAATACCTTCGGCGCGCTCTCGTGCCCTTCGCTGACCGCGGAGGAGATGCGCGAGGTAGCAAGGGCAGCCCACGGAGAGGGCTTCGCCGTCATGGCGCACTGTAACGGCGCCGACGCGGTCAAGGCCGCCGTCGCCGCCGGGATAGACAGCATAGAGCACGGCTATTACATGGACGACGCCGCGATAGCGGACGTCGCCGCGTCGGATACGATATGGGTGCCGACTCTCGCCGCGACCGCGGGCTTCATAGACCGCCCGGGGACGGGGGAGGGCGTGGCGGCCGCAATCGTCGCCGACCAGCAGAAAAAACTCGCCCGGGCCGCCGCGCTCGGGGCAAAGATAGCCAGCGGCTCCGACGCGGGCGCCTTCGGCGTGCCGCACGCGACGGCGCTGGACAGGGAACTCGCGCTGCTCTCGTTTTTGAGCGCGGAGGACGTGGACGCCGCCAACGCGGAGCTGCGCCGCCGCTTCAGGCGCGAATAGACAGGGAGGAAGCATGAAGACGTTCATTCCCGAGGGCTACCGCTCCTCGCTCGGCCTCTACGACACGCAGAAGGCCATCGGACAGATAAAAAGCGTATTCCAGATCAAGCTCTGCTCCGCGCTGCACCTCAAGCGCGTGACCGCGCCGCTCTTCGTCGATCCCTCGACGGGCCTCAACGACAACCTCAACGGCGTGGAGCGCCCCGTCGGCTTCGACATACCCGGCGCGGGCATAGACGCCGAGGTCGTCCAGTCGCTCGCCAAGTGGAAGCGCCTCGCCCTCGCGAGGTACGGCTTTTTCCCGGGCAACGGGCTCATTACCGACATGAACGCCATCCGGCGCGACGAGGAGCTCGACAATCTCCACAGCGTCTACGTCGACCAGTGGGACTGGGAGAAGGTCATAACCCGCGAGCAGCGCAGTCTGGATTATCTCGAGGCGACGGTGCGGCGCATCGTTTCAAGCATCTGCGGCACGCTCGACGAGCTCCGCTGGAGCTACGACGCGCTCGATACCGAGCTGACGCGCGAAGTTAAGTTCATTACCTCGGACGAGCTGGAAAGGCTCTATCCCGACCTCACGCCAAAGCAGCGCGAGAATGCCTTTACCCGCGAAAACGGGACGGTGTTCATCGAGAAGATAGGCGCCCCGCTCGCCTCCGGCGCCCCTCACGACGGCCGCGCGCCGGACTATGACGACTGGCAGCTCAACGGCGACCTGCTCATGTGGCATTCCCCGCTCGGCCTCGCGCTTGAGCTGAGCAGCATGGGCATTCGCGTGGACGAGAAGTCCATGGCCTCCCAGCTCAAGGCCGCCGGCTGCGAGGAAAGGGCGAAGCTCCTTTTCCATGAGCTGGTGCTGACGGGGCAGCTCCCGCTGACGATAGGCGGCGGCATAGGCCAGTCGCGCCTTTGCATGCTTCTGCTCGGCAAGGCGCACATAGGCGAGGTCCAGGCCTCCATCTGGGACGCCGAGACCCAGCGCATATGCTCTGCCGCTGGCGTCATGCTCCTTTGACACATTCAGACGGAAATTCGTGAGGGAGGCAGATATGAGAAAGACCCTTCCGATGATACTGACTATATTATTCGTGCTCGCTGCGCTGACGGGCTGCGGGAAAAAGCAGCCCGTCCCCAAGCCTGTGCCCACTTCCGCACCGACGCTCTTTGAGGTCATAACCGACGACCGCGCGACAGTCTTTGCCGCCAACTACGAGGTCGACAGACCCGTCCGCGTGACGTATATCGCGACGGAAAAAGGCGTCGTGGCCTCGTCCCCCGCTTACGACGCCGAGACGATAGACGCCGTCTTTAAGGCGCTTTCCGAGGTGACCGTCGGAGACGAGTGCACCTCGCTGATGGAAGGCTTTGACCGGACCTTCGTCTTTACGATGGGGGACGGGCGGGAGTATTCCTTCTCGTTCAATATCCTCTCGGTCAACATCGGGGGGAGGGAGTACATCGTCGGTGACGATTACGGCCTCTGGCAGATATACTTCCCGCTGAGCTCCGGCGCGACTCTCGCCGACATCCTCGCCGACGGGGACGCGTCCGTCGCCTCCTCGATATACGCCGCCGAGGCCACCGGCGCGGAGTTTTCCTACAACGGCGGCGGAGTATCCTTCTCGGCCGACCCGGACGTCGCGGGCAGAGCCGCCGAGATCGTCCGGAACGCAAGACCGGACAGCGCCATGACTGAGGAAGAATTCTCCATGCGCAGCGCCGACGAGACGCCGTTCACGCTGCGCCTGATCATGGACGACGGATCGCAGCATACGTTCCGCTTTTCCGGCGAGTGCCTGCGTTTTGAGCAGGAGGGCGGAGTCGTCTTTTATTCCTGCCCCGACGCGGTCAGAGAGATCCTTGCCCTCAGCTTCGACGGCTATGACGTGCTTGAGCCCGCGCTGGACGAGTCCGGCAGGAAGCTCGTCGACGACGCGCTCATCTTCGCCGACGATACCGGCGCCGTGCTGCATGTCTTTTCGGATTACATCCCGGGCGGCGCGAGCTTCATCGTAGCGCGCGACGTGACCGTAGCGGGGACGCGAAGCGCCATGCGCCTCGTCTATAACTTCGGCGAGGAGAAAAACTATCCTTTGGCCGAGGATTTTGAGGCCGTAAGCGGCGGCAGGACGCTCGACAGAGAGGAGCTCACGGCCTTCCTCCGCGAGACTGCTGAAGGGCTCGAAGGAAAAAAGGACAAAAACGGACTTACGCCCGCGCAGTACGATTTTCTCTGGCGCGCGCAGTTCAACGAAGCGGGCGAGATAGTCGGATTGGAGAAGATCAATGTCGCTTGAAGTCGGAATAAAAGGGACCGCCGAGGTCCTCGTAGACATGTCGAACACGGCCTCGACCGTCGGAAGCGGCGGCCTGCCCGTGTTCAGCACGCCCAGCATGGTCGCCCTTATGGAGACGGCGGCCGCCTCCGTCGTCGCGCCCCTGCTCGAAGAGGGCCGGTCGACCGTAGGCACGCGCCTGGACATAACCCACGACGCGCCCACGCCCATAGGCATGAAGGTCCGCGCCGAGGCGACGCTCGTCGAGATAGACGGCAAGCGCCTCGTCTTTCGCGTCGAGGCCTTCGACGATGATGGGAAGATAGGCGGCGGCACGCACGAACGCTATATCATCTCCGCCGCGCGCTTCATGGAGAAAACGGCCGCGAAGCTCAAAAAAGAATAAACAAAAGGCGGCGCCGGGAGCGTTCCCGACGCCGTCTTTTTTGTTTTCGGATCACTTCTCGTCCTTTTCGTCGCGGGACCAGTCGTAGACGCTGTTCATGACGACGGAGAAGTGGAATATCGGGCGGTCGACCCTGTTGATAAGGAGCGGGCAGTGCGGCAGCTCAGGCGGAAGGAAGACCATGCTGCTCTTGGTGAGCAGGTGTATCTCGCCGTCGATGTGCAGCTCTATCTCGCCGCCGAGGTCATAGGGGTTATACGGGTCGGAGCCGAAGAAGCCGAGTATCTCGGGATAGCTGTGGTGATGCGGCTTGCTGACCTGCTGGTTGGGATTGGAGAGGACGCTTTCCCTGTTGGGCTTGAACCACCAGCTCGTGTTCATCTGGAACGCGCCGGGGATGTTGTTGCTGTCGACCCAGTGGGTGCGGCGGCCGAATCTGGAATACCGCTCGAGAAGCTCGGGGGAGGACATGTTCGGGGGAAGCTTGAGCTCCTGCATGATGAGCTCGCCGTATTTGCCGTCGGTGTTGCTGAAAGTTGCCATTATATTTCCTCCTTGCAGTTTTCTTTTTTCTTATTCTATACCGCATCCGCGCAAAAGTCCATACGGAGAATATCCGCCGTCCAGCGCATTCGGCGGTGGAAACTCGCGGCGGGGTGTGGTATATTGATCATAAAGACAAAAGAGGGGAGGTGACGGCGACGAACACGAAGGAGGGTTTTCGCCGCAGGCTCATATTCTTCATAGCGCTGATGCTGCTCTACTGCGCGATATTCCTGCTGCTGACCAGAACGGGGCTCTTTTCCCCGACGCACAACGACCGGCTCTTTTCCGCTGACGATCATTATTACTCGACGGAGTTTTTCTCAGCCGAACTGGACGATTCGCCCCGCATTATAAAGCACCCGCTGCTCATCGTCTTCGGCTGTGCGTTCACGCGGCTGGAGAAGGCCGTCTTCGGGGATATCAGCCTCCGCCGGCACTACGAGCTGATAATAATGATGCAGATGTGCGCCTCCGTGCTGGCGACGTTTTTCCTCGACCTCATCCTCGAAGGGCTCTATAAGCTCAAATGCTCTCGCGCGCTGACGGTGTGCGGCATATTCGCGCTTTCTTTTTCCGTGCTGTTTTTCACGTTCGTCGCCGAGAGCTATATCCTCTCCGCGCTGCTGCTGACGGCGTCGTTTTATTTCGCGCGGCGGCATATCTGGATAGTGACGGGCGTCCTCGGAGTCCTGACCGCGGGCGTCACGCTGACTAACGGCGTCCTCTGGGCGCTCATCGTCCTGCTGAGCGGGGATAAGCTCTGGAAACGCGCCGCCGTCATCGTCTCGGCCGCTGCGGTATTCTGCGCCCTTGCTGCGGCGCTCCCGATAAGAGATGTTTTCTATTCGACGCTGCTTTCCGGCTCAAAGAGCAGTCTCGGCAACTACAGCGACCGCTTCGCCTTCGGCGAGGTCGCCGCGCGCACATTCTTCGCTTTCTTCGGTTCGACGTTCTTCTGGCTGAAAACGGAGCCCGTCTCGCCCTTCGGCGACTACGGCGGCGACGCGCTCAGCTTCATTCCCGCGTCGTCCGTCCCCGTCGTCATCGCGGGCGTACTGTGGCTCGCGGCGCTCGTTTTCGCGGCCGTGAGGTTCCGCAGGGACAGCCGCCTCTGGGCTCCGCTCGCCGTCATCGCGGCGAATATCCTTCTGCACGGCGCCGCGCAGTACGGGCTTAAAGAGGCATTCCTCTATTCGCTCCATCATTTGCCCGCTCAGATCCTTGCCGTATCGCTGCTGCTCTCGCCCGAGGCGGGAGAGAAGACGGGCAGGGCCGCGGCCTGGTGCGCGACGGGCTTCTTCATCCTGGTCATCGCGCTCAACATTCCGGGCTATATTGAGCTCTTCCGGTTTATAGGACAATGAAAGAAGGGGATCGCATGAAGCGTCGTTGGCTGAAAAGCGCCGCGCTGATACTGCTCGCGGCAGCGCTCGCAGTCGGGCTCGCGGGCTGTACGGGACCTGCGCCGAAAAAAACGCTCTATAAGATAGATTTCGGCGGCGCCTTCCCCGACGAGCGGGACGAGTACGCCGCCGGGGAGACCGTCCGCATAAAAATACCGCTCGCGACGGACACGGACTACACCTTCTCGGTCGACGGGGAGAACGTCATGCCCGAAGTCTCGAGCAAGGGGACGCATCTCATCTATAAGTTCGTCATGCCCGAGCACGACGTGAAGGTCGAGTTCTCCTCGCGCAATTCCATGGTCTATATCCCGCAGGCGCCGGAGGACACAGAGGGGACGCTCCTGTTCGACTACTATGAGGCGCCGGTCGCCATAGTCGGCGAGGCGTTTTACGACGAGATAACCGTCAACGAGTCCGAGGGGATGTATTTCATCAACGTCTATTCCGGCAGCAGCACCGAGGGCACGACGACCTCCCACAGCGCCTATTGGGCGCCCGACGGGCTCATGGACGAGCTCATGCGCGCCGTCAAAAAGCACAAAATGGCCAAGTGGAACGACAGGGACGGCGTCGGCATGACGGGGGCGATAACCGTCGTCAAATTCCGCGGCGACGACGGGGACTATATCCGCGTGACGACCGAGCACATGCCGGAGGACGGGCAGTCGGCCTTCAATGAGATATGTTCCATCCTCAGCGGCGCCGTCGCCGGGGCGGAATTTATCCGTTGACAGGAGCGCCGCGCCCATGTATCATGGAGAAAAAGAAAATGGAAAGGAATGGAGATAATGGTATTATTTGAAAAAGCCGGCACCCAGAACACCGAGGCGACGCTGCGCATCGCCCTCGCAAAGGCCAAGGAGCTCGGCAGCCCCATAGTCGTCGCCTCGACCATAGGCCCGACGGCTGAAAAGGTCCTCGACCTCGCGGCGGAAACGGGCTTCGAGGGCCCGGTCGTCATCGTCCGCGGCGTCTCCAACAAGGGGCGCAAGGGCATAAACCTCATGCCAGCCGAGGTCAAGAAGTCCCTCGAGGAGCGCGGCGCGACCGTCGTGACCGCCGCCCACGCGCTCAGCACCGGCGAGCGCGCCTTCAGCTCGAAGTATAAGGGCACGTATCCGCTGGAGATCATGGCCGATACTCTCAGGACGCTCGGGCAGGGCGTCAAGGTCGCGTTCGAGATCGCCGTCATGGCGCTCGAGGCGGACGCCATCCCGTTCGGGACGCCCGTCGTCTCCTGCGGCGGCACGCACCGCGGCTCCGACGCGGCGCTGGTCATAACGCCGTGCTACTCGGCCGCCATCCTCGACACGGTCGTGCACGAGATACTCTGCAAGCCCGCCGATCCCAGCAACGCCCATATCCAGATGACGTTCTGAATTAAAAACAAAGCTCCCCCGGCTCGTGCCGGGGGAGCTTTTTGCGTTGTTGAGGGAGAACTCAGAAGATGTCGGCCAGGCCGCCCCATGTCTCGCAGAACATGCGGGGATCCATCTCCTTTAGGTCGGGAGCGATGTCGGGGACGAAGTCCATATGGTCGAGGATGTCCTTCTGCAGGTCGATGCCCGGGGCGATCTCGACGATGGTCATCTTGCCGTCGCGCATCTTCATGACGCAGCGCTCGGTGACGTAGGTGACGTCCTGATCGGGCCTGATGTACTTGCCCGCGAAGGTGATCTGCTCGACGTCCGCGACGAGCTTTTTGACGTTGCCCTCCTGGACGATGGTGAGCTTGCCGTCGCCGACGGCGAGCTTGGCCTTGCCCATGAAGGTCCCGCAGAAGACGACCTTCGGCGTCGCGCTCGTTATGTCGATGAAGCCGCCGGGGCCGGTGAGGCGCGGACCGAACTTGGAGACGTTGACGTTGCCGTGGCCGTCGCACTCGCCCATGCCGAGGCAGGTCATGCTCAGGCCGCCGCCCGTTATGATATCGAAGGAGCTCGCGTGCTCGACGACGGCCTCGGGGTTATAGCTCGCGCCGAAGCTGGGGAGCGCGCAGGGCACGCCGCCTATCATGCCGGACTCGCAGCACATCGTGATGCGGTCGATGTAGCCCTCCTCGGCGAGGATGCTGCCGACGTCCGCGCTCATGCCGACGCCGAGATTGAGGACGTAGCCCTCCTTGACCTCGGCCGCGCAGCGGCGGGCGATGACCTTGCGCTCGGTGAGGGGGATGGTCGGGATGGAGCCCATCGGCTTGCGGATCTGGCCGGAGAAGGCGGGCTCCCAATAGC
>JAEEGJ010021673.1_pt1 | contig 13775 bp, 12 predicted proteins | sample 8958761 | NCBI WGS metagenome assembly JAEEGJ01 (sample SAMN16246546, study PRJNA631951) | gut metagenome | biome: gut microbiome; feature: rumen; material: RS-attached | host: Bos | place: Iran: Karaj | collected 2018-10 | reverse complement strand
CATTTGGTGTACTACCCTAGAAAAAGTTGAATGGATTTTACCTTAACCCTGCCATAGGTTGAATGCCTGTTGAGTACCTTAATTCTAATCCCTGGCAGAAGTTGAATGATTTTCTCGTCCAGCTTCCATGAGCATGTTAAACAATCTTAAATGTATGGGCGAAATGATTTTTTTTATTTCCGTTTCATGTAATTTTGCAGCGGAAAATGGAAGTGATATCTATTTAACCACCATTAGAAATCAAAATTGTAAAAAACTTATACATTATAAATCATTTTAAAATAGTACACGTATGAAGAAGTATTTATTTTCTGGCGTTTTAGCTATTGCTACCGCTTTGACAGGAGCAGTGGTTCTTACATCATGTAGTCATGATGTTACTTTTAGTGAGGAAGATGTACAGGAGGCAAAGCATGCTGAGGCTGTCGCTAAGTATGAAAAGGCTTTCATCAATATGTTCGGACAGCCCGCTTCCAATCAGTGCTGGGACTTCACCCAGGGTGGTTCATTTACCGCCACACGTGGTCAAGTTGTCAATCCTAATAATTTGGTAGCTTGGCCCAGTTATTCTGCTCAAGTTTATGGCATCAATTACAAGGCTGCAAATGGTAACAGTGATCCTCTACAAGAGAGTACACTCAATAGTCTTTATAACACCTACCTTTCTGAGATTTATGATGCAATCAACAATGCTGAAGAGAAGACTTGGGCTCCCACTGGCACCTATCTCTTCCGCACTTTCTCCACGCATTTGAATGGAACGCTTGACAAGAATCAGAAAGAGACTAAGTACTATAGTGTAGGAGCTAGTTTTAAGAATACTAACAACGTTTTGACTAACAACGTTTTGGCCCAAGAGATGCACAAGTGGAATGACAATAACCCCGACAAACGAGGTACTACTGGTAGTAATCACACTTGTAGCCTTAATTTTGGCGAGGTACCTTCTGCAGTATGGTTTGCTTGTGCAACAACCAATAGTGATGGCGCAATTACACCTGCCAACTGCCAACTTGAATCCTATAAGGAAGTAGAATTGACATTTGGTGATAAGACCTACACATTCTGGGGCTTCAAGTGTGAAACTAATGGTGGCTATACAGATCTCATTCTCATCGTGCAGAAAACTACTGAAGAAAAGACACTCAGAATAGCTAAGCGCTATATGGTAGAAGACCTTGGCGGTTCTGGTGAAAGTGACATCGATTTCAATGATGTCGTATTCGACGTGCGCGAGTTCTCAGATGGCAGTCAAGAGTGTATCGTTCGTGCTCTGGGTGGAACTCTTCCTGTTACAATCAAGGTCGGTAGCACAGAGTGGTCGAAGCCCGAGCCTATCACTAAGATGCAGAACACCCAGGCTGGTTATAATCTATACGAAGAGATTGCTATATTCGAAATTGAAAATAAAGACTGTAATTATAATACCAACAATGTTGAAGTTCATGTCAAGGATGTCGAGGGCTTTGAACACGTCACCACATTCCCCAACAATGGTAAAATACCTGCTATGATTGCATTCTCTGTCATTAAGGAATGGAATGTAGAGAGGGTTCGTGTTACTGAGGACTGGTTCAAAACATTACCCTTCGTTTTCGAGGAAGACGAATAATCCACCACTCGAACATATAACATTTTTAAGAATCCTCGCCTCAATTGGCGGGGATTCTTGTTTTTTTTGTTGTCACATCAAAAAGCCGATATAATTTAGTTTTATGGAACAGGGGACTGGTCCCCGTTCCTCCAACGAATCTGACGAATATTTTTCAGACATCAGGCATCAGACCTTATAAAAAATCGGGCTCAACGTTTGGTGGGCTCGTTTTTAATTTGTACCTTTGTAGGCGGAAAGAAACAATACACTTCGGAGATGAAGAAGTTAATAGAACTATACAAGGAATGGAGTGGGGCAGAACCTCAGCATGTGGAGAAGCTGACCGCTGGTGGCAGCAACCGTGAATACTACCGGATGTCGTCGCAGACGGGCGAGACGGTGGTGGGGTGCATAGGAACCAGTCGCGACGAGAATCATGCTTTTGTGTATCTGGCACAGCACTTTACGAAGCGGAAGCTTCCCGTGCCGGAGATACTGGCCGTGAGTCAGGACGAGTTGCACTACATCCAGACGGACTTGGGTTCGGTGTCGCTATTTGACGCCATTCGCGGCGGTCGCGAGGCTGGCGGGCGTTATACGCTGAAGGAGCAGGAACTGTTGCGAAGAACCATTCGCGAACTGCCGAACATCCAGTTGCGTGGCTTTCGTGAGCTGGACTTTTCGAACTGCTATCCCCAGCCTGCCTTCGACACTGATTCGGTGTTGTTTGACCTGAACTATTTCAAGTATTGTTTCCTGAAGGCTACCGAGCTGGACTTCCATGAGCTGAAGCTGGAGGCCGACTTTCGGCTGTTGGCAAAGGACCTGACAACGGCTGGCGACGAGCCGTGTTTCCTGTATCGCGACTTCCAGGCCCGCAACGTGATGCTCGACGCAGAGGGTAATCCCTATTTCATTGATTTCCAAGGCGGTAGAAAGGGTCCGTACTATTACGACCTGGCATCATTCCTGTGGCAGGCATCAGCGAAATATCCCTATAAGGTGCGTCGCGAAATGGTGTATGAATACTATAATGCGCTGAAACAATATACGGAGGTGCCGTCGCCCCACCATTTTGTGGACCGGCTGTCGCTGTTTGTGCTGTTCCGCCAGTTGCAGGTGTTGGGGGCCTACGGTTTTCGCGGCTATTTCGAGCGCAAGCGCCACTTCATAGAGTCGATACCGCCCGCCATCCAGAATATGAAGGAGCTGCTGGGCGAAAGGAATTTCCCGTATCCGTATCTTATTGATATCCTGCAGCAGCTGACAGAACTGCCGAAATTCCAGCAGGTGCTGGTGACGGCAGCGCGTGCGGACGGCTATAAGACGACGGACAAGAACCCCTACAAGCCCCATCCGCAGGACGGTCCGGCAACATTCTCGAAGTACGACGCACAGGGTCCGCTGGTGGTCCGCGTGTTCAGTTTCTCGTATGGCAACGGCATTCCCGAGGACGAGAGCGGCAACGGTGGCGGTTACGTGTTCGACTGCCGTTCGACGCACAATCCGGGCCGTTATGAGCCGTATAAGCAACTGACGGGACTGGACGAGCCGGTCATCCGATTCCTGGAGGACGACGGAGAGATACTGACATTCCTGGATAGCGTCTATAAACTGGCCGACGCCCACGTGCGCCGCTATATCCAGCGTGGCTTTACGTCGCTGATGTTCTCGTTTGGCTGTACGGGCGGTCAGCACCGCTCGGTATATAGCGCGCAGCATCTGGCCGAGCACATCCACGAGAAGTTCGGCATTGAGGTGCGTATCTGCCACCGCGAGCAGAATATTACGCAGGTGCTGAAATGACTTGAGAATTGTCATAGATTAAATTTTTTGCGGTGTTGGCAGAAAAAACTGAGCATTCGTTTTGCGGTTTGCCATAGTTTTTGTAATTTTGCAGGCCTGAAAGAGCATTTTTTGTAATATAAAAAAGGTAAAAAGAACGTATGGGTGGCTTTTTTGGCACTATCGCAAAGCAGGATTGCGTAAACGATTTGTTTTACGGAACAGACTATAACTCGCACTTAGGTACAAAACGCGCCGGACTGGTGACATTCGACGAGAAGAGCGGTTTCCACCGTTCTATCCACTCGCTGGAACGTGACTATTTCCGTTCGCGCTTCGAGGACGAACTGGACTCGTTTAAGGGCCATCAGGGCATAGGCGTCATCAGCGACACCGACCCTCAGCCCATCATCGTCAATTCCCATCTGGGACGCTACGCAGTGGTGACGGTGGCCAAGATCAACAACCAGCGCGAGATAGCCGAAGAACTGCTGAAACAGCGTATGCACCTGAGCGAGATGTCGGCCAACAACATCAATCAGACGGAACTGGTGGCGCTGCTCATCAACATGGGCGACACGTTTGAAGAGGGTATCAACAAGGTGTACCAGAAGATTGAGGGTTCGTGTTCGATGCTCATTCTGACGGAGGACGGCATCATTGCTGCACGCGACTTCCTGGGACGTACGCCCATCGTAATAGGACAGAAGCAGGTGCACCGGCTGACACCCATCGGCACGGACGAATTTCTGCAGGCCTACGCCGTTTCGAGCGAGACGACGAGTTTTCCGAACTTGGATTATAAGGTTGTTCGTGACTTGGGTCCTGGCGAGATTGTCCGTCTGAGAGCTGACGGTATCCAAGTGTTGCAGAAGCCTTTTACGCGTTGTCAGATTTGCTCGTTCCTGTGGGTTTACTACGGTTTCCCCGCCAGCGACTACGAGGGCATCAATACGGAGTATGTGCGCGAGAAGAACGGCAGGCTGATGGGTGAGAAAGACCACGACTGCGAGCCGGATTTGGTGTGCGGCATTCCCGATTCGGGTGTGGGTATGGCCTTGGGCTATTCGCACGGCAAGCAGGTGCCCTACAAGCGTGCTGTGCTGAAATATACGCCCACATGGCCGCGTTCGTTTACCCCTGGCAACCAGAACCGTCGCGACTTGGTGGCGAAGATGAAACTGATTCCCAATCCGGCCATTCTGAAGGACCAGCGTATCGTGTTCTGCGACGACTCTATTGTGCGTGGCACGCAGCTGAGGGATAATGTCCGTACGTTCTTCGACAATGGTGCCAAGGAGGTGCATGTGCGCATTTCGTGCCCACCGTTGGTCTATGGCTGTCCGTTCATTGGATTCACGTCGTCGAAGAGCGATATGGAGCTCATCACGCGTCGTATCATCAAGGATTTCGAGGGCGACGACAAGAAGAACCTCGACAAGTATGCCAAGACGGGTACGCCCGAATACCAGCGAATGGTCGGCGAGATAGCGCGTCGTTTGGGACTGACGAGTGTGAAGTTTGCCACCATCGAAGACCTGATAGCATCGATTGGACTGCCGAAAGAGCGCGTCTGCACACACTGTTTCGATGGCAGTTCGTACTGTCACGAGCGTCGCGGCGAGGAGTGGTTTACGTGATATTGAACATTGACCGTTGATGCGTATATTAAGTTAAAAAAAAATAATGTTCAACGTTCAATGTTCAATGTTCAATGTAAAATTCGTACCTTTGCAGTCTAAATTTTTATAGAAGCGTGAAAATAAAGCAAGTGCTGAGCGCCCTTGAAAAGTTCGCGCCTCTGCCCTTGCAGGAAAGCTGGGACAATGCTGGCCTGCAATTGGGACTGACAGAGGCGGAGGTTTCAGGGGCATTATTGTGTCTGGATGTCAACGAAGCCGTCGTCGACGAGGCCATCCGTAAGGGCTGCAACCTCGTGGTGAGTCATCATCCGCTCTTGTTCCGCGGTCTGAAGCAGATTAGCGGGGCCGACTACGTGCAGCGTACCGTCATTAAAGCGCTTAAGAACGACGTCGTGGTGGTGTCGATGCATACCAATATGGACAATGCTTTGGACGGCGTGAACTGGAAGATTGCTGAGCGTTTAGGACTCGGCGAATGCCGGTTCTTCGCCCAGAAAGCAGTTGACGGCATCGAGGCTGGTAGCGGTGTAGTAGGGGAGTTGCCCCAGCCGATGGCTGCCCAGGACTTTGTGCAGTTAGTGAAGAGACAGTTTCAGGTTGAGTGCGCCCAATGTAACGAACTGCTACAGCGTCCCGTCCAGCGTGTGGCCATCTGTGGCGGAGCTGGTGACTTCCTGTTGCCAGATGCACTCCGTGAGGGTGCTGATGCTTTTATAACGGGCGAGATGCACTATCACCAATACTTCGGCTATGAAAAGCGCATCCAGATATGTGTCATCGGCCATTACCAGAGCGAGCAGTACACGGCGGAAATCTTCCGCGACATCATCCAGCGCGATTGTCCTGGTGTGCGTACAGAGATAGCAGAGACCGTCACGAACCCCATTCATTATTATTAATCGTGATGACGAAAATTGCAAAATACTCCAATTGAGAAATAAATTGTAAATAGAAAAAATAAATTGTTAATAGTAAATAGTTAAATTGTAAATTAGTAAGATGGCAAAGAAAGATCCCACAGACATGCCGGTAGAGGAGCGCCTGAAAACCCTTTATCAGCTGCAGACCACGCTCTCGGGTATTGACGAGAAGCGCGCATTGAGAGGCGAACTGCCTCTGGAAGTACAGGACCTGGAAGACGAAATCGAGGGTCTGACCACACGTATTGACAATATCCAGAACGACATCCGCGAGTTCGAGCAGGCCGTGAACATGAAGCGTGGCGAGATAGAAACCGCTAAGGCCAGCGTGGAGCGTTATAAGAATCAGCTCAACGAAGTGAAGAACAACCGCGAGTATGACACGCTGTCTAAGGAAATTGAGTTTCAGACGCTGGAAATCGAGCTCTGTAACAAGAAAATCCGTGAGGCCAACGTCAAGATTGAGGAGAAGAAGGCCGAGCTGGCTCAGAACCAAGAGGTCATTGACGACCGTCGTCAGGCCCTTGAGGTCAAGAAGGGCGAGTTGGATGAGATTATGGAGGAGACCCGCAGCGAGGAAGAGAAGCTGAAGGCTAAGGTGAAGGAACTGGAGATCAAGATTGAGCCCCGTCTGCTCACTTCGTTCAAGCGCATCCGTAAGAATGCCCGCAATGGCTTGGGTATTGTCTACGTACAGCGTGACGCCTGCGGTGGTTGCTTCAACAAGATTCCTCCCCAGCGTCAGCTCGACATCAAAATGCACAAGAAGGTCATCGTCTGCGAGTACTGTGGCCGCATCCTCATCGACCCAGAGTTGGCTGGCGTAAAGATTGTGCCGACAGGCGTTGAGGAGAAGAAGCCTCGCAAGCGCGCTATCCGCAAGTCCGTCAAGAAGGCCGACGACACGCCCGATGTCCCTGAGTTAGAGGCATAATAGTGGCTACGACGTATTAGCTCTGGGTGCCGAAGCGGTATTTCCCCGTCCCAGATGCCCAGTTCCGATTTGCATACGTTTTGCAGACGGATAATTGGGCATCTGGTGTTTTTTATTATTACTATCCTATAAAATTAACACCTATGAAACGAATCTTCCAAGCCCTTTTCCTATGGACCGTCGCCCTGACATCATGGGCGCAAGGCTCGTCTGCCCTCGAACTAGTGAAGGCCGAACCAAGAAGAGCCTACGGTACTGACTACCCCTATTCGTTCGAAGCTGTGAAACTGACCAAAGCGCCGAGCGGCTACAAACCGTTCTACATCAGTCACTACGGTCGTCACGGCTCGCGCTACTACTGGAACGACATGCTTTATCGTGAGCTCGACTCGCTGCTCTCCAAAGCTCATGCCCACAACCAGCTCACCGCAGTTGGCGAGGCTTTCCGCACTAAGTTTCTGGCCGCCAAAGACGAACTGTCTGCCGGCGTCAGCGAACTGAGCGACCTGGGTTGGGCTCAGCACCAGTTTATTGCCCGCACAATGTACAACAATTTCCCCGAGGTGTTTAAGAATGGTGGGGATGTCTATGCTATTTCTTCGCTCACGGGCCGTTGCGTGCTCAGTATGGCCTCGTTTTGTGAGGAGCTGAAGGAGTGTAACCCCCAGGTTGAAATACGCGAGGAATCGGCCCGAAAAGTGCTTGACGGCGTGAAGCCCGATGACCGCCAGAATCCACTGCGCCGGAGGTTCCCAAGGTCAACTCCCCGTTTCGAGCAGAACCGCCAGCAGTTCCAATACAAGGACTCGTTGCGCGAGAGAATCATTCCGCGTGTTTTCACCAGCACTGAGGGCTTGCCGGGCAATCCGCACCATATTGGCAGCAACCTGATAAGCCTCTATACCTCGCTGCCCAGCATTGGCCACGAGGGCATGATGGACGGCATCATCAGTGACGAGGAGCTGGCTGCCCGCTGGGAATACGAGAATCTGGGAAGCTATACCTGGGTGTTTGGGCCGCGCTATGATATGGTACCCATCCTGCGCGACATTATCAGGAAGGCCGATGCCGTTGTCAGCGGACAGTCTGCGAGGCTGGCTGACCTGCGCTTTGGCCACGATACCTGTCTAGGACCGCTCACCGTGCTGATGGGACTTAATGGTGCCGACCGCGACCCGGAAGACCCCTATGAGGTGAAGAACTGCTACCAGAACTGGCAGACGTGCAAGGCCTCGAACTTGCAGATTGTCTTCTATCGCGGCAAGAAACAGGGAGATGACGTCCTCTTGAAGTGCCTGCTCAATGGGCATGAGGTGACACTCCCATTGCCGTCAGACAACTATCCTTACTACAAGTGGAGCGATTTCAAGACCTACTACCAGAAGATTGTTGACGACGCTGTGGCAACGCAAAAATAAGAACTACATAATAAAGACATTAACATGAGAAAGACCTTTTTTTCTGCAATGATTGCGCTGGCCTGCGCCACAACGGCAACGGCTGGAGAGAGTGTTAAGGCTTCCATCCACGCTGACCGTGAGGGCGCCAAAATCAACCGTGAGATCTACGGACAATTCTCTGAACATCTCGGCACCTGCATCTACGGAGGCCTCTGGGTGGGCGAGAACTCTCAGATTCCCAACATCCAGGGTTACCGCAAGGACGTTTTCGACGCCCTGAAGGCGCTGAAGGTGCCCGTGCTGCGTTGGCCTGGCGGCTGCTTTGCCGACGACTACCACTGGATGGACGGCATCGGACCGAAAGACAAGCGCCCGTCGCTGCGTAACAACAACTGGGGCGGCACTATCGAGGACAACTCCTTCGGCACGCACGAGTTTCTGAACCTCTGCGAGATGCTTGGCTGCGAGCCATACATCAGCGGCAACGTGGGTTCTGGAACTGTGAAGGAGATGGCCCAGTGGGTGGAGTACATGACCAGCGACGGCGACACACCGATGGCCCGCCTGCGCCGTCAGAACGGCCGTGAAAAGGCCTGGCACGTGAAGTACTTCGGCATCGGTAACGAGGCTTGGGGCTGCGGTGGAAACATGACGCCAGAGTACTACAGCGACGAGTTCCGCAAGTTTAACACCTATCTGCGTGACTACACGGGCAACAAGCTCTACCGCATCGGCTCGGGTGCCTCGGACTACGACTACAAGTGGACGGAGGTCCTGATGGACAAAATTGGCAATCGTATGCAGGGAGTCTCCCTACATTATTATACTTGTTCCGGATGGGACGGCCCGAAAGGCTCAGCCACTAAGTTTGATAACGACCAGTACTACTGGGCGCTGGGCAAGTGCCTGGAGATTGAGGAGGTTATCAAGCGCCACAAAGCTATCATGGACGAGAAAGACCCGAAGAACACCGTGGCTCTGCTCGTCGACGAGTGGGGCACGTGGTGGGACGAGGAGCCAGGCACCGTCAGCGGTCACCTCTACCAGCAGAACGCCCTGCGAGACGCCTTCGTGGCAGCGCTCTCGCTGAACGTCTTCCATAAGTACACCGACCGCGTGAAGATGGCCAACATTGCCCAGATTGTCAACGTGTTGCAGTCGATGATCCTGACCGACCAGGAGGGGACGGGCCACATGGTGCTCACACCCACCTACCACGTCTTCGAGATGTATACGCCGTTCCAAGAGGCTACATACCTGCCCGTCGACCTGCCTGCAGAGACCATTCAGGTGAGCAAGGCCTACTTCAAGGAAAAGGAGGGAGCCAAAGATGCTGGCTACCGTCCCTGTCCGATGCTCTCCGCCTCGGCTGCGAAGACTACTGACGGCAGTCTCGTGCTTGCTGTAACCAACGTCAGCCTCGACAAGGACCAGACCATCGACTTCCAGATAGACGGTTTCAAGGCCAAGAGCGTCAGCGGGCGCATCCTCACTTCGAAGAACGTAGCCGACTTCAACGACTTCCAGCATCCTAATCTGGTGGCTCCTGCCGAGTTCAAGGACGCGAAGCTAAAGAACGGCGTGCTCACGGTGAAGATTCCCGCAAAATCGGTTGTCGTGCTCAGCATGAAGTAATCCTAAAGATTGAAGAAATCTGTAATCTGAGATACTGTAGTAATCATAAATATAGGGGTGGCAATTGCCGCCCCTATATCATGCTTAGACAATGTCTTAGCCTGACAGGGTTGACACTTAGACATGTTGGTGTTGCAGTTGTTGCAGTGTTGCAGTTCCAAAACAGATAATACGAAAACCAAAGAGTAAGGCTATTTATATATATTTATATATATATTATATATAATATATATATAAATATATATAAATAGAAGTCTTTCTGAGTGTGGGATGACTATTTTTGGAACTGCAACACTGCAACAACTGCAACGGGGTGCAACAGGTGGTGGTGGGGAATTCTAATGTAAAGTTCTGGAAATCAGGGTAATAGTAGAATAAATAACTGCGATAATGAAGCAAGACACGGCAACATCTGGAGGAAATCACGGCAATATTTGAGGGAAATCTACGCGATTTCTTGAGAAAATCACGGCAATAATTGAAGGAAATCTACGCGATTTCTTGAGGAAATTACTTAGAAAAGTTGAGGAAATCCTCAGGATAGACGCCGATTTGTCATAAAAGGGAAGAATAGTCCGGAACTTCGCGCAGGAAATGGTAGTGTTGTTGCTCGTAGTCCATGCGGCAGCAAAGGTGCTCCAGGCCGTTACTTACCACGAGATAGTCGACGTGCAGCAGCAAGTTGTACGTCGAAATCTGGTCGAAAACGCGTTGCGTGAGGGCTATCGAGGGTGATTTGTATTCCACAATCATCAGCGGCTGAGCCTCCTTGTTGTATAAAACGGAGTCGCATCGCAGCGTCTTGTCGCCGCATTTCAGCATAATCTCGTTACCTAAAAGCCCTTTTGGATAGCCCTTGTGCTCCACAAGCCAATGGGTGAAATGCTGGCGAACCCACTCCTCGGGCGTCAGAGTCACGTAGCGACGCCGCAGGAAGTCGTAGATCTCAGGCTCTTCCCGTGTGCCGCGTACCTGAACATTAAAAGCTGGCAAATTCAGAGCATTCATGGTGCAAAGGTACGTATTTTTAATGAGAAAATGAGAAGATGAAATAAAGATTTTTCGCTGAAATTTCGCTGTCGGCAGCATTTTTTTCACTTTTTACGCTTCATTTTTCGCTTATTTTTGTACCTTTGTACCCACTTATGGCACAAGCAGGAGTGACATTCGACAGCGTGATGAGCGCTTTGAAGAAGCGTGAGTTCAAGCCCCTCTACTATCTGATGGGCGACGAGTCCTATTATATCGACCAGATTTCTGACTGGATAGCCAACAACGTGCTACAGCCAGAGGAGCGCGACTTCAACCAGACCGTACTCTTCGGCTCTGACGTCAACGCCTCCCAGATAGTCGATGAGGCACGTCGCTACCCCATGATGGCCGAGTATCATGTCGTCATCGTCAAGGAAGCCCAGAATATCAAGCATACGGAGCCTCTGGAGAAGTATTTCAAGCAGCCAATGCCCTCAACCATCCTCGTAATGTGCCATAAAAACGGCAAGGTGGACGGCAAGAAACGCAATTACGTGAAAGCCATCCAGGAGGCTGGCATACTCTTCGAGAGCATGAAACTGAAGGAATGGACTCTGCCACCCTTTATCGAGAAGTATCTCCGCGAGCGACAGGTCACCATCGACCAGAAGTCCACCCAGCTCATTGCCGACAGCATCGGTTCCGATCTCAGCCGACTGACCAGCGAGTTGGACAAAGTCATCCTTAGTCTGCCAGAAAGTGACAAGAGGATTACGCCACAGGTCGTCGAGGACCAGATAGGGGTGAGCAAGGATTTTAACGGTTTCGAACTCCGGGCAGCCATCGTCAGCCGAAATGTCTTCAAGGCTAACCAGATAATCAAATATTTTGACAACAATCCGAAGGCAGGAAGCATCTATGCCTTTCTCCCATTGCTCTTCAATTTCTTCCAGAATCTCATGATCGCGCATTATTGTCCAAAAAAGGACAGCCAGGAAGCTTTGGCTCAATGGTTGGAAATCCAACCTTGGGGTGCCAGAGACTATCTCACGGGACTCAAAAATTACTCTGGAATGAAAGTGATGCAGATAATTTCCAAAATGAGAGAAATAGATGCCAAAAGTAAGGGCTTGGATAACCCAAATACACCCCCTGGAGAACTCATGAAAGAGTTAATTTTCTTTATTCTTCATTGAATAATTAGCATTTTTGCCCTTGTTTTTTTCTAGAAGGACAGATTTTCTAAACAGGGATTTCTGCCCTCAAATGCCGATTCTCAAAGGGATTCTGCTTCAAAATAAGCCTCCATATTTCGCGAATTTTCAGCCTTTCCGCCGTTCGTCCAGAATTCTCGCAAAACGCGAATAATCGACGATTTTCAAACGGCCGGATTTAGAGTTAGCATTCTTTAAGATTTTGTTTTGTTGATTCAGAAACTTAAAGCGATGAAGGATGGAAGCGAAATTTAGATTTGTAGCCACGTTTTTAGTAATTCGTAAACGTAAATCACAAGTTTTAAAGTTAAATTTGTAAATCCAAATATTGTAATTCAGAATATCAAACCGATGTTTATACATGCATATGTACATAGCTTTAATGCATTAAAAACCAAATGTTTATAGATTTTTATTAAGAAATACGAATATTATTTTGGATATGTGCCAACCCTAAATACTGCATATACTCCAACAAACAAATACTTGCCCGTAAGTAGCTGATTTATACCCAGCAACTTGCATCAGAAACCTATACAAATTCTTATACCTGCTTCAGGTCTCTATATTTAGATTTGTAATTCTAAAGACTTTAACGTCATTTCTCTAAATCTGAATTTGTATATTTAAAATTAGAAATCCAAACTTTAGTAATTAAAATTTTCTTTAGAATTCTTGCATAGTTCATTTTTTTGTTTTACCTTTGTAAACCGAAACAAAAATGGGCTTTTGCCCCCTATTTTATATGTTATGGATATAAAAGACAGAATAAAACGCCTCATGGAAGCTCAGCACATGACCCAACAGGTCTTTGCCGATTTCCTCCAACAGTCACCTGCTACACTCAGCAGCATCTTTAATGGAAGGACCCGTCCTACCCTCAATGTGATTGATGCCATCAAAACGAAAATTCCTGACATTAGTATTGAATGGCTACTTTATGGTACAGGAGACATGTATATGACCCCTACTCGAGAGTCCCAGGAACAGGTTAATCAACCCCTGATGGAAGGTCAAGAAGGGGTCATCAATTTTGATGATCCATTACCTCCTACCCCAAACATCCGGGTTTCATCACCTCCGATGGGTAGTTTTCAGCAAGGTGTAAAAAATACACACCACGATTTTTTGCGAGAAGATATGAAAATTGTTGACAAATCGCCTCGTCGCGTCACAGAAATAAGGGTTTACTATGATGATCAGACCTACGAGACCTTCGTCCCTGCTAAAAAATAGCAGGGATTCTTTTTTTTCGCCTATCAATTCTTGTTATTTTTGCCAATTTAGACTCGGAATTCAGAAAAAGTTCGTAATTTTGCAGTCTCAAATCTATAAAATATGAAGAAGTTTATTCTTGACCTTCGTGTTCAGGCTGTGGAACGTCTCAGCGAACGCCATATTCTGCTGAAACTGACCCATCAAGACACCCTGCCGGAGATGCTTCCTGGTCAGTTTGTCGAAGTTCGAGTCGACGGATCTCCAAACACCTTTCTGCGCAGGCCGATTTCCATCAATTATATCGATCGTGATCACAATGAACTATGGCTTCTGGTCGCTATGGTGGGCGACGGAACCCGTCAGTTAGGACGTTTGCAGGTAGGCGACAAGCTAAACTGTGTCTTGCCCTTAGGCAACGGCTTTACGCTGCCTGAAAACCCTTTGGAACGCCTGTTGTTAG
>JAEEGJ010021670.1_pt1 | contig 13776 bp, 9 predicted proteins | sample 8958761 | NCBI WGS metagenome assembly JAEEGJ01 (sample SAMN16246546, study PRJNA631951) | gut metagenome | biome: gut microbiome; feature: rumen; material: RS-attached | host: Bos | place: Iran: Karaj | collected 2018-10 | reverse complement strand
AGAAGCGTGAATTTGTTTGGATTACAGAATTCCTGATGTTCGAATACAGCGACACCGAAGGCCGCTACATGGCCATGCACCACCCGTTCACCAACCCGCTTCCGGAACACTTGGACATGATGCTCGGTGGCAACCTCAAGGATTGCAACGCCGAAGCTTATGACCTTGTTCTTAACGGCGTGGAAATCGGCGGTGGTTCTATCCGTATTCACAACCCTGAAGTCCAGGAAAAGGTGTTCCGCCTGCTCGGCCTTACCGAAGAACAGGTTCGCACCAAGTTCGGCTTCTTCGTTGACGCCTTCAAGTACGGCGCTCCTCCGCACGGTGGTCTCGCCTTCGGTCTCGACCGCGTTGTCGCTACCATGGAAGGTGAAGAATCTATCCGTGACTACATCGCATTCCCGAAGAACACGAGTGCTTCTAGCCCGATGGACCAGTGCCCGAGCGAAGTGGATCTGCAGCAGCTGCAGGACATTCACATCTCCGTGCAGATGCCGAAGGCAGCTGCCAAGTAAGGCGCAAGTCTCGACTTTAGAAAGAACCGTCGGTATCGCTACCGGCGGTTCTTGTTTTTGAGGTGAGGAGGTTTACTATGAGTTCTTTTTCTGTGATTCACTCTCATCGACATTACTGCATGGTTTCAGATGGCGGTACACAGCAGGATGTCCCGAAACGCAGTCGACGGAAAGAGCACGAGAAGATTCGGATACGGTTACACCAAACAAATCCGATTGTCCCGTGAAAAGGCTATCAATGTATCCCATATCTTTCTCCTAGATTTTCAAATTTTTCAGATACTCAGAAAGTTCCATGTTCGCCGAATAGTCCACCGGACATTCGATAATGCAGGGAACATCCTGTGCAAAGGCCTCGCGCAAGGTTCCCGGCAAGTCTTCCGTGCGTTCGATGCGGTAGCCCTTCAGGCGCATGGATTCTGCATACTTGACATAATCCGGGTTCGTGAATTCGACCGCATAGCTATCGCCGTAGCGTTCTTCCTGTTTCCACTTGATGAGGCCGTAACTGCCATCGGTAAAGATTAGCGTCACGAACGGAATGTGCTCTCGATAAGCAGTCTCCAATTCCTGACTGTTCATCATAAAGCCGCCGTCACCCGTGACCGCAAGGATTTTCTTGTCCGGATTCAAAAGCTTTGCCGCAAGCGCGCCCGGCACCGCAATTCCCATCGTCGCAAAACCATTCGAGATGATGCAGGTATTCGGATGGTAGCAATTGTACTGCCGCGCGATCCACATTTTGTGCGCCCCCACATCCGAGAGCAAGATATCATCTTCGCCCATAACCAGCCGAATGTCGTGGAGCACCTTCTGGGGTTTCGGCGGAAAACTGTTGTCCCAATCGTAGCGAGAATGGTCAGCCACCATCATTTCGCGAATACGTAGAGCCCATTCCGGAGCCTTGGTGTTGGGGCAAAGCCCGCACAGTTCGTTCAGCGACGCAGAAATATCGCCAATGACTTCTACATCAGGCTGATAAAACTTGTTCACATGGTTCGGCGATTCGTCGATATGAATAATTTTCTTGTCTCCTTCGGGATTCCACTTTACGGGAGCGTATTCAACGACATCGTAACCTACCGCAATCACAAGATCCGCATGTTCCATCACATAGTTCTGGTAATCCTTCTGCGGGATACCGATACACCGCATCGAATACGGGTTGTCGCAGGGAATCACGCCTTTCGCCATCATGGTCGTCACCACGGGAATCTTCGCCGAAGACGCGAACGATGTCAACGCCTTTGATGCATTATTTCGCACGGCAGAATGCCCCGCCAAAATCACGGGCCGTTCGGCATTTGCAAAAACCTTTGCAGCAGCCTGAATCGCGTCGCGACTTGCGTATTCCGTATTTTCACGATGGTGCTTTAGCGGAGTCTGAGCAACTTCGCCAACTACTTCCATCGCGGCAATATTGCACGGCAAATCGATGAGACATGCCCCCGGCTTTTCCATTTCGGCATACTTGAACGCAATGCGCACAATTTCGTTCACTGTATCCGGGCGCACCACCTGCTTGCTACGCTTGGTAATCGGCGCAAACATGTTCACCAGATCCAGATACTGGTGGCTTGTCAGGTGCATACGCTCCGTTCCCACCTGCCCCGTAATCGCAATCAGCGGAGCACCATCGGAATTTGCATCGGCAACGCCCGTAACAAGGTTCGTAGCCCCCGGCCCTAGCGTCGAAAGGCATACGCCCGCCTTCCCCGTTAGACGCCCATAGACATCTGCCATAAACGCGGCGCCCTGCTCATGGCGGACCGCGATAAACTTAATGGATGATTTTTTGACAGCCTCCATCAGTTCCAGGGTTTCTTCGCCCGGGATTCCAAAAATATACTTGACGCCCTCACTTTCGAGCGACTTAATCAAAACCTCAGCAGTATTCATAAACGATTTCTTTATCCATTCACAATATTTATCCGCACAACATTTGCAATAATCATGCCAACAAGAAAAGAGCTGGTTTTACTAGAAAATTCCGCCTTATTTTGAACAAAAATTGAAACAATTACACGTCTTGTAACAAAAATTGCCCGATTATAGTTAATAACTGTATTGGCACAGTTCTTGCATTTATTAGATGTATGAACTGTATAGAGACAGAAGACACTTTTATCAAATCCATTTCGGCATTTTCGAAAGAGGAGTTTGAGCACCGTTGCAGGCGTTTGCATAACGTTCTTGACGAAAACGATCTTTCGTCGAGCATGGGAGGCAACCACAAAGGAACAGACCCGATTCCCCTCGTGATTACGGCAGAAGAATGGAAAACGCTAGAAGCGGGCGTCGCGCAAAGGGCAAGACTATTCAACGCACTCGCAAAAGATATTTATGGCGAACAACGTCTTTGGAAAAACGGCAAATTGCCCGCCGCGCTGCTATTCGCGAACCCGGACTTTTTACAGGTTGTATGGAAAGTACACCCGGTTGACGATGTTTTCGTGAACCTGACGGCGACCGATGTGGCAAGGCTCAAAGACGGATCTTTCGTGGCAATGGCAGACCATTTGCAAGTGCCCGAAGGCTTGGGACGTGCGCTAGAAAACCGCATTGGCGTAAGCCGCGCTTTCCCTGAACTTTTCCGCAGCATGCAAACGGAACGGCTGGCAGGATTTTTCAAGAAGCTGATAGACGGCCTAGACGCCATGCACAAAAATATCGGAAGCGAAGGCGAAACTAGCAAGGTGGTCCTTTTGGCATCGAGCCCGGACAATCCGCGTCGCGCTGAAGACGCCGTAATTGCCCGTTACTTGGGAATTCCGCTTGTCGAAAACGACGACCTCGCAATCCGCAATATGCAAGTGTACATGAAGACGCTCATGGGACTCAAAAAGATTGGAACCATTTTCCGCCGAGTAGAAGATGGCATGTGCGATCCGTTGGAGTTGCGAATTGACAGCGGCGAAGGCGCCGTGGGCTTAATCAGCTCTGTCCGCACCGGAAACGTAGCTATCGCAAACTTCCTCGGGACAGGCGTTCTGGAAACGCCCCTATTCAAGCCGTTTTTGCCGGAGATTTGCCGAGAGCTTTTAGGCGAAGAACTGCTATTGCGCGATGTGGAAACACTTTGGCTCGGGAACGCAGCCGATGCGGAGCGTGTATTGGCCGAGCCTGAAAAATGGATTTTCAAGAAAGCCTTCCGCGATAGCGGAAGTTTCAAGGAGGCCGAACGCAAAACTTATGCAACCATGACAACAACAGCACGGCTCGCCCTATTGCAAGCATTCGAGAATGCGCCTGAACAATGGGTTGCTGAAAGTTCCATGGAGGTTTCGACCGTTTACGCATACCATGGGGATTTTACTCCGGTGCCTTCGCTAATGCGGTTCTTTGCTGTCAACACGGCAAAGGAAACATCGGTGATGCCAGGCGGCCTCGGGATTTTGGATAATGGACTTGGTGAAAAAGACATCTGGGTGCTTTCGGAAAGGCCCGTAGCAAACTTTTCATTGCTCGCTCCTGCCGGCCAGTCAATCACGCCGTCGAGAGCTGGAGGCGACTTGCCTAGCCGTGCGGCCGAGAACTTGTTCCGGCTGGGGCGAGCATTGTCGGCATCGAACATGATGGCCCGTATTGCAAGAGGCATCGCAGTGAGGCTTTCGGACGAATCCTGGATGGACATGCCGGAATTGCCGTGGATACTGAAAGCGGGACTTACAGACGAATCGCAGTCCAGACTCGCGCAAGATCCCGAAAACGCACTCCGTTACTTTATCTTGCGCAAGGACAACAAGAACGGCATGCAATGTGTGCTAACGGAAATTCGAGAGCTAGGCATGCAGTTACGAGACCGCATTTCGGAGGATTTATGGCTTTACCTGAACGGATTCGGCATAGCAGAAATGCCAGCGGGCACAGGTGCGGCAGCGCTGTTGCCTTATCTAAAGGAAGTGCTTTCGGACAGCGCTGCGGTGGCCGGACTTGCAGCAGATTCCATGACACGCGGCCACGAATGGCGCTTCTTGGAACTCGGTCGTGAAATTGAATGCGCCATCCGCACCTTGCAACTGGTCAGTAGCCTGCTTTATACAGCTCCTACCGACGAGATGACGAACTTGCGCTTGTTGCAAGCAGTTCTTGAAATCGGCGATGGGCTCATGACATACCACCGCCGCTATGGAGGACGTTTGCAAGTTGTCCCCGTCATCGACTTGCTTTTGTCAGACGAATCCAACCCGCGAAGCGTCGCCTATCAGGTGGCAAAACTGCGGAAAGCCGCGAAGCACTTGCCAGGAAACGACCAGAGCGAAGCGACATTCTCGCCGCTGGACCGCGAACTGATGCGTGTTCTCGCCGAACTTCGCCTCGCGAACATTGAACAACTTGCAGAAACCGTTGATAACAAAAGGGAGAACCTCATAAGACTTGTAGAAACTCAGATAAAATCCATTGAACGGATTGCCGAAATCGTAAACAGGCTCTACTTAAGCCACGCCCCACGCGCAGGCGTTTTCCACGCCACAACCACAGATGTGTCGGAGGTTTAAGATGCCCATTTACCAAGTTGATCACGAGACTGTCTACGACTACCGCCTTCCCGTTCTTTACAGCAACCACCTCGCCCATATGCTCCCGCGAACCGTCAGCCGGCAGAACTGGATTAGTCACAGCATCGAAGTGGATCCGAATCCAACGATACAGCAGGAACGCCTCGACATTTTCGGGAACAAGGTGTTGGCATTCAGCATCGAGCAGGAACACACGCACTTTAGATTCAAAACGACTGGCATCGTGGATGTTCAGGAAGAAGAACCGCCAAAACAAGGTGAAACAATGAAATGGGAAAATGTCGCAAAACTTTTGGAGCGTCCGACTAGCGACGAAACGCTGGACGCCGCGATGTACGCCTACGCCTCCCCTTTCGCCAAGTTTGACGAATCGGTCCGCAATTACGCACTCGAAAGTTTTCAGCAGGGCCGTCCCATTTTTGACGCCGCCTTTGAACTGATGACGCGAATCTACACGGACTGCAAGTACACACCAGGGGCAACAAGAATCGGTGCGCAGCCACAGGAAATCTTGCGCGGTAGAAAAGGCGTCTGCCAAGACTTTGCGCACCTGATGATCGGCTGCATGCGTTCGCTGCATTTGCCCTGCCGTTACGTGAGCGGTTACCTCCGCACTCACCCCTGCGAAGGGCAACCAAAACTTGTCGGAGCTGACGCGACCCACGCCTGGGTCAGCACCTACATTCCCGGCCACGGCTGGGTAGAACTAGACCCCACCAACAATGTGCTTGGAGGTTGCGAGCACATTATACTCGCCTGGGGTAGAGACTTCGGAGATGTAAGTCCGTTAAAGGGTGTCATCACCGGAGGTGGCGAGCATACCTTGAAAGTGTCCGTAAACGTGGACCTTAGGGATGAATGAGAAGAAAACCTAAAAGCATAAGGAAACAAAACATGCGATTTGGAAACTACGACACCGAAGGCTTTTACGATGAGCTTTGCTTACCTGACGGGACTCCCCGCCCGGCAGCAGAGCCGTTGTTTACGAAAATCAATGAGCTTCCCGAAGGAGAACTGCAACGCCGTCAAACCATTGCAGAATCTGCGTTTTACGATAACGGAATTACATTCGCGGTTTACGGCAACAAGGACGGCAAGGACAAAATCATCCCCTTTGACGTCATCCCGCGTATTGTCAGCGCCGACGACTGGAAACACCTCGAAGCAGGCCTCAAACAGCGTACAGAAGCGCTGAACTGCTTCTTGACGGACATCTACAACGACCGCAAAATTTTGCGCGATAAGATTGTGCCCGAAAGCCTCATCAACACCTGCACCGCTTATCGCCCGCAGATGGAAGGCTTCGTGCCGCCCAAGGGAATCTGGGCTCACATTACCGGTACCGACCTCGTGCGCGATACCGACGGCACATTCTATGTACTCGAAGACAACATGCGATGCCCGAGTGGTGTCTCGTACGTGTTGCAGAACCGTCAGATTCTAAAGCGTACGTTCCCGCAGGTATTTTCCAACTGTTCCATTCGACCCGTAGACGAATACTGCACCCGTCTGCGCCATGCGTTGGAATACTTGGCCGATTCTACAGCATCGCCCAAGGTCGTTGTGTTAACGCCCGGCATCTACAATTCGGCTTATTACGAGCATTCTTTTCTGGCACAGCAGATGGGCGTGGACCTCGTGACAGGTGACGACCTCGTAGTGCAAGACAAGAAAGTCTACGCCCGCACAACGCGCGGCCTCAAGCAGGTTCACGTGATTTATCGCCGTGTCGATGACGAATTCCTGGATCCGAAGGTTTTCCGCCCGGATTCCTGTCTCGGCGTGCCTGGACTGATTGAAGCCTACAAGGCGGGGAACGTAGCGCTTGCGAATGCGCCCGGTTGCGGTGTTGCCGACGACAAGGCGATTTACACCTACGTACCGCAGATTATCAAGTACTACCTCGGCGAAGAGGCAATCATCCCGAACGTGCCGACATTTGTCTGCGAGAACCCGAAGCACATGCAGCACGTGCTGGACCACATCGAAAATATGGTTGTCAAGGCCGCCAGCGAATCCGGTGGCTACGGAATGCTCGTCGGTCCAAAATCGACAAAGGAGGAATGCGAGGCGTTCAAGAGCAAAATTATCGCGAACCCGCGTAACTACATTGCGCAGCCCATGATTTCGCTCAGCCGCGTGCCTTGCATTGTCGATGGCGGTTTCGAAGGTCGCCATGTGGATCTGCGCCCCTACATTGTGCAAGGGCGAGAGACTTACATTCTCCCCGGTGGCCTCACTCGCGTAGCACTCCGCAAGGGTTCTATCGTGGTGAATAGCTCGCAGGGCGGCGGATGCAAGGACACTTGGGTCATTGCCGAAAACGAAAAGGCTCCGGAACTCGGACAAGCCAAACTCTGGATGGAACAACAACAGCAACAACAATAGGAATTTAGAAGTAGGAAGTGTAATATGTTAAGCAGAGTCGCAAATTCCATTTATTGGCTCGCCCGCTATATTGAACGCGCCGAAAACGTTGCGCGAAGCATCGACGTGAACCTCCAGCTCCAACTGGACTTACCCGGCGAAGAACGCCCCTGGGAACCGGTAATCCAGATTGCCGGCAACGCAGACGCATTCTTCAAAAAATACGCCCACGTTTCCATCGAAAACGCGCTCATGTTCTTGACGTTCGACAAGGAAAATCCGAATAGTATCATTTCGTGCGTCGGGGCGGCCCGTGAAAACGCCCGCTGCGTCCGCGAAAGGATCTCTTCGGAACTGTGGATCGCCATCAACCAGTTCTACCTGAAACTGAACGACCCTGAAATGCCTAAAGAAGCATTAGCTGGCCCCCACGCCTTTTACAATAGCGTCAAGGAATTCAGCCAGCTCACCGCGGGCATTATTCAGGGCACAATGAATCACGATGTCGCCTGGAACTTCACGCACCTTGGCACTTTGCTCGAACGCGCCGATCAGACTTCGCGTATTCTAGATGTCAAGTATTACATCTTGCTCCCAGACGTGAGCATGGTGGGCATGGCGCTCGATACGGTACAGTGGAACGCCGTTCTCAAGAGCGTCGGTGCGTACGAAATGTTCCATCGCCGCAATTCGAACGTGACTCCGCATAATGTCGCGGAATTTCTCCTGCTCTCCGAAGATTTTCCGCGTTCCTTGCGCTACTGCCTAGAAAAAGCGGAGCTGTGCCTCAAGAATATTGCCTATCCTGTCAAAGGCAAGGCGGAATCTATCCGCCTCTTGGGAAAGTTGCGTTCCGACATTGCATTCACCACCATCGAAGAAATCATCGACCAGGGGCTTCATGAGCATATCGAAAAAGTCCAGATTCGCCTAAACGAGCTCGGCAACCAGATTTGGAAGGATTTTTTCTGCTAAAAGATACAGATTGCCCTTTTTACGCGAGTTTACGCAAGAAAACAATTTTTCACATAACTTTGGGCAATTCCAAAAGGGTCTTTTGCTAAATTGAGCAAAGACTCTTAACCCCCAATATGGAGAAAATTCAAATGAAACTTACTACTCGCGCTATTGCCGAAGCTATCGGCACCTTCTGGCTTGTGTTTGGCGGCTGCGGTGCAGCCGTGCTCGCTTGCGGCGTTCCCACCACCGGTATCGGTTACGTGGGCGTATCGCTGGCCTTCGGCCTTACGGTGCTCACCATGGCCTACGCCATCGGTCACATTTCGGGCTGCCACTTGAACCCGGCTGTCACGCTCGGTCAGGTTGCCGGCGGCCGCTTCCCGGCTAAGGAAGCTCCGGCATACATCGCCGCCCAGGTTATCGGCGGTATCATCGCAGCAGCGCTCCTTTACGTGATTGCATGCCCCGACCTCACCAACGCTGGCATCGGCGCCTTCGCTACCAACGGCTGGTCCGATTCCCTCAAGGACGGCCTGAACGCCTTTGGTGGCAAGACCTCCGGCATGCTTTCCGCATTCCTAATTGAAACGGTGCTCACGGCCATCTTCCTGTTCGTGATCATGGGCGCTACCGACGGCCGCGCTCCGGCAGGCTTTGCCCCGATCGCAATCGGCCTCTGCCTCACGCTCATCCACCTCATCTCTATCCCGGTGACCAACACCTCCGTGAACCCGGCCCGCTCTACCGCTATGGCTGTGTTCGTTGGCGGGGCCGCCATCAAGCAGCTCTGGCTCTTCTGGGTCGCACCGATTCTCGGTGGCGTGATTGGCGGTATCGCTTACAAGTGCATCGCCGAATGCAAGTGCTGCAAGAAGTAATCGAAATTTTCATACTCACTTTGAATGTCCGGACACCCCGTCCGGGCATTTATTTTTACACAAAAAACTGCGAAATTTTTACAAAAACAAAAATTCGGGACATTTCACCCCGTGCAAAACTTAAACGACTGTGACCCCCATCAATTTCGAGAAAAAAATCTGTAAATAATGCCTTAACAAAGGCCTTTTCGCCCCTAAACTTATTACTTTAACCCATGGTGTATTGCGGATATAGCATTTAATTGCTAGGGGCTGTTATGAATAAAAAGGCATTACTTTTACCTATTATCGTCAGTACACTGATTATCGGTTGTTCAGACGACTCCAAGGACACAAACTCCCTCACTAACCCTATCGGTGAAGATCCCTACACCACCCCCTATATTGACCCCAATACGGGCGACTATATCGACCCCTCCACAGGCGACACCATTCCGACAGTTCCGTATGTCAACCCCGAAACCGGTGACACGGTCCCCGCATTCCAGGTAGTTGACCCCAATACGGGCGACACGGTCCAAGTTCCTGTCGTTATCCCGGACCCCGTTCAAAACAATCCGTCGAGCAATTCGCAGCCGGCAACTTCCAGCAATTCGCTAGACCCGAACGGCACGCCGAATCCGGACCCGAACGATCCGAACCAGAATATTCAAATTTCTTCGGCATCACAGCCGCAGTCTTCTTCGAGCGGACTCAAGGAATACGATGATAACCACAAGGCCAAGGCAACGTTCCTCCCGAAGGCTGGTTTCTATTCCAACTTGACGATTGAACCGCCCACCCCGCAAAAGGGCGGCCAGATCAAGTGTACCTTTGACGGTTCCTTCCCCACCCAGAATTCTGAATCTATCACTCAGGCCAAGCAGATTACGCAAAACACCGTTGTCCGCTGTTCTGAATTCGTGAACGGTCAGGCGGCCGATACGACTACGCAGACATACTTTATCAACGAAAAGGTTTCGATGCCGGTGGTCGCCTTGACCGTGAATCACACCGACATGTTCGACTCTTCCAGGGGTCTTTACGCAACTGGTGACTTGAACGGAGGCGGCATGGGCGGCATGCCCGGCGGCATGAACTTTGGCGGAGGCAATGTTTCGGACAACAACAACCCGAAATGCACCGAGCCCTGCCAACAGGCAAACTTCTGGAAAGACACCGAACTCCCCGTGCACGTGGAATACTTCGAAAAAGGAAGCTCCACCACCGAAAAGACTTGGGAAATTGACGCAGGCATTTCGATTATCGGAAACTGGAGCCGCTACAAACCCAAGAAGAGTGTCGCCATCAAGATGGATAACGACGACTACGGTGACAAGGTGCTCAAGTATTCGTTCTTCAAGACCCGCCCCGAAGCAAAGAAAATGAAGAGCTTCAACTTGCGCAACAACGGCAACCGTTTCTGGACGGATTACTTTGGCGACCCGATGCTGGTGAGCCTTATGGAAGGTACCGAAGTAGATTACCAGCGTAGCTTGCAAGTGGTGGTATTCTACAACGGTGAATATTTTGGCATTCACGACTTGCGCGAACGCCTGAACAGAAGCTTTGTAGAAACAAACTATGGCATTGATTCTAAATCCATTAACGTAGTCAAGAACTGCGGCAACGGCGACCAGGGTTGCGTCAACGGATGGGCGCCCAGCGGCACCAACGGAGCCTCCAGTGCAGAATTTGGCCAGCTGACAAACATGATCACCAGCGGAAACTTCGCAGGCGAAAACAATCCGTCTTACGAAGAAGTCAAGCAAAAATTGAACGTGAGCAGTTTCGCCCAGTACATGATTGCCGAAATGTATATTCATAACGGCGACTGGCCGAATAACAACATTCGCGCATGGGGCAGCCCCGAAAAGGGAATCCCGTTCAAGTTCATGATTTTTGACGTAGACCACGGCTACGGATTCTCTCCGGGCATTTCGGGATTCGATACCGAAAGCCAGAACATGTTCCAGTGGGTGCTGGGTAGCGCCACCATGGATAACGGCCAAGGAAATGGACAACAACCGGGCGGACAAGACCCCGGACAAGGCGGCCAATGGCCCGGCATGGGCGGCGGCATCGGCGGTGGCTGGGGCGGTGGCTTCGCCATGGGCGGCGCAAATACCACCATCGGAAACATGCTCAAAAAACTTTTGGCCAATCCCGATTTCAAGCGTTTGTTCATCAACCAGGGCTGCATTCTCTTGAACGACTACCTGACTTACGAAAAGGTCCAGAAGACCGTGCAGGCGATGGCCGCCATGATTCCGAGCTCCGAACAGCAACGTGACGAACAGCGCTGGCCGCGCAATCAGTCGGCATTCAGCTGGTCTCCCAGCGGTAGCGACCTCTTAAAATTCGCACAGAACCGCACGCAAACCTTTAGACAGGAATTGGGCAACTACTTTGGCCTGCAGGGCGAAGCAACCGTGAGCATTTCTGCAAGCGGAAACGGCTCCGTTCTTGTCGAAGGCATGAAGCTCCCGAGCAGCAATTACCAAGGCAAGTTCTTTACCGGGATGCAGATGCAGCTCCAAGCCATTCCTTCGGCTGGCAGCGTATTTAGCGGATGGTCCGATGGCAGCACCGCCAACCCGCGCTTGATCGACATCAACGGCAATATGAACATTACCGCCCAGTTCAAGTAAGAAAGTCTCTTTTCATATGAACCAAAAGGTGGAAACAGAACGTTTCCACCTTTTTCATAATCCCTATCGATTGATCAAGTTGTGTGATTAGTAATCTTTTACGCAGCGAACATAAGAATAATCGTTGTTTGTTGTCACCTTGAACTGAAACGCATTGTACACCCATTCATATTGAAAATACATATGATACTTGGTTTCTACACGTACGGTATCCACCATAAATTGGGCCGGAGCAGGTTCAACGTCGACATCACTTGAATCCAGGCCAACGGTATCAACAGGAACAGGGACCAACGTATCGACAACTATATAAGCCGTGTCCAACCTGTATGTCACCGACACCGAATCTCCACGGATCCAGAACCACGCTGCATTAAACGGACTGTTTTCCGGGGGTTCTTTAGCATTGGAAGTCGTCGTAATGGCGGTAAAGCCCGTAGAATTGGTCGCCTTGGCTTGAGAGACCCAGTTTCCATCATTCGCAAGCAAGTTTCCAGAGCCGTCAGCCACGTCAAGCAAGTCCTGCCATTCCAATTTAGAAGGCACATGCCAACCAGCCGGGCAAACTTCATCCAGCAAAGTATCCGGATAATAAAGTCCTGTCTGGAAATACTTGACAGTATCTGCATAGAAACGCGTTACGCAACCCAAGTACTCTTCACAATAACTGTTATACAGTCCCTTAAAGAAATACCTCATATTTTCGGCCATCCAGGTATAGTTACCGATTTGCAGGTAACCATAAGTCTGACCGTCGCGGGCGTCCACAAATTCCCCATAGTTCAAGTCAGGATTAAAGTATTTCTTTGCGCCTTGCTGCACTCTCGCCCATTCGGCAGCAGAACTACTGCTGAGATACGCCTGGTAGGCGGCAGAACTGCTCAAGTACTCAATCATATTCTCGCGGCGCTTTAGGTAGTTATCCATGTAGGCTGCAGAGTCCACCTCGCTGCCCTTGACGCAACGCACGTAAAACAGGTTCCCCTTGGCTGCAAATTCAGCGCCGAAGGTATCGTAACCGTACGAATCCCGCAAGACATACATCACGGCATCGCTGCTGTTGGATCTATAAGTATACCCGTGGTCCGTATTGATACGCATGCCGGCGTCAGCCGAATTACTTGTCCAATAACGGGCTATGTTCGTTTCAGAGGAATGTTTTGCATTAAAACCGAACCTGTCGTTACCCGCAAAATCCCAACCCTCCGTAGACCTTAGGCAACTATCGACGGACGGGCAAAACTCAGAGACGAAGTTTTTCAAAACGTCAAATTCGGCCATAGAGGGCAAATGCCAGCCAACGGGGCAAATGCCATCGTTGTAGCCGGAATCGATGTAATCACGCCCGGCCATCGCCGCGCCATAAGTATAAAGGCGGCCGTATTCATCGGCTTCGGAATAGTCAGGAAGCGTAGGACTCCAGAGAGTATCGTAAAAGCGCAAGTTCTCGGCCATCCAAAGCTGGTTACCGATTCGCACCGTGCGATACTGTTCGCCATCGCGGACATCGATCAGCACAGACGGGTCCGAAGAACTATCCTTTTTCCAGTTGCTGTTGTTGGAATCGCCGGCATCGGCACCGCTGTCACCACAAGCCACAAATGCAATTGAAAATAGTGACGAAGCAATCAAAGCAAGAATGCTTTTTCTCATTGTCCTAACCTCATGTTTTATAAACCACGTCAAATATAGATTTTCATTTTCCATATTGGCGAAACACTTGCAGTTTGTTATATTTACACACGTAATTTTTTAACCCGGCCCGAACATCGGGCAAACTCAAAAGGAAGATACAATGGCTGACAATCTGTCCGTCCTCGGCAAGGCCCGCAAGGCCTACCAGCCGAAACTCCCCGCCGCTCTCCGCGACGGCGCTCTCAAGGTCTCTCTCAACAAGGGTAAGGCT
>JAEEGJ010021668.1_pt1 | contig 13778 bp, 17 predicted proteins | sample 8958761 | NCBI WGS metagenome assembly JAEEGJ01 (sample SAMN16246546, study PRJNA631951) | gut metagenome | biome: gut microbiome; feature: rumen; material: RS-attached | host: Bos | place: Iran: Karaj | collected 2018-10 | reverse complement strand
ATCTGGACGACGAATTGGAGCAACTGTACGTACGATCACAGCTTTTACAACTGCTTTCTTCTTAACGTTGCCAGTAGGAGATGCTTCCTTGACTGAGCAAGTTACAATATCACCAACGTGTGCATAACGAGCACGGGTACCGCCAAGAACACGGATTACACCAAGTTCCTTAGCGCCACTGTTGTCGGCAACTTTGAGTCTAGTTTCTTGCTGAATCATATTATTCCTCCCCTTCCTTGGCGACTTCAGCCTTAGCAGCCTTGTCTGCGCCAACTTTCTCTGGCAAATCTACGGTATTTACATCTTCTTTAAGTTCAACTGTGCCATGAGAACGTTCAATGATTTTTACCAAAGTATAAGCTTTGGTCTTTGAAAGTGGACGAGTTGCAGCAATTTCTACACGATCGCCCTTCTTTGCTTCATTCTTCTCATCGTGAGCAGTATAATTACGAGTCTTCGTATATTGCTTACGATAGAGTGGGTGAGTCTCACGACTTACGATGGAGACGGTAATGGTCTTATCACGCTTGTCGGAGGTCACTGTCCCTACTAATGTGTGTGCCATATTAGAACTCCTCTTTCTTAATTATTTTACATTTCACAGGTAGCTTGTGAGAAGCAAGACGAAGTGCTTCTTTTGCTTGCTCTTCAGTTACGTCTGCGATTTCAAACATAACAGTACCAGCTTTTACCTTTGCAACGAAGAACTGTGGTTCACCTTTACCGGAACCCATTTTTACGTCGAGAGGTTTCTTGGTCACTGGAGTGTGTGGGAAGATACGAATCCAGATCTTACCACCACGCTTAATGTAACGAGTGATAGCTTGACGAGCTGCCTCGATTTGGCGGCTGTTGATACGCTCGTTGTCGAGAGACATAAGGCCAAAATCGCCAAATGCTACAGTGTTACAACGAGTAGCTACACCTTCGTTTTTACCTTTGCGTACCTTGCGGTGTGCAGTTTTTCTTGGAAGTAGAATAGCCATATTACTTCTCCCCCTTGTAGATCCAAACCTTTACGCCTACGATACCAGCAATGGTTGGTGCATGGTGGCAATGGAAATCAATGTCTGCACGAATAGTATGTAGAGGTACGGAACCTTCAATAAATTTTTCACGACGACTCATTTCAGCACCGTTAAGACGGCCTGAAACCTCGATACGAACACCCTTAGCGCCTGCATTCATAGTAGATTGAAGAGCAGTTTTTACTGCACGGCGGAAGTTCATACGCTTACCAAGCTGGAAGCCGATATTCTCAGCTACAAGCTTAGCGTTGAGCTCTGGTTTTTTAACTTCTTCAACGTTGATACGGATAGGACCTTCAACGATTTTTTCAAGCTCTTTCTTGAGCTCGTTGATGCCCGCACCTTGTTTACCGATTACTGCACCTGCTTTTGCAGTGAGAATAGTAATGGTAGTTAGATTTGCGGAGCGTTCAATGTTGATTCGTGCGATAGTTGGACGGCTTTTGAAGCGGTCTTCAATGAGTTCACGAATCTTTACGTCTTCCACTAGCCAATGGCGAAAATCGCTCTTCCTGGTAAACCATTTTGAAGACCAATCTTTGCTGACCTGGAGACGGTAAGAGATGGGATTAACCTTCTGACCCATATTACTTTTTCTCCTTTTCTGCTTTTGCGTCAGCCTTAGCTTCTGCTGGAGCAGCTTTCTTTACTTTCTCTTCGCCGGCGACCTCGACAAAGATGTTGCTACTTACCTTTTCGTAAGGGAGTGCACGACCGCGAGATGCTGGAACGTATCTACGCATGCGAGTACCGCTGGTTACGAAAATTCTTGCAATACGAATAGTTTTTGGATCAATGCTTACCTTAGAATTGTTTAGAAGGTTTGCATTTGCAGACTCGATAGCCTTGCGGACTGCACGTGCAGCGCGGCGTGGAGTGTTTTCAAGGATCACTACAGCATCAGCTACATAGCGATCACGTACAAGAGCAGCTACTACGCTGGTCTTGCGTGGCATTGAATCAATGCCTTTTTCATATGCGTGTGCGAAATATGTTTTAGCCATGATTACTTTCCTTTCGCTGCCGCTGCCTCAGCTGCCTTCTTGCCGCCGTGGCGTTTAAATTTACGAGTTGGCGCAAATTCACCAAGTTTGTGACCGACCATGTTTTCTGATACGAAAACTGGTACGTGAACTTTACCGTTGTGAACAGCGATAGTGCGACCTACCATTTCTGGAGAAATAGTAGATTGGCGTGCCCACGTCTTGATAACGGTGCGATCTTCACTGGAGAGAGCGGCAACTTTCTTTGCGAGTTTGTAGTCTACGAATAGACCTTTCTTAAGACTCCTCGACATTATTTCCTCTTTCCTTCGTGGCGACTGCGCACGATCATTTTATTAGTTTTCTTATTATGACGGGTACGGTAACCGAGTGTGAGTTGTCCCCATGGAGTGCGTGGAGCTTTACCAGAACCGTGACGACCACCGTCACCACCACCGTGTGGGTGATCACAAGCGTTCATTACGACACCACGTACAGTTGGGCGGATACCTTTACGACGACGACGACCTGCAGCACCGATCTTTACGTTTTGGTGTTGAAGGTTAGATACAGTACCGATAGATGCTTCGCAAGCTACGAGTACTTTACGAACTTCGCCAGATGGCATCTTGATAGTGGCATAGCCATTTTCTTTTGCCATAAGCTGTGCAGATGCACCAGCTGCGCGTACCATTTGTGCGCCTTTACCTGGTTGAAGCTCAATTGCATATACAAAAGTACCTACTGGGATGTTTTCGAGTGGAAGACGGTTTGAATCCTCAACTTCGATTTCATTACCAGTCTTAAAAGTGGTACCCTTGGTCATCTTGGTATCAGCGATGACATAGTAATATACACCGTTTTCATCTTTCACACGTGCGATACGAGCAGAACGGTTTGGATCGTACTCGATTTCTTCTACGGTGAAAGTTAGGTCCTTTGGTAGGTTGTAAGTAACAACACGGTAATGACGCTTTACGCCGCCACCACGGTGACGAACAGTAATGCGGCCTTGGTTGTTTTTACCTGCCTGTTGCTTCTTTGCTGCGAGCAAAGATTTCATTGGTTTCTTAGTTGTAATCTGATCATAATCTTCGGTCGTCTTTTGACGTTGTGCCGGAGTGATCGGACGGTAAGCTTTAATAGCCATTATTTATTCTCCTTACCTGCATTCTTGTCAGCTTTAGCAGCTTTTTTGTCTGCTTTAGCTTCCTTTGCGCTGGTTTTAGTATCTTCTTCAGGCGTATCAAATACCTTGATAAAATCGCCTTCTTTCAAAGTAACGTAAGCAAATTTCTTGTCCTGGCGATGAGTGATGCCTGGGTAAGCATGTTTGCCTTTACTAAATTTAGTCTTCTTACCGTTACGGATAAGAGTACGTACATCGGTAACCGTCACGTTAAATTCTTTTTCTACCATAGCGGCAACTTCTTGTTTTGAAGTAGTGCGCTTAACTGGGAAAATATAAGTACGCTTGGTTTGCTCGAGATAGCTTTTTTCGGTTGCTCTTGGTTCAAGGATATTCATAATTATTTCTCCTCTCCTAGTAGCCATTTATCTGCAACTTTAAGTGCTGCGTCTGAAAAGACGATTGCATCAGCATTCATGATATCAAATACGTTAAGGTAAGTTGCACGAACTAGCTTTACGTTTGATAGGTTGTTTACTGAACGCATAACTTCTGGGGTTTTCTCAGCTGCTACAGCGAGAACATTCTTGCCCTCAAGTTTCATGTCTTTTAGAACTTTTGCTGCATCTTTAGTCTTACCAGTAAGTTTTACTGCTGGATCTAGGACAAAGATTGCTTTGTCTGCATTCTTCATAGAGAGTGCTTGACGAATAGCGATGCGCTTTGCAGATTTGCTGATCTTCTTAGTGAAGTTTTCTTCACCAGTACGACCAAATGCTACACCACCATGGCGCCAGATAGGGTTACGGGTAGAGCCGAAACGAGCGCGACCAGTACCTTTTTGCTTCCATGGTTTCTTACCACCACCAGATACTTCACCACGCTTCAAAGTCTTTGCGTGAGAAGAACGGGAGTTTGCAAGGTATGCATCATATGCGAGTTTTACGAGTTCGTGGTTTTCTACGGTTAAACCGAAGATTTCTTTATTCAAAGTAGCCATATTACTCCTTTCCCTCCACAGACACAATGCCTTTCTTTGGACCAGGGACAGCGCCCTTGAGACCGATGAGGTTGTTTGCAGCGTCAATATAAGCAACTACCAAGTTCTTGACAGTTACAGTATCGTGGCCCATACGACCTGGCATTTTCTTGCCTTTCCAAACTTTTTGTGGATACATAGAGCCGATAGAACCGACTTTACGAATGTCACCCTTAAAACCGTGGGTGTTGCGGGACTCGTTAAAGTTCCAGCGTTTTACGGTACCAGCATAACCTTTACCTTTGCTTGTACCAGTTACAGCTACCTTATCACCAAGTTTGAAAGCTTCTACGGTGATAGTGTCGCCGAGCTTCATACCTTCAGGGATTTCGTCAACACGGAATTCCTTGAGTACTTTAGGATTGATATTTTCACCAGCCTTTTTTGCGTGGCCAGTAACCGACTTGCTCAGATTCTTACCCTGACCAAAGCCAAATTGCACAGCGTTATAACCGTCGGTTTCGACAGTCTTTATCTGAGTCACTGTGATTGGTCCGGCTTGAAGGATAGTTACTGGAGTAACTACGCCATCGTCACCGATGATCTGGGTCATACCAATTTTGGTGCCGAGAATGACTTGCATTCTATTCCTTTCCTTTATATTGCCTATTCCGCCTCTGTACAACAGGCAGAATAATTCTCGCAATTTTTTAATATTTTTTACATGTAAATAACTAGACTTTTAGGCCGGTTTCCGCTCGTGAGTTTTACGGACCTCTCCTTATGTCTAGATAACCCACTAATTATAGCACACTTTTTCTCTTTTTACAAGAGGTTTTTAGATAAAAAATGCCCCGGACCAGTCCGGGGCTTTACTAGGGTTTTATTTTTTTAGTTCGTCGTAATGTGAAACAATGTAAATTTGCTTTTTGTCTGCATATTTTTGGCAATTTACGCCGAGAGTAATCCACTGAGCGTATTCGCCAGTATGCATCATATAGAAAACATAGTTATCGCTAACGCCGTCAAGAATTCTCTGAATCCTACCCGCATCAATACCATACTTTCTATTAAGAAGTGTACATACTTCGAGCATTTTATCTTTGTAATCGCTCATATTACATTGCACCCTTCTTATCACTTCAAGCACGATAGTATCTTTCAAACCATCCTCAAGCTCACTCATCATATCAACTTTCTGCATATCACTCATAGCGCTTCCCTCCTATTAGATGTACATAAAACCCTATTTTTAAAAAATACAAGCACCACGTTGTGATGCCCTATTCGTAGGATATAACACCGTGCTATATCTTGTCAATAATTTCCCAAACCTCTTTTACGGCGTGCGTCTCCATTAGTTTTGCACGGATGTCAGAAGCCCCCGGAAAATTATTAATATAAATCTTGAAAAAGTGTTTTAGCGGCTCATATGGAAGCTCATGAGGATGCTCTTCGTAAAGCTTCAAATGAAATTTTAAAAGCTCGGTTAATTCTTCACGAGTTGGTTCATGATTAGTGAAGCAATATGGGTTCTGGAATACACCGCGACCAATCATAAAGCCATCCACCTCAGGATATTTTCCATGAAGAGCCATAGCTTGCTCACGGTTCTTGATGTCGCCGTTAATAATAAGTTTAGTCTCTGGGCTAATCTCGTTGCGTAGCTTAATAACTTCTGGGATCAACTCATAGTGAGCTTCAACCTTACTCATTTCTTTCTTCGTACGAAGATGCACTGTAAGAGCAGCTGGATGTTCATTCAGAAGTGCTGGCAACCATTCTCTAAATTCTTCAACTTTACTCCAGCCGAGCCTCGTTTTTACAGACACAGGAAGATCAGTGTTAGCCTTTGCAGCTCTTAAACATTCTACGGCGAGCTCCGGGGTTTTAATCATCGCAGCGCCGCCACCAGTACGGTTTACGTTCTTATCCGGACAACCGAAATTTAGATCTACGCCAGAGAAACCAAGATCCTTTAATGCTCTCACGGTCTCTGCAAAATGGTCTGGTTCCTTGCCCCAAATCTGCGCAACAATCGGCTTATCGGTAGATACAACCTGAAGTCTTTCAAGCGCATTTGCGCGTCCTTTTTCAGACGCATAAGATGAAACATTGGTAAATTCAGTATAAAAAAGATCTGGTCGGCCAGCTTTCGCCACCACCTGACGAAAAATCACATCCGTTACGCCTTCCATCGGCGCCAAGATGAGAAATGGAGTTTCTAGCTCTTGCCAAATATTCATTTTTATATTATAACACAGTTTTACATTTCTAGAAACGCGTCAATAAAGTCGTCTAGGTGGCCATCTAGAACGTCGTCTGGGTCCGTAGATTCATACCCAGAACGAGTATCTTTTACGAGCTTATATGGTTGAAGCACATAGTTTCTAATTTGCTGGCCCCAAGAGGCAGACTCACCCGCACGAAGCTCGCCAATCGTTGCCGCATGCTGCTCTAACTGCATTTGTACAAGTTTACCACGCAAAATTTCCATTGCTTTCTCTTTATTTTGAAGTTGAGAACGCTCATTTTGAATTGCCACTACGGTATTCGTAGGAAGATGCGTAATACGCACTGCGGAGTTCGTCGTATTTACCGACTGGCCACCATGACCGCCAGAGTGGTACACATCAATTCTGAGATCTTTCTCATCGATTTGCACTTCTGTATCGGCTTTAATAACAGGTAGAATTTCTACAAGCGCAAATGAAGTTTGGCGCAAATTATTTGCATTAAACGGAGAGAGGCGGACCAATCTATGCACGCCGTGCTCAGACTTTAAAAGTCCATAGGCGTTTGTACCAGCTACCTCATATACAGCGGTTTTGATGCCAGCTTCTTCACCCTCCGTACGTTCAATTAGCGAAGCCTTAAATCCTTTTTTCTCAAAAAATCTAAGATACATACGTTCGAGCATACCAGCCCAGTCCATCGCCTCAGTACCGCCAGCACCAGAAGTAATACGAATAATCGCATCTTTAGCATCATAGGCCCCAGTAAAACGAAGTGATTTCTTGAGCTCTAGTAGGTTATTTTCCATCGCGCCAATTTGCTCAGCAAATTCTTCTTTAAGTGAATCGTCAGAAATAGAAATTAGCTCATTTAGATCCTTTATCTGCGTACCAAGAAGCTGCCATGGTTGGATTTCGTCATTTAGCCTAGCTAGCTCCTGGTTTTTTCGAGTTGCTTCCTCTACGTTATGCCAGATTTCTGGGTCTGCTACTTCTTTCTCCAAAACGCCAGCTTCTGTAATCTTATCAGCGATAGCAAGCTTCTCATAAACTTTCAAAAATTCCGCTTCAAGGTCGTCTAATTTCTTCTGTAAATCTTGCATAATTCATATTATATCACAAGGTTTTCGTGCTAAAATTTAATAAAGGGGGGTGATAGCATGAGTACATTAAAGAACATCATAAATGAAATGTCCTACGAAGAATTCGAGGCCAAAGTAAGAAAGCCTATTATGTCTGCTGCAAGCTATAAAAAATATGCAAAGCAAGGCATGCCGGCTCTAATACCAGAAGAAAAACGCGACTTAGTAAGTCGCATTTATTTCTACTTGGACTTCGAAAAAAGAGGTCTCCCTTTGTCCGCTATCACGGATGACGAAATTAGATATTTCGTAGTCGCCTCTACTTTTAAATCGGCATTTCATAAATAAAAATGGCCCCGTACTCGGGGCCACTTTTTATTTTATAGACCAGGAAAGGTCACGCGAGTTGAACTCGAGTGTCATTTTCTCCCGACCTACGAGCACATCAAAGATGTGGAATGCGATTCCACCCGCAAAACGAATTTGCGTACGGAGAAGCTCCGTTATTTCGGTTTCGGATTCACCGCGACGCCTAAAAGTAAGCGGTTGGCACGGTGTCATTTCGTAACCGAAGAGGGCCATTACTTCGACCTGCTCGATTTTGTTATTAAAGTTTTTCATAAAGACTCCTTAAATAAATTATTTTTAGAGTCATTTATGTGAGCCTAATGTGTGCTCGGCTCTTGGCTAAGGGCATAAATGACAATACCACATAGCTTTAAACTTTTCTCTACACCAGTGACCGAAGTATGGCGTGAGCAACTTAATTATATCATGATATAATTAGGGCATGAAAATAGGCTTATTCGATTCTGGTATTGGTGGCACTACTATTCTTGCTGCCATTAAAAAAGTTCTTCCGAACGAAGAATATAAATATATCGCTGATTCCAAAAACTGCCCTTACGGCGAAAAAACCGATGAAGAGTTAAAAGAAATTGTCACCACAAACGTAGAAGAGCTAAAAGCCTGGGGCGCCGAAATCATAGTAATCGCCTGCAATACCGCCACCACAAGATGCATTTCATATCTTCGTGAAAAATATCCAGAACTTAAATTTGTCGGTACCGAACCCGCAATTAAGTTAGCTGCAGATACAAATGCTAAGAATATTCTCGTTATGGCAACCCCTGGGACCATCGAATCAGAACGCACTAAGTCTCTTCTTTCTGAAAATCAAAAACCAGGCCAAAATATCGAACTATTAGCTTGTCCTGGTCTTGCAGATACCATCGAAGCGAACTACGAATCTAATAATTTTGAACCAATTAATGATTATCTAAAAAATCTCTTTTCTTCCGTCACATTTGCCCCAGACATTATAGTTCTAGGTTGTACTCACTATTCTCTCATTAAAAATCAAATCCAACCTTTCTATGAAAATGCCGCTCTTATAGATGGAAACGACGGCGTAGCACGCCAAGTCAAAGAACTAGTCCAAGGTAAATCATACAAAAAAATCCTTCTTTTGGGTTACGGCAAAGAAGGTAAGTCTGCCGAAAACTACTTTAAATCTCATTTTAATTGCGAAATAGATATTCTTGAAAATTTCACTCGCGAAGAAATTGAGAACAAAGATTTCTCTAGTTACGATCTTATTCTCCGCAGCCCTTCCGTTCCGCCACTCCATCTCTCAAATGAGTCATCACTAACTCGTTATTTCTTCGATAAATGCCCATGTCCTATTATCGGTGTGACTGCCACCAAGGGTAAAGGTACCACTTGTTCATTTACTAAGTCTATTCTCGACTCCCTAGGTAAGGATGCGTATCTAGTTGGTAATATTGGCACGCCTTCTATTGAGGTTCTAGACGAACTAAGGCCAACTTCTGTAGTAGTTTATGAAATGTCTAGCTTCCAACTTTGGGACCTAGAGAAATCTCCGCATATTGCAGTAGTGGGCACCATTGAACCAGATCATCTTAATGTCCACGATGGATTCGAAGACTACATCAATGCAAAAGCAAATATCTGTCGCCACCAAACTCCAGACGATTTCTGTATTTATTACAAAAACAATCCAGACTCTATTCGCATCGCCGAGAATGGCAACGGCAAAAAACTTGCCTACCCACTTGAGATCCCAGCAGAGATCTTAGATTCAGTCGTACTTCCTGGCGCACACAATAAAGATAACGCCATTGCTGCTATTTCAGCTGTTTCCTGTTATATGAATCTTTCAGTAAATGACTTCTGCGTAGAATACAGTGAAAAGATCAAGCAAGGTCTAGCGAATTTCCATGGCCTCCCTCACCGCCTAGAATATGTCCGTACTATTAATAATACTTCATATTACGACGATAATTTTTCAACAAACCCTAGCTCAACCAGGGTAGCAGTAAATTCATTTCCTGATTCAGATATTGCTATTATTATTGGCGGCCGCGACAAAACCAAAAATGAAGATCTCGCCGAAATCTATGAAATCCTAAAAACACCAAATATTGTCAAAATCATTCTTATGGGTGAATCTGGTCACGAAATCTATAATCGTTTCGAGGACCCACGTTTTGTACTTGTAGAATCCCTAGAAGAAGCCGTAACAAAAGCTACTGAATCTGTGGCGGAGTCTGGTCGAAAATCTGTGGTTCTAATGTCTCCGTCGGCTGCGAGCTTTGACATGTTTGAGAATGTTTACGACCGTGGATCAAGATACCAATCCATAGTAAAAGGCCTACAATAACTACACCTTCAACAATTGCAGCAATCATCCAGCCGTCTATACTACTCTCCGCTGGCTTTTCTTCTTCGCCAGTAGTTTCTATATCCGACTCATCGGAATCCACAAGTGGTCCATCAACTTCCAATTTTTCTTCAGCAGTATTCGGAACTTCTTCTACAGTCTCAGAAGTAGTTACACCCTGTGGTTCTGGAGGAGCGGTTGTCTTTGGCGTGTTGGTATTATTATTTGAAGTAGGCTTTGTCGTAGATGCAGGCGTTGGGGTAGGAGTTGGAGTAGGAGTTGGGGCTGGGGTTGGGGTAGGAGTAGGAGCGGGAGCAGAATCGCTCACTGAAACAGAAATAGTGCGAGTAGCACCAGAAATGTTTTCATCGTCATAGGTAGTTACATCAGTTGCACGTACAGTAATAGTTGCGGAACCAGCAGATACACCGGTAACCGTAATAGTTGCAGAGCTATTGTCTAGGAAAGTGCTTCCAGTAGATACTCTAGCGACGCCACTATTGGAAGATGAAATATCTACGCGTCCAGCAGCGTTACTCGCAGACACAGCGAAGGAGACAGACATGCCAGTAGTAATACTAAGGCTGCCAACGGAAACGTTGATCCCGCCTACTGCCATTGCGTTACCAGAAAAGGCGAATAGCCCCATTATTAATGCGGTTAGTATTACTCTTAGTTTTTTCATAGACTCCCTTTATCCATTATTATTTTTCTAATCTTAATATAATCCCCAGATGTGATCTGATTATCGTTGGTTACATCCGCCGCATAGAAGAGTATCCCTGGACCAATAGTCTCACTGCCCATAATATGCTTGCGGATCTTAATGTAATCCCCCGAGCCAATGACGCCATCACTATTGATGTCGCCATATACAGAAATCAAATACTTATATGTTGTTTTATCAGACAATTTAGCAACCATCGTATCACCAGTAACAAGTAAATCACGATCAACCAAATTCATGTCTTTGTCGTAATGCAAATACTCTGGCGAAGTCGCTGTAGTGTTCGCATTCTGCGTTAATGCCTCAAAACCAGCACCATTCACAAATACAATGCCGCCGTCTTTCTTTGAAGCTACATCGTCATCAAAACCAAGAACTAAAGAAGATTTAAGTGAAACTTTTGCACTCGCCTCGTAATCTCCATAATGAGCAGTTAATATATAATCACCATAATCAGCCTCATTGTCGATAGTTACCCACGTATTAATATTATTAATTGCCACCTTGTTTCCAGAAACGGAAAGATAGTTAGAATAATCTTCCCCATCTCTAGATAGCGTGTATGTTACCTCTGTACCAGATGGGACATTCTTAGTATTAGAATAAGCTAGAGTCCTAAAGTCGCCACTTTCTAGTGTGTCAGTACCGCCGTCAATATCTTTTAGATCAATTATTGGATCAGTTGATACATTCGAAGTAAATACTGAAATAGTTTTACCAACAACCAAATCGCCAGTCTCGCCAGTAACAGAAACGGTGAGTAAATCACCATCAACCAAAATGTCATAGCTAGACAAATCGATTGTATGAATACCAGGCCAATCTTTTTCCTCTGTCACGATTGCATTGTGACCGTTCACAGAAACAGTATATTTACCACTTGTTGTAAGGGACATAAACTTAACTTTCTCGACCTTTTCTACACCAGAAATTTTCTTTGTAAATGAAGCCGATACGCTCCTGCTTTGGCTATAACTGTTGGAATTATACATATTATCATGATAGTTGTTATCCCAAGTTCTATCACTCATTTCTGTAACATCAGTTATGAAATCAATCGTTACGGCAAGTGAACTATAAGAAAGATACACATATTTATACGTCGCGTCATCACCCCATGAGTTTCTCACTATCCAAGCACCAGTGCCGGTCTTTTTCTCGCCGCTGGCACAGCCGCCATCACGAACACTACGATGAATATCGCCGTCTTCGCAATAAGAGTAGCTATAATTGTCGTTCCAACCTACAATTTGCATGGCATGACTGCCATAACCATACACCTCGTCGTCGTTATTGCGGCACGCGGTGTCTTCCGCGATAATAATCGTACCATCAGTATTTCTAGCTGCGCACGAACCTTGTGGAGAGCCGGTTCCCACAAACGCACCACCATTATCGGTCATAAAGTATTTTACGGCTTCAACAAATACGGACTGGCTTGTTACCGTCGGCAACATTATTGTTTCATTTACTTCATACTGAGAATTGCTGTAGTTTAATACTTCAGCAAGATCCTTTTTATCCATACGCGAGTTAAACGGAAAATCGTTTTCAGAAGTCAAAGTAATACCATTTGCCATTGCAAGAGAAGACATAAAGAAGTTACCACCGCCAGCAAGCTCATGATACCCATTATCAGTATTCGTATAGTCATTTATGCCATCCTTAGAAATAGCATAATCCATTTGCCTTGGCGAAAGAACCACGGTATTTCCGCTAAATGGAGTATCATTCTTGGTCATCATGAAACTCTCAACCACTTCCGTACTAGCAAATGCCCAACAAATACTAGTATCTTGCTGGTCTTTCATCGGAGTTAAGTAACTTCTGCCACCAACATTAGCAAGTGTGAACTGAGCTGGAACGTCACCAAGTAGCTTGCCTGGGTCTTGCTCGAGCCTTCTTCCACTAAAAGATGATTTGTAGTCTGGAAGTTCATCTACTACTAAGATGTATTCTTCAGGGATCAAATCAACTTTAGCCTTTTCCTCATCACTTAGGGCCTCATACTTTACATATTGTTGGTTTATTTGAGGTTCATCAGAGGCAACCAAAGCTACACCGCCACCAAGTTCCGGAACAATATCGGTTTTTGCATCCATAAGCGAGGCGGTCAAAAAGCCGCCCAAAACAAGAACTAAAACACCTCCGAAAATAGTTTTTGCTAATCTAAGCATTAACTTAATTGTATGTTTAAAAACCGCTTATGTCAATAAAAAAATTAGAATGTAAGTCTAGTTTCTAGCTCTGTTATGAAAGCTTTTTCAGTAGAAGAAACAGCTGCAAAACCTTTAATGCCTGAGCCAGCAAATTCACGCGCAAGTTCAATCATTTTCGCCTTATCAATTCCCTTGATGAGAGTTGGCATATTGTCATATTTTTGTACTGTTTCATTTGTAAAATAGTTTTCAGCATAATAGTCCGCGATTTGACCTACAGTCTGTGCGCCCATTTGGAAGCGTCCCAAAGCATATGATTTTGCTGCTTCAAAATCTTTATCAGAAATCTCACCATTCAAAGTCTTCATTAGCTCTTTTTGAATCAAATCAAATAATTCGACTGCATTTTCTACGTTCACTTCACCATCAAAATCCCAATAAGAGTTTTTTGCGTTTGAAGCGATAGAACTTCCCATACCATAAACAAGACCACGTTTTCTGGCAGTACCAAAGATCTTTGAACTAGTGGTTCCATTTAAAATATGATTTAAGCAGTTCATTGCAAAGACTTCACTTGGGTCCAAATGCCTTGGTGTTACAAGAGAAAAACCAAACGTAATATTTGAAGCATCTTTACGACGAATAGCAACCGCTTCAGAAGAATGTAGATCTGCTACAGGAATTTCAAACTTTTCCCCTTCGCGGAGATTCCAATCCTCAAGCGCCTTAATAATTTTGTGCTTACGTCCACGGATCTTGCCAGCAATAATAAAT
>JAEEGJ010021666.1_pt1 | contig 13780 bp, 13 predicted proteins | sample 8958761 | NCBI WGS metagenome assembly JAEEGJ01 (sample SAMN16246546, study PRJNA631951) | gut metagenome | biome: gut microbiome; feature: rumen; material: RS-attached | host: Bos | place: Iran: Karaj | collected 2018-10 | reverse complement strand
GGAGTGTATGGCTGAACGCGCTGGATGTCGCGACCCGTGGCATAGCCCCAATAGTCCTTCATGTTGTCGGTCACCTTGTTGAACATGGCCCACACGCGGAGGTCGCAGGCACGGGCACCGCTGAAGTCGACAGGTGCGTAAACATCGGAGAACGAGAACTTGTCATCGGGACCGTTATACAGCTTGGCTTGCTTGGCGAAGCTGATGACATCGTCGGCATAGACGCAGTCAATGTTCGGGTCTTTCAGGAGCTTGTCAATATTCTTGAAGGTGATGCTAGTCTTGCACTTGCGTGAGGCCAGGGGGAAGGTGGTGATGCGAGCCTGGTTGGCGTGACCGCTCACATAACCATCGGGGATGCGGCGGGCCACCCACACGGCACCTTTGTTGGCCTTGCCTTTGCCGATCATCTCGAGAATCCAGCACTCTTCGGTGTCGCTGATGCTGAATGACTCGCCTTCGCTGACATATCCGTAATTGGCCACCAGCTCACCCATGCATTTGATGGCTTCGCGAGCGTTCTTGGCACGCTGCAAGGTGATGTATATCAGGCTACCGTAGTCGATGATGCCAGGGCCTTCCCAGAGGCTCTCGAGGCCACCATAGGTCGTCTCGCCAATAGCCAGTTGCCATTCGTTCATATTACCGACCACGTTGTAGGTGTGGGCCACCTGCAGGATTTGGCCGCGATACATGCCGCCGTCCCAGTCATAGACATCGAGCATGGCACCGACCGGCCAGTCAGTGGCAGGATAATGGTAAAGTTCGCCATACAGCACATGGCTGTCGGCGGCATAGCTAATCATGCAGGAGCCGTCGGTCGAGGCGCCTTTGGTGATTAAAAAGTTAGTGCAGGCATTGGCTTTCCCGAAGGAAAAAATAAGGGCCAAGGCCAAGATTGCTGTGAATACTTTCTTCATAGGATATAGTTTTAATGATGAATTCTTCTAGAGTCCATAGTTTTAGAGCCTACAAAAATAAGAAATAGTTTGTTAAGCAAGTGTTGATTTGCATAATTGTTTTTTTGACTATGGCTTATGACGATGACCATGACCATTTCGACCGCGGTGAAAAGGTCATAGTCATAGTTAACGGCCATAGTTTAAAATACCATATAAGATGATAAAAACCAACAATATAACCGACAGCAAACGACAACAAACGACTACAGTCGACTACAAACGTTTGTTCAACGGATAGGATTGGACGGATGGTTTTTCTTTGCACAACGAAATCATTAAACATTATCTTATGGAAACACCTGAATATGTCGAAGGCATCCCGACAGAGAAGAAAAGAGTAAAAGAACGATTTGATCTCATCAAATCATATTACGAGAATTTATGGAAATCTCTGCAACGAGAGACCGGAAGCAACTATATCCATAACATATTTCTTGACGCCAATGTTTACATCGTTAAGAACGAAAGTGATAAGAAAACAGCTCGAGAAGCATTGCACAACTGGAAATCCACTTATGCCGTTAAACACCTGAAACAAGTTGTTGAAAATGCAAGTCCTTTGGATGGAATGCCCTTGTTTTCGTCAATTAAAGAAGGAACACAAAAGAAAAATGGCTACAAGAATATGATACTTTTATATTACAAATTTGATGACGAACAATTACCCTACCTGAATTTTATTGCGAAACTAACCATAGGTGTTACTGCCGAAAACAAACACATACAATACAGCGTAAACAAGGTAGAAGTGAACACAACATAAAAAATCCGACCAAGTTACACAGTACCTCACTTTCGTTTGGACCGTCCATGGTCGGATTGGTTTTTCACCGCACTCTACATTACCTCTCGCCTAAACAATTAGAATGTGTACGGTTTAGAACAAATACCAAAAAGCAGTTAACCCGACTTATTTGTTTGCAGATCTGCTATCGGCTTACTTTCTGGCTGCAAAATTACAACAAATATCCAAACCCCACCATAAAAATGAAAAATAATCACTACTTTAGCACAATGAACGCGATTCAAAGCATGGCACAGCAAACTTTTATCAATCAAAAACTTGAGTTCGTCGAAGAACTAGTGCTCTTCACCGACGCCCACATCTTCCTCACTGGAAGAGCGGGCACGGGAAAGACCACTTTCTTGAAGAACCTGCCCTTGAAGACCTACAAACGCATGGTCGTAGTGGCACCCACGGGCGTGGCTGCCATCAACGCTGGCGGACAGACCATCCACTCATTCTTCCAGCTGCCTTTTGGACCCCAACTGCCTGAAAACGCATTGGGCAAAGGCTACAATGCAAAAACACTGGCTGCACAATTCCAGAAACTCAACAAGAAGAAAATCAACCTGATGCGCAGCCTCGACCTACTCATCATCGATGAGATCAGCATGGTGCGTGCCGATGTCTTGGATGCCATCGATGCCGTATTGCGCCGTGTGCGCCGCTCGCAGAAACCCTTTGGCGGTCTGCAACTGCTGATGATTGGCGATGTACACCAACTGGCACCCGTGGCCAAGCCAGAGGAATGGGAAGTGCTGTCACCCTATTACGACACCCCCTACTTCTTCGGTAGCCAGGTGTTGAAAAAGGCACCTTACGTCTGCGTGGAACTGGAACACATCTACCGCCAACACGATGACGACTTTATCTCATTGTTGAATAAAGTGCGCAACAACCAAATGGATGCCGATTGCGTAAGGGTGCTCAACAGCCGCTTCAAACCAGGCTTCGTGCCCAAAGACGAGGAAGGCTACATCACCCTGACCACCCACAACTACCAAGCAGACCAAATCAACGATTCGAAACTGGCTGCCATCAAAGAAAAGACGCTGACTTTCAAGGCCGAAGTCCACGGCACCTTCCCTGAGAACACCTACCCCACCAAGGAAGAATTAGAGCTGAAAATCGGGGCACAAGTGATGTTTGTCAAAAACGACCCCACACCTGAGAAGGCCTTCTTCAACGGAAAGATCGGACGGTTGGTGGGCTACGATGAAAAAGAAGGCACCGTCACCGTGTTAAGCGAGGGCGAGCGCATCACCGTGCCGAAGCTGAAATGGCAGAACATGGAATACACCATCAACGCTGAGAACCAGGATATTGAAGAGAAGGAAATCGGCAGCTTCACCCAAATACCCTTACGACTGGCATGGGCGGTCACCATCCACAAGAGCCAAGGCCTTACCTTCGACAAGGTCATTGTTGATGCTGGACAGGCCTTCGCCCATGGACAAGTCTACGTCGCCCTCAGCCGTTGCACCTCACTCGAAGGCCTCGTGCTGAAGACACTCATCAGCTCCAACGCTTTGGTGAACGATTTCTCCGTCAACCAATTTGTGGAACAACTTCCCGAGAAAGAGCCTACACAAGAAAAAGTCGACCAGCTGCGCCACGACTACGAGCTGGAGACCATGCTCGAACTCATCGACTTCGATGGCATCTACAAAGACTTTGGCAGGCTAATGAAGGTGCTTTACGACAATGACACACTCTTTGAACACTCGTTGATCCAAGACCTCTCGCAGCGACGCAACAAGATTCATGAGGAACTTTGTTCTATCGGATTCAAGTTCGAAAGCCAAATTCGGAAACTACATGACCAAGCGCCTTCGTGCGAACAAAACCCAACCTTGCAGGAGCGATTAATTAAAGGTGTGGCCTACTTCGATGAGCATTTGAAAGCCATCGCCAAGGGCTTGTTCGACTTGCCCTTCAAGACCGACAACCAAGCCGTTAACGAGCAACTCACAGAGGCATTGAAGTTGCTCAAAGAAGACATCTACCTAAAAGGTTGTTGTTTGGAATCCTGCAAAGACGGCTTCACAGTCAGGGAGTACCAAAAGACCAAGTCGGTGAAAGCCATCGAGGCAGAGAAAAGCGGGAAGAAGAAAGTGGAAATCAAATTTGAGCCGAGTAAAAATGGCAGCCTATATTCCATTTTGCTGTCATGGCGTGCCGCACGAGCCGAAGCCGACGATGTGCCCCCTTCCAACATCGCACCTATCAAAACCCTCAAAGCCATTGCGACCGATAAACCCGTCACCCTTTCAGAACTGAGGACAACAGAAGGCATGGGAACCAAGCGTATCAGGAATTATGGAGCTGAAATATTGGACATTGTGCTACGATTCATTGGCAAAGACCCTCAAACCACCGACATCGGAGATATTTCTCAAGTGACCAAAAAGAGACAAATAGGCGACACCTATCGTATCACCAAAGAATTGTTTGACAATGGATTGTCGGTCGAGGCCATCGCCAAGGAAAGAGGTCTAGCCATCAGCACGATTCTCGGTCATTTGGTCCATTATGTGGAAGAAGGCACTCTCAAAGTCTCACAAATCGTCGATAAAGAAAAATACAACGAGATTTTAGAGTACTTTGAGTCCACCTTCGACCCTCAAATCAACACTGCGCGAGAAGTGCTTGGCCCAGATTATCAATACGGTGAAATCAAGGCTGTACTGGTAGAACTACAACAGGAGCATTTCTTTGACAACCAACCTAGTGAGGAGGACTAAACCCAGAAGAGGGTGACTAAAAAGTAGTCATCCTCTTCTTTTTATTCGGAAGGGGATACGAGTTCGTTGTCAAATATTCGATTCTCAGACAGGGTTCCGGACCTTTTTAGTCACCCTCATCCTATTTACCCCACATGCAGTGTGGGGAGACACACACTACTAGCATGGGGAGACACAGCCCCCCATCTATCCCACATGCAGAGTGGGGACCCAAAAACACATCACCATGAGCTACACCACATCATACTACCACATCGTCATCCGCACCTACCGCAGCGAACCCACCATCAACGAGGAACACGAGCGGGAGCTGTACGCCTACATCTATGGCATTGCAAAGAATCTGAAATGCCAGACCTACCGCATAGGCGGCATTGCCGACCATATACACATGTTCGTATCATTGCCGTCATACCTGTCGCTGGCCTCGTTCGTGCAGCGAGTGAAGACAGACAGCAGCAAGTGGCTGAAAGCAAGTCCACATTTCCCAGACTTTCGTGGCTGGGGACGAGAGTATGCCGGATTCAGCTATAGCTTGCGCGACAAAGACATGATCGTAGGCTACATCAAGAAGCAAAAGGAACATCATCGTAAGAACACTTTTGCCGAGGAGCATCGAGCTTTCCTGACGGAGAATGGAGTCAGTATCGACGAGCGATACTTCCTGCGAGATGACTAGTGGCGTGTCTTCGACACGAGGCGCAGAGAGACGAGCGGTGCAGTGTGGGGCAGTGTAGGGCAGTGTAGGACGCACGCCCCCACACTGCGAGTATGGGGATAATAGGATAGCGTGTCTCCGACACGCAGCGCGTGCTAAAGCATGGCGCATTATCCCCAACAAAAGACATAGCTCTCCACTGCGCACCCCGTCCCCTCCCGTGTCGAAGACACGACATCCTACTTACTCCACACCAAACGAAGTGCAGTGTGGGGGCTCAACAACCGCAAAAAAACTTGTAATAATAAACACCAACGCCCTGATTATCAGTATCAACTTAATGTAAAAGTTTGTAATCGCTCCATCGCGTGTAAAAAAGCCCAATTTTAGTTATACTTTTGCGTTTGAAAAACGAACGCATTATGAACAGCCTTTCGGTCATGATCAACAAACGCTTTTTGCTCTTACTCGGAGTGGTCATGCTCCTTCCCGCTTGCAATACCAAAAGCAAGTCGGAAAGGATGCAAGCCGTGGTCGACGAGGTACGCACCAAATACAAGGCCTATGAGGACATCAGCCAGGACGACCAAATCTTTGAGGCATACGATTTCTTCGTGAAGCAAAAAGACTATGGCAACGCTGCGCCTGCTGCCCTCTATAGCGGCTGTGTGCGCCAAGCCAAAAAGGAATATGAGTCCGCGATGAACTGCTACAAGGAAGCCGACAAGTACGGGCGGATGGTTGGCGACTCGGTCAGCGCGGCCTTCGCACAATATTATATAGGTGACCTGCTCAACAATAGCGGTAACGAAGCCGAAGCCATCACAAACTACAAAGCCGCAGCCGAGTTGTGGGGCGACAGCCTCTCGCGCAAAGCCAAATGCCTCAACGCCGTAGCTATGATGAACATCGTCATCGACGAGTACGACAGCGCGTTTTTCTACCTCGAACAAGCCTTAAGCCTTGCCCAAGCCTCAAAAGACAACATCACCGAAGCTTCGGTTTGGAACAACTATTCCGTTGCTTATCAACTGCTTGACGAATACGACAACGCCAAAGAATGCTTGCGGAAAGCCTTACCCCTAACAGACCAAAAACGCCGTCCCATCGCCTTGCTCAACCTCGCCAAAGTGCATTTGGCCTTGGAAGAGCGCGACTCGTTGGAATACTATAAGACGCAGATGCTCAACGCAATAGAGGAAACAGACATCAAACCAGAGACACAAGCTGCCGTATATGGATTTTTGATTAAGGACGCTCTCGCCGTGGGCGACTATGAAAGTGCCTATCAGTTTGAAAAACAGCACGAACAAGTGGCTTTGGACATCCTCGGCGACCAAACCCAAAGCTCCGTCCTTGAAATCCAAAAGAAATATGACTTTGAAGCACAAGCCAACCAACACAACCGCCAGATGCTCTCGCGACAAAGGCTCATCATCATACTAACCATCGTCCTGATTGCGGCCCTAGTTTTAGTCACCATATTGATTCTCAATGCCTTGAAAAAGAAGCGCATCGAGGCTGAAATCAACGCGAACTTGCTGGAACTGAAGAAACGCAACGCGCAACAACAGCAAGAGCAGAATGCAATGCAAGCACAATACGATGAACTACAAAAACAGAACGCGCAGCAAAGCGAACTACAGGCTGAATTTGGCGACAAGCTGAAAGACGAATACCTACAGAAATGCAACATCATCCGCTGCTTCGAAGTGCTGTCGCGCGACAGGAGCAACCCGATCGCTTTCAAGGACTTGGAGAAGTCTCTCTTTGATGGCGAAGACCATTGGGCGGGTTTCGAAGCCGCTTTCGAAGGGGTACATCCGGGCTTCATCGCCTTTGTGCATAAGCAATATCCCGAATTGACTGATTTGGAGTTCCGCTATTGCCTGCTCTCACATTTCAAACTCTCGCGACAAGAATATGCCAATGTGCTCGGTTGCAGCGTTTATAATGTAGACAAAATCCGCGCAAGTCTCAATAACAAAATGAATACAAAACAATAACACCATGAAGACCAAATACTTATCATTCATTACAATCTTGTTTGTCACCTTGATTACGGCTTCTTGCAGTAAGCCATACAATCCGAGCAACCTCATTGACGACAAAGACAAAATCGACATCAAGGGCTCGCTTTCCAATGGCGACATGCGCTATCCGAACATTGAGGCGGGTTACTGGGGAAAGACCGTTTATGTGTACTTCCATGATTATATGGGTGAATGCGTCGTCAGCATCAGCAACAGACAAGATCATGTCATTTTTTGCGACACCGTAACTTCGGGATACGACACAGGAACGCGATTCTATATGGGCGACCAACCCTTGGGCCGCTATCACCTCGTCATCAGCAATGGCACCGACGAGGCCGAAGGATGGTTCAACAACTTCAAGATTGTCGCCGTTAGGCCAAAGCAGTAGATTCAAAATTCAAGATTTAAGATTTAAAGATTTAAAAATCAAATCATTATGAAAAGATCGGCCATCCTATTAAGTCTAATGGTTTTGCTTTCCATAGCGACGTTGGCTCAAAATTCAGAAAAGCCCTATTCATTAGTGGCGCATGTTGGCGGTGGAAGTGGTTCTTTCCCTTTCCTGGATGGCGATATGACTACCAGCCATCGCATTGCTGCATTGGGAATCGATGGTAAATATGATTTTGCCGAACACTGGTCGCTTTTGGTAGGTTTGGACTACCAATTTTGGTATTTCAAAGGCTATTATATTCATAGTGACCCCGATGGCGTTGAGAATCTTCCCTACACAGCGACTGGACATATCGTGCGACTACCCATCCGTTTGGAGTTTCACAAGCGCTGGTTTTATCTGGCTTTTGGCCCTTATTTGGAAAAGGCATTCGGAGATGTTTCTGCAGGCAGCATCAAAGAGATTGCTACCCTCGGACCTACAATTGAAATAGGCGGTAGGATTCGGCTTTCTGATAATGGCCAACTTCGAATCGGACTGCAAACCTCAGTGGGAGCCACACTCAGCTATCATAAAGAACTGTTTTTCGGACGAGTAGAAGCCAACGCCTTATTGCGGATTGGGTATGAATATCATTTCTGATTTCAAAAATTTAAAATTCAATAAGTTATGAAAACGAAATTCATCGTCCTCGGTTTGCTGCTTGCAATAAGTAGTCTCCACGCCCAAGAAAAAGGACAATTCGTGCTTCAAGCCGAAGCCAATGCCGGCGTGCTTTTCCACGACTTGTTGAAAGACAATCGAAAAGTTCATCCCGAAGTTGCCCTTGGGGCGGTTTTCGGCTATCAAGTCGGTGACCATTTGAGTTTGGGCGTTGGTGCCAATGTCCGCCAAACTTCCGATGTGGTCACTTGGTTGCCGGTGTTCGCCTCGGCCAAGTATCGCTTCAATGGCAGCAATGTCAAACCCTTTGTGGAGGCCCGTTGCGGCTATGCCTTTTGCCTATTGGGTTTGGGCTATAAAGGCAGTAGTTATGTGTCATCGGCTTTATGCGAGGGCTTTTATGCCACCGTGGCTGGCGGTTGTTCTTTCGGACATTCCGACCTCGGCCTTGGTGTGCAGTTCATCAATATCCACACCCACGAAATGGGGTGGAACATTACTGGAAAGCCTTTCACATACGAGAGTCAAGACATCAAGCCTGCTGTTTTCGTCAGCTATGCGTACAATTTCCACTTCGGAAAGTAAATAATTTAAATCCAAATAGTTATGAAAACCAAATTTATCATCCTCGGTTTGCTCATCGCCTTGGCGGTACCTGCCTTCGCGCAGCGCGACATCATCCGAAGCAACAAGAACGAATTCAGCTTCGGCTACGGCGTGAAACCTTCAAGCAGTTTCCGTTATAACCCAGGCCATCACTATTATCCATTGGAAGAACATGTCGGTGCCATTTATGCTACCTACACACGCCGCCTCACCAAGGTCATCGGCATCGGAGCCACCTATTGCCTCGACCCACGCGTCTACACCTATTATGAAAAACCCAGCAGCAAAGAAGGCCTTGTCTGCCGCCTTGGCGAGACGAGCCACACGCTTATGCTCCACCTCAAAATCAACTGGCTCAACACCAAGTATGTAAACCTCTACAGCAAAGTCGGGCAAGGCATCATGGCTTGGGGCTACAACCTCAAGGAATACCGACCCGACTTGTATCAGATCAACATGCCGTCCAACAAATTCATAGACAGGATTGACTACGCCTACCAGTTTGTTCCCATCGGCGTTGAGATTGGCACAAAGCAATACGCGGGCTTCATCCAATGTGGCTTGGGTATGGAAGGCATCATCAGCATTGGTTTTCGTTACGGACTAAAAGATAAGGAGTAAACGTCATGAAAAGACACTTGATATTTTGCATCGCCCTCGTGGCCGTGATGGCCTCTTGCGTGAAAGAGCCTCAAATCTACCGTCGCCTCTCCGATGAAGAATCGGCAATTGTCCCTTATCAGATGGGGCAAACCATCCGAATGCTCAACCAAGACAACGACACACTCTGCTTCACCGTTGTACACGACACCACTTATGTAGCCTATAACTACGACGACTACCGTTATCACCCTTCCGAAAAAATGATTGAGCCTCGTCCCTATTTCTATGCTCGTGAAGTGGTGCTTCAAAGTCCGCCCGAAGACAGTTGCCTGCTGCGTTGCATCGTGGCACCCGAGAAGGTGGTCACCGTCACTTACGAAAAGTTCCTCCTTTTCCAGGACCGAGATTTCTATTATTGGCATACACTTCTAGGCCGCACCCTTCCCTTGAACGACCTGGCCACCACCACCGTCACGATTGGGGAAACCACCTACGAGGATGTGCATGTCGACCAAGGGTCCTATATGGCAGACACCACCATGGTTTCCTATGCTTTGTACTACAGCGAACAACAAGGACTGATTGCAGCGAAACATGGCGACTACTCGCTGACACTGATACCATAATAAATAACAAATAAAATCGTTACTTTTGCACCGACAAAAGAATAAAATCAAATACCATTTAAAACATAAACCATCTAAAACATAAAAAAATGAAAAAGATTTTCTTAACCTTAGTGATGGCGCTTTTCGCCGTCGGCGCTTTTGCGCAGAATGATGAAGTAACCGGAGTGCGCATCCCCAGCGGATACCAAGGCTTCTTTGAAATGGGCAACACCTTGTTGCACTTCGACAAGAACATTTCCACCACCATTCAACTCTCGACCACACACGGCGGTTATTTCAACGAACACCTCTTTGCAGGTCTGGGTATCGCCTATGAATGGAATCGAAATTATGATTTTGTGCCCATCTACGCCAACCTCCGCTATGTGTTCATGAGCCACTCCGTTGTCAGCCCCATCGTGAGTCTACGCTTAGGCTCTTATCTCGGCGACGACATCGGTGCTTATGGCGACCTTGCCGTAGGCGTTCGCTTTGCATCGAAGCGTGACTTCGCCGTCAGCGTCTTAGTAGCCGGTACATATTATGACAAAATCACACGCAACTACTACGAAGAGTGGGTGGACAGCCAAGGCGTTTGGCACCACGAGAATGTGGAAAGACAGATCAACCCCTCAGGCATCGCTGTAAGAGTGGGCATCGAGTGGTAATGTCTCAACACGAATCAAAACATCTCTGTCATGAACAAATTGAAACATCTTCTGTTCCTCGTTGTGGCCTCCCTATTGCTTGCAAGTTGCGGCAAAGACCCTGTGGAGCCCAAACTGATGATTTCAGCCGATACCCTCGTCTTCAAAGGCAACCAAACCTGCACCCTCACCGTGACCACTAACAACACGGAACGCAGGGAGTTTTACGCTTACAGTCCCTGTGAATGGATTAGGATCAGTCCAACCTCCGGCCACATCACGGAAGGCGAAACGGTGGAACTCACCCTTACCTCGTCCCTTGAAGACCCTCTGACCGTCCAAGAAGGCACGTTATTCCTCACCTCGGCTTACGACAATAAAGAGGTGAAACTGATTGGTCTGCCTAATGACTTCTCCAGCTACCTCATCACCGACAGGCTTTTCTTCCCTGAGAATGTCAACGAAGCCATCATGCACATCAGCAACTACGGCAATACCACGCTGGACTATTCCATCACGGTTTCAACACCTTTCATCAGCCTTTCCCCCACCTCTGGCCAGATAGCAACGATGCAAGGTGCCAACATCAACGTCAATATCGATCGTGAGCATCTGCTCACGGTAGAGCGTCCAGCGCTATACGTCTCCATCAATGGCACAGTTGACACAATACCAGTTGTTCTGGAGAAGAAACTGATGCTGCCTAACGACGTGGTGGATGCCGAGTATTCCAAAGCCACCGACCTCTTGGTGTATGTGTCCTCCGATGCAAAGCTCAACATCTTTCATCCTGACACACAAGAGATCAGCACTGTGACACTGTCATACGGCCCTACCTGCGTATCTATCTCACCTGACGGCACCAAGGCTGTGGTGGGTCACGATGCACACGCCACATACGTTGACTTGATGACAGCAACGATACTTACCGTCAATGATATTACGTGCGATGCCTTCGATATCGTGCTGACCGACGACGGCTGGACATACGTGTTCCCTCGTGAGGACCAATGGGAGAAAATCCATTACATCAATGTCTCCACCAACAATGCACTGGAAGGCTACTCAAACTATAACATCTATGCTGGCACCAAGGCCAGGTTGCATCCCTCCGGAAAGTATCTCTTTGATGCCGAACCTTTATCGTCTTCCAGCTCGGAGAAATTCGACATCCAGGATGGAGAACCGCGCTATATCACCAGCTCGTATTACAACGACCACACCGTAGATGGCAATCTTTGGTTTGAAGAAAACGGCGAAAGGATGTTTTGCCGGTCGGGCACTGTCTTCAAGACCAACGATCCGCAAAACGATTTTGCATACAACGGAAGCATTGCATTAGAGGGTAGTTATAATAATATCCTTTGGCTCGACCACCTCGCCCTGAAAAACGAGATTTATCTCGTCATCCAAGGCTATGACTGGTCGTATGGCACGACTTACTCGCCCTACGTTTATGTGTACAACTCCGACAATCTGACATACAAAACCAAGATTAGGATAGAAGACTACGCTGTGACTACCAACGGCGAAAACAACGTCTATACCGCTAGCCCCTGCTATGTGTTTGCACGCTCCAACGGTGCAGAACTGTATGTCATCACCAAAACCGATGACTCAGGGATGGCTCGCGATTGGGCTATTCAAACCATGGATTTCGAATAAACCTTTGGTTTTAGAATTTAAAAGTTGGGAAAGCATGCTTTCCCAACTTTAATCTTTTTCAAAAAGCCCAAGATACTCTTTTCCCTCAGGCGTGATTGGCAAATCCTCTTCAGAAACGACTGTGAAAACATAAACAAGCTCCTTCTCGGTCTTGGTTTCCCTGATATATTGCCGCTTCAACTTAGGGTTCACTCCCGATAGTCCCAGCGTTTCAGCCATTTTCCGCTTGAGCGTTTTCTCTGGGGTGTCGCCAAACGCCACATGCCACCAATAAAGCCTTGTGATTTCTCCCTTGCCATTAATGACATGCAAATGCGCGACAGGATGCAGCATCTTGTTCCCTTGGTGCAACTCCACGTACATGGCTCGTCCCACGATGTTGCCTCGCTCGTTGACAATGGGTAGGAATTCGATGGGATTTTCTTCGGGTTCAAATCTGCGTGGTCCATCCGCTTGGGCTGATAAGTCCTTCTCATCGTCCTCTACAATCGGCTGTTCTTCTACAATCTGCGGTAGTTCTTGCTCAATGGTTTCCTGTCTTGGTTTTTCTGTTGGTGCCGTCGTTACCATAGGCTTGTCATGGACAATCTGCGTAAGCATCATCGGCTCAAATGACACTTCCTCCACCACTACCCTTTCCTTGGCTCGCGGCCCTTTCAATTCAATGACGTCACCCGCCTTCTTCCCTATCAAAACCTTGGCTATGGGTGAAACGAACGAGATGAGACCTTTGTTCACGTCGGCTTCATCCACGCCCACAATTCTCACCACGCGTCCGTTGTAGCGCACCCAAGCCCCGAAACTCACCGTGTCCTTGCTGACCTTGGAGAGGTCGACCTCCACGGCACTAATAATACGGCCAACAAGCTGCTTGATTGTGGCGTCGATGAAATTAACCATGATGTAGTTGTCACCCGCCTTGACGCGCTCTGCCTCAAGGCTTTTCAGTTCCTCTTTGAGCGCGTCGAGGCCTTCTTTTGTGACATAATTGGGCACGCCTTCTGGCAGATATGCCCTTGGCGGCACCATTGGAATCTCTTCTTGATCACCTTCTTTTATGAAACCCCTACTCATAGAGTAGTTTATTTAAGTATGTAGATGAGCAAATTTAGGACGTGGGACGGAGGACATAAGACAAAGGACAAAAGACGGAGGAGAAAGGACTAGGATAAAGTCCCAAGTCCTATGTCCTATGTCCCAAGTCCTATGTCAAATAAACCTACAGCTTAATTTTATACAGTTACTCATTTAATCACCAGCTCATCAATGATATTCTGGCACTTGCCCACCTTCTCGATGCACCAGAGCAAGTAGCGGGCATCCATACAGATGGTGCGCTGTACCTTGTTCTCGAAGCTGAGGTCGCCGCTCATGGCCTCCCAGTTGCCGTCGAAAGCCAAGCCGATGAGG
>JAEEGJ010021664.1_pt1 | contig 13781 bp, 21 predicted proteins | sample 8958761 | NCBI WGS metagenome assembly JAEEGJ01 (sample SAMN16246546, study PRJNA631951) | gut metagenome | biome: gut microbiome; feature: rumen; material: RS-attached | host: Bos | place: Iran: Karaj | collected 2018-10 | reverse complement strand
ACACACGGCACGTCCAACCCCATTACTTGCAAATATCATCTATAATCCGCAAATGGTCGTATTTCCCCGTCAACCCGTCATCACTACTGGTAATATAGTTCTGCCAGTCTATCAGCTTCATCAGCCAACTCCTGGCACTCTCCCCACCTTGGAAAATGTAATTATTGAACGTAAGACCGACCAACGTACCAAACGCTTCCTTGATCACATACGCAAAGTTATGCAACTCCCGCTCGGTACTGTCTATATCACTTGCACTCAACGACGACAGCGGGCACTGCACGGGGAACTCCCGCTCCTGCGGGTTTCCATACAACGTACTACCGAACGTCTGCGCCTGCATATATCCCTGCCACACCACGGTATTTCCAGTCGTCAACGTAACAGGTCGGGAAAGGTCGGTATCGGGTATCAGCTCCTTCCAGTCCCAGCTCACCTCGGCATTCGCATCGTTCAACGCCTTACCGTCATCCACTATCCGCACATAGCCCGTCTGGGTGCGCACCGGCCTGAACATATCCTCATCATCATCCTCCTCCGTAGTGAACGGCTGCGCACCGCCCTTCAACGTCAGCGGATAACCACTGGGCAGTGTCCCATCCTTATAGATGTTCACCGTATATACCGTCCCGCTACGCAGGCTCTTGAACTGCACCTTCCAAAAAATCTGAAACGCCATCTCTTCCCTTCCGTTATGTATGTGGCTGTGTCACAGCCATCGCTTTTTCTCCGCAGGCCGCGCCTCCGGCGTGGCTCTTCTTCTTTTGTATGGCTGTATCACAGCCATTGCTTTTTCTCCGCAGGCCTCGCCTCTGGCGTGGCATCCTCCCCTCCTCTTGGGAGGGGCTATGGGTAGGCTCCTATATTCTCCGCAACAAAGGTAGCAAAAATTTCCAACCAAACAAAGCGATCACCACAAAAATCATCACCTCGCCCGCGTGCATCCTCGTTTTCTGCCACCACGTCAGCTCCTTTTCTACCTTCTTGATCACCTCCACCTTATACGGCTGCGGTATCGTGTCGTGCGTCGCCTTGATAAACGTATCTACCCGTAACCGTTCCTGTATGGCGGTGTGCCACACCGCCCTGTCCACAAATACCGTATCACCTCTCACAAACTCCTTCACATACACGCTGTCATGCTTCCACACGCTATCCCTCAGCACCCTGGCCACATAAACCGTATCAGTATGCTGCTGCGTAACAGTCACCACCCTCTCCTTCGTCTTGCAACCCGTCAGCATCATCACACAAACCAACACCAACACAAGCCATCCTTCCCACTGCGTCAGCGGTCGGGTTTTCTCCATTATTCCCATTCTCCCATCTCCTTTCTTCTTCCTTCTAAGTTCTTCAGTACATTCCCCAGCGATCGCTCTTCCCTATATTCCTCTATCAGCCGTTTCAGCACATCAATCCCCTCGTCCTGCTGCTCCCTTTCCATCGCCTCCTTCACACTCGGCTCGTCAGGTCTCAGTCCCTTCAGCCAGCTCCACAGATTGATCCTCGCATACATCTTACCACCATGCACACTCCTGTTATTAGCATCTTCAAGTCCCCAATCCAGCCATTCTACAACAGCCTCGCCAACCTTCTCCTTACTACCGTATTTCTCCACCCACCTATCCAGATGATCAACAATCACCTGCATCTCTTCCAAGTTCAGAAACCAGCAGTCGCCGAAACAACAGCAGTCCACCGCTATGTCCTCGGCCACCCAGAAATCAGGTTGCCTCTCAATCACTTCACCAGTCAGTCGCGCATACTCCTTCGCAACCATCCACATCTCATCCTTCAACTTCTTCATAGTTCCTTCCTTTTTTTGTTTTTGTTTCTTTCCGTTGCATGTGTGGCTGTGCCAGCCACCATCTCCCTTCTCCGCAGGCCTCGCCTCTGGCGTGGCTCTTCTTCTTTTGCATGGCTGTATTACAGCCATCATTACCAGTTCTTATGTTATTATGTCTTTTTATTATTATGTCTTTTTGTTCTTCTGTCTAAAAACCTATTCTTATGTCACAAAATGCGCTCAATCCCCTGTCTCAGCACATACTTCCATGCACCCAGGTATTTCCTCACTATCCTCACCTGCTCATCGCTCATCTCCATCTCCCCGTCGCTATGATAGATAGCCACGCCAAGATCATGCTCAGCCACGTCATCCGCCATATTGAACAGCACGTTTCCAACCGTCTTCCGGGCATCAAAGGCAAACTCATTACCCTCAATATCCGTCAGCATCAATTCTTTCCAATTAACCTTCTTTCCCATAGTTCCTTTCTTTTTTTTGTTTTTGTTTCTTTCCGCTGCATGTGTGGCTGTGTCAGCCACCATCTCCCTTCTCCGCAGGCCTCGCCTCTGGCGTGGCTTTCTCCCCTCCTTTTGGGAGGGGGCGAGGGTGGGCTCCTATTCCAACCTGTTCCTCTGCCAGCAGCTATACAAATACCCGGCAACCGCCAAGCACACCACGGCACCCACAATCGCCATCGCGCCCTTGAATACCTCATGGTCCTCAATCACCAGTGCCAAGCCCACCGAAATCAGCACAAAGCACACAAAAACACAAATGCCAGTACCGGCAAATATCGCCAGCTTCTTCCAGCTAAAATCACTTTCATTCATAATCCTCTATTTTAAAGTTAAACATGTATTTTCTACCCCTAATAACTACTATACTCCCTCACAAACGCGTTATTTGTCGGTGCAAGGCACAGCAACGCCCAAGCTCCGTTTGCATAACTGCCAAAGTCATCATGTGTAAAGTTAAACGTCTTACTCCATGTCCGCGTTGTATTATTACCAATCATGTTTGTCCCACCGTTCGCCGCAAGGAAATCCGAGTAAGCATTATATGCCCTCGCAGCCAACTGGTCAGGATTAGTCGATCCTCCATTCCAGTCATGGGAATATATATCCCCCTGTTTATAGTTTTGTGGCCATGTCCGCATGATATACGCAACGGCACCCTCACCTTGATAGTCAGGACCGCTATAACCGTTGTCGTGCTCATTCATAAATGCACCGTCACTCAACAGGTAACAATACATGTTATTAATCGTCACCACATCTCCGGTCTGGTTCGTCAGCGAGAAGTTCAGCGTGATACTGCTTGAACCCACATTGAACGTCACATCAGTCTTCACATTCGCAGCCTGTGCAACCTTCGTCGCCTCCAGATAAGCACCGTTCAGGATGATAATATCTCCATTGTAGTTATTCGTCCATCCTCCCTGTATCGTGTCCAACGTCCTGTTCTGTGTCAGCACAGGCGCAATCTTCAGCGCACCATTCGGAATTGAATTCGAAATCTGTGTCCTCACACCGGTATATAACAGCGTACCGATGTAATAATCACTCACCTTCGGGTCACTATATACCCACACACCACCATTATGGTCAAGTATCACTATACCCACATAGTACTGGGAAATGTCCTTCGTACACCCGGCAAAGTCATACGGATATAACAAATTCAAATCAGCATCAATCTCTTCATTCTCACGGCACTGCATATTGAAGTATATCATATCCAGATCACTCACCATCGTTCCTGGAATCTGCATATAACCGTTAAATATGGTATATATAGCCCTACCCTGTGCCGTCACGCCCAGCTGCCACTTCCTACTCTGATAACCGTTGAAATCCAACAATCTGTATGGCTCATCAATGCCACCTCCGCCACCAACGCCGCCGCGGGGTGCCACATGTGTCCACAAATTAGTGTATTTCTGTGCGAACGTCAAACTGCCACAGTCCACAATACCCGTCCCGAAGTTACTAACCTTCGCAGCCGTCAAACGTTCCTGATCAGTCCCATAGAACTTCGCCACATGTCTGAATGGCTTCCATTTTGCGAACACATTCATCGCACTGCTTCGGCACAGCGTACCTAAGTCACCGCCACCACTCACACCAAGTGCCGCCTGCACATCATGAATACCTATCGGTCCCGTCACCAATCCAGTTCCACTGTTATATCCCATCTATCTCCCTTTCCGTTATATGTAGGCCGCGGCCCCGCCGCGGCCCTCTTTCCCCTCATCCCTTATCCCTTCTCAGGTTTCCTTTCTCAGTAGGTCGCGCTTTTGGTGCGGCCCTTCTTCTTTTGCATGGCTGTATCACAGCCACCCCTTTCTCTTCTCCGCAGGCCGCGCCTCCGGCGTGGCTTTTTGCCACCCTTCCCAGCGGTTTCCAGCTGGGTCACTGTTGTATCTGCCCCTCGCTCAAATCAAACAGCCAGAGGGCATCTATCAAGGCATGAATCGGGTCTATCTTCGAGTGCTGCGAGGCTTTGCGCACGGCACGGAGCTCCGACGAACTGATCTCGACCCTGCAATTACCGAAGCACCACGGCCAGAGTGGACTGTTCGAGAGATACAGGAACGGCGTGTCGTTGGTGTACGACCAGCCGCCCGTGTCGATGTTGTACTCCTGCCCAAGCAGCAGCCACTCGATTTTCTGCAAGATGCCGTTCTGCGCCACGAAGGTCTGCGGCACGGGCACCACCATCTTCTTAATAGTCGGCGCGTCGATACCGAGCGACTGGAGCCACGCCTTCACCGTGTTTATCGGCTGAATCGACTGCGCCGCGTCGTAACCGAACATAAAGAGGTTCAGCCCCTCGCGGTTCTTCGCCATCATGTCATTGATGGGCATGTCAGGTATAAACACGTCACCAGGGCACATCTTCAGCCACCCTTGCTCAATCCACAACTCGAAGAGTGCGCGGTTTGGGCTGTCCTTCAATGCCTTCTCCACGATCCACGCTTCACAGTCGGCGAACATCCGCTGGTCGGCGGGGAGGTCTTGCCGGTAGTTGATGCCGAGATAGGTGATGGCGAACAGGTCGTCGCCCTGTGAGAAGTCGCAGCCCACGAAGATGTTCCAACCGTCCTCGTACTTGCAATCGGTGATCCGTCGCTCCACCTGCCTCGGCCTGATCTGGTCGCCGCTGAGCCATTTCACGAAGCGGTCACTCTGCCACATATTGAAGTCCTTCGTCAGCACCTCCTGCTTGGTGTCCTCGGTGCCCGTGGCGGCTTCGTGCAGTCGCTCGCGGTAGTAGGTGGGCTGGACGGTGGTGCCTATCGAGCGGTTCACCTTCTTGAACAGTTCGGGGTCGTCGAGCTTCGTCAGGTCGTCGGTCAGCTCCCACTTGTCGAGCTGGAGCAGGAAGGCGCACCAGTAGTCGTCGGAGGTGCGGATGTGCGAGCCGAGTGGATAGCGCATTTCATTAAGAAGCGATGCTTCCACCTGCTCCAACTTGGTCTTGTAGGGGCCTTCCTTGATGCGTCCGGCGGTGGTGGTGTGAAGCAGCAGCTTTTCACGACGGGGACCGGTTGAGCCCCAACAGGTATCGACTGCCGCTTGCATGTCGGAGTGGGCGTTCACGTAGCCCGCCTGTCCGTGCTCGTCGGCATGAACCACCGAGGCGTAGAGTCCGTCCTTCGAGGTCTTGCCGGCGGCCATGCACTTGATTTCGCCCTTCATCGGGTGACCCGGTTGCCAGTTCAGTCCGTTGCGGGTCATGCGGAAGTACTTGCCGCCCATGCGGTTCGAGCACGTCGGATCGACTTGCATGGCGAACTCGCGGATGGCTTTGTAGGCTATCTGGCTCTGTTCGCTGGAGTTGGTGCAGATGAGTGCCTGCCCGTTCACGTCGCCCAGGAATCCCACCTCGGTGAAGTCCACCGCGCCGCCCAGCTCGGTCTTGCCGCTCTTTCGGGTCAGGAACCAGTGCGCCTCCTGCGTCAGCCGTCGCGTGTCCCACACCCAGCCGTCGCGCACCCATTCGGTAGGCAACAGCATGTCGCCCTCGTGGTATTCGCGCTCCATCGACACGTCCACCTTGAATGCGTAAATCTCGAAGATGAGCCACGCCTGGAAGGGCATCAGCCGGACATGCTGCGAGCCGCGAGGCGTGGAGAACTTCAGTCCGCCCTTCACGTGTCGCCCGTTCGCCCACTGTCCCTCGATGGCCCGCAGCGACCGCTTCACCCGTTCGGGGTCGAGGTCGTAGGAGTCCATCAGTCGCATTTCCTTGCGGATGCCCAGCAGCTCCATGAGGTTGGCGTGGCTGGCATTGCCGGAGATAGCGTCGTCGATATACGTCAGCAGTCGCGTGTCGATGCTGTTCAGTCGGTTCACGTAGTCGGGCAGTGCCTCGGTGATGTCCCGCAGGCACTGCGCCTTGGTTTGTTTAAGAGAGTCGAAATCGGTCATAATGATGTAAGATGTTAGATGGAAGAGGGAAGAGGTTAAAGCCCGTACCTGCGACGTTGAGCCGCAAGCCGTTCTTCGTAGGTCATATCGCGGGTGGTGGCTGTGCGCCTTACGATTTCGCACCGCTCTTCAAAACTGCGGTTCGGGTTGAACTCAAAGCGACCCTCCGCACATTCCTGCACAAATGTCTTTGCCATAATTCGTAAAAAATCAGAATAGTATTGCTTTTGCAAAGTAGATGACTGCCGATGCGATGATGACCATCTTTGCCCAGAAGAAAAACCATGCGCCACCGCCTACCCATGATGGATAGTCCTCGGGCGTTTCGCCTGTTCGGTGGATGATGTTCTTGAATAGCCACGATGTGAACGTCTGCCACACTGCTTGCACGACCGACAGCAACATATATATGGCTGCGAGCATGGCGCAAATGGAGAACGTCTGAAAGGCGTGACCGCTGATGAGTCCGCCCGTCATCATGACGATGAACATCCACGCCAACTGGTCGGCACGTTCGCCAGCCTTAACGCTGCGCTCCTGATAGTAGTCGTAAACGTCATCCTCAGTCAGCGTCTTTGGTTCGGGTGCTTCCACCTCAAAGAATCGCTTGTGCGTCGATGCGTCCTCTCCGGCCACCGTCTTACAAATCAACTCGTCTGCGTCGTGGCAGGCATCTTGCAACGGGCAATTCACGCACTCGCTGCCTGGTTCTCCATCACCTGTGAAGTCGTACCCAAGTTTGTACGTCTTCCCGTTAATCTCGAAAATGTCGTCTTTCTGTTTCATTTCTCGCCCTCCTTTGCTTTTTCTTCCTGCTGTTTTTTGTAGAGAGCCACCAACTTATCATGGTAGCACTGATTCATGGCCGCTTGGCAGATGTCGCGCACTGGATAGCGAACCGATGCCGGCAACGATGACTTCTTCTGAAGAATCAAGAACCACTCGTCGGCAAACCTTTCGGCACTCCATCGAGGGTCGCCAAACTTGTCTCGCATGATTTCAAACTTGTTCTTGGTGTTGTACCTCGAACCATATTTCTCTTTGGCCTTGTTGATTTCCTTGGCCAATAACTCTCCCTGCGTCTTGATGTAGGGAATCAGTTCATCTTTTGTGATGTTCAATTCTGGTTATTCTGCCATAGTTCCTTATAAATTCGTGTAATTCGTTCAATTCGTGTTCAACTAAAGAGAGGAACACCCTCATCGGATGTCCCTCTCGGGTTCAACGGGTTCAACGGCGTCAATCCGTGAACAACAACAACGTGTTTCTATCCCTCCAGCTCCCCGCCAGGGGTATTGCCGCCCTGGTCGCCGCCACCAGCGCCCGTCTGCGAGCCAGCGTCGTCGGAGCCCTTCTTCGCAACGTAGGCCACCTCCTTCACGGCCTTGCGCTCCACGCTGTAGCCCTCGCTCTCGAGCAGTTCGGTGAACTTCACCTCGGTCTCGCAGCGCACGCGCACCTTCACGCCCACCTGTGTGGCCAGTTCGCCGGCGTTCTCCAGCGTCAGGTCGGTCACCTCGGGGTTCAGCTGCTTGGCTCGCTCCAGATTGATGTTGCCCCCTTTGAGGTGCACGTCGGGGTAGATGCGCATGAGCACGTCCTGCCCCTGCTTGAACTGGATGGCGAAGCCCATTGCCATGAGCTGTGCAGCGGCCTTGCCGAAGTAGCCGAGCACGGATGCCGCCACGTCCTCGGGAATGAGCGAGTTCTGGTGATGAATCTCACGGGCAAGAGCCTTCTCGTCGCAGGTCAGCAGCACCTCGTTGGCGGTGATCGTCTTGCCGGTACCGAATGCCTCGACTCCGTTGTTAAGATTTACTTCATACTGAATCATACTTTTACTGATGTTATAATGTTAATAAAAAACTTGTACCTCGTAGAAGGTGTCGGCTTTTACCTCGTTAAAGGTGTCGGCTTTTACCTCGTTAAAGGTTTTATCCACTATCCGGGCGAAATGCCGTCGGGGGTTTACTCTTGGAAAGTGAAGAGTGAAGAGTGAAGAGTGAAGAATTTGCTACCGCTGCTCAACGATGGTGATTTTGCCTTGCATCACTCCGAGATTGCTGTCTTCGTAGAACGTCTTGGTCTTCGGCACATAGTCCGAGTCCATCGGTTCGGTGAGAATCCAAAGGTCGTTGTCCTTGAAGGTGATTTCGACAAGCCGTTGACCTTTCTCCAGTTCGATAGTCTGCGAACCGCCAAAGTTACGAGTGGCAAAATTCTCGCACGATGTCAGCATGAGCACACCCACCGTGAGCGGGAACATGCCACGGAAAAACTCTCGCGCCTTCTGTGCAAACGACTTGGGCGGTTTAGGCTTTCGCTCTTCGACCTCGTAGGCTACCACTTGGCCGTTCTGCCATGCGAGCATCATGTATTGCCCTTTGCTCACCACGAAGAGCGGTTGTCCCTGCTGCATGTCGTAGATTTGCTTGTTGGTTAATGACTTCGCCCCCATTGGCGTTTCAACTCTCCTTTGCATGCGTCCCGTGTCTATCAGTTCGGATGCCTCTTCGTTGCTCAACACCTTCCATCGTGTCAGCGTGTGTACTGGTTTTGGATTTGCCATAGTTCCTTTTGTTTAATTGTGAATATTAAAATAATGTGAGTTGTCGTTGCTCCCAGTCGATGCGCTTGCAAGCCTTGTCGAAATACTCTTTGTTCAGTTCAAAGCCGATGAAGTGCCGACGCTCCTTGATGCAAGCGATGGCGGTCGTGCCGCTGCCCATACAGTTGTCGAGCACCGTGTCGCCCTCGTTGGTGTAGGTCTTTACGAGATACGAAACCAAATCGACGGGTTTTTGTGTCGGATGCCATACATCGACATGCGATGCGTTGCTGAACTCCAATATGCTCGATGGATAGTACGTGTTATTCTTCTCTTGCGGAAGATACTCGAACTTTCCGTAGGCACTATCGCCATCACCTACACGCTTACTCGGTGCACCCTTTTGACGGGGCTTGCCTTTCGTTATCATCTGCGGATAATAGACAGGCGTTCCGTTGCTGAATACGCTGATAAGTTCGTGCTGCTTCAGCGGTCTCTTCTTTGCATTGAGAAAGCCTTGCTTGCTCTTCTTATCCCATATCCAATCGTATTTCCAGTTGTCGAGGTTGCTCATTCGCAGTATCGTACTGAATGGCTCTTGCCCAAACAATACGATTGCACCATGCGGCTTTATAACACGATTGTACTGCTGCCATAACTTGTCGAGTTCTATCACGCTATCCCATGTACAAGCCGTTGTGCCGTAGGGTAGGTCACAGATAATGCAATCGACTGAGCCGTCTGGTATGCGTTGCATCCCTTGTAGGCAATCTTCGTTATAGATGGTGTCGAGTTCTATCATTGTTAGTTGTTTATGAAAATTGAAGAGGTGGGGATTCGAACCCCACGACGACCTCTTACGAGGCTGCTACATCGTATTAGCATTACCCATTAACGAGAACCTTACGGTTACGGATTTCGGCCACTCATCCACTCTTCAATTCGTTCAATTTGTGTCCTTTATCAGATATTGTTCGCCTTTGTGTACTGTAAACGTTACGGGAAATTCTTCGCCACTGTTCGGGTCGGTGTCGATGTGAATCGTACAACCCTCGGCTATCTCTGTCCGTCCGTCCTCAGTTTCATATTCGATGTCGAGTTTTCCATCCTTACGGAATCGTACTCGTTTCAGTTTCTCACTCATAGCCTTTCAGTTTCTCTTGACACTCCTTTGTACGTTTGGTGCAAAGGGTTTGTGCAAAGTTGATAACGTCTTGCCAATCCTCAGGCCGTAGCAGATACTCGTCGGTTGTGCCGTCCTTAAACTGAACGAGGATGCAACCGCCATAGTAAGCGCGTCCGTTCATGTTGTCCGCAAATTCATGGAATCGCTTCATTTCAGCCGCCATCCTCTGTCTGAGGAATCCGGCTATCTCTTCGTTCTTGCTCATAAATTCGTTCAATTCGTTTAATTCGTTGTTTACTCGCTCATTGGATACTGCCGGCAGAGTTCCACGTTCTCCTTATCGGTGAAGTCGTTGAACCGCTGGCACCACCAGTGCCCGTTGTCATTCTGAATGCACTTCGGGCATTTGCACTTGATTGTCGTCATTCTTTCGGTTTAATGAAACGTTCACGGGGATTGAGCGTAATCCATTCGTGTTTGAGGTCGTGCAACGGGCGATTGATAGCCTTTGCCTTTGCCTCGATGTCCTGATACTCTGCCGACAATGCCGACAACTGCTGATTGATGGCCTGCTTCTGAATGTTGAGCAGTTCGCGCTGCTTCACGATTTCCATCTTGCGGTCGATGAGCGGGCGGTTCAGTTCACCCTGCTGCTGATTGATGTCCGACATGATAGCTTCGAACTCCACTTGATTCTCCAGTTGGCGAGGCTGGTGCTTGGCCTTGATTTCTTCTACTGTCATAGTTCCTTTGGGTTATGTGGTTTGAGTTAAACCATTGCGCTGTCGTAGAAGTTGGTGATTTCAAACTCACGGCGAAACTCAGCTTCACGATCCATTTCGTCGCAGTGGGTCACGTCAAGTTCTAACTTCACTTCCATACGTGCATCGTTGCGAATAAGGTCGTCGCGGATTCGTCCGTAGAGGTCGGGAATGTCGAGCAGACCGTAGCGGAACTCGCCTTGATGGTCGTTAAAGTGGTTGGTACGGTCTTCGCTGACGGTTGCGGCAATGTCGGTGCGCTGTGTCTGTCCTGTCAGATGACCGTCGCCATGACGGGTGAGGTAGGGACGTGTGACGTAGTGCGCCGTAATGTCCTCGATGCCGAGGTCTCGCGCCATGCTCAGGGCGTAGCGCAATCCCGTGTCGCTGGGTGTAGTGTCGCTGGTGTCCTTTCCCGTGTCGCGTAACATCAAGCCCTGACCATTCTCAAACAGCAGCTCATCGTAGGAAAGTGTGTTGAGATAGACGGCTTCGGTCTTTTCGTGAAAGAACTTACAATCATTCAGAAAGTGACCGACCACACCGCCAGACTGCCATACGTCGCGCCACTTGGTGGGTATCTCCACAAACTTCTCGTAGTATCGTCGCACGCTTTCGAGGTACTGCGGCCATCGGTCGGGGTGCTGCATAAACTGGTCGAATGTAACTATGGGCTGACGGTCGCACCGTTGTATGGTGTTCCAAATACCCATGCCGCACGATGCCTTGCGCCCTCGCTGTTCTTCTTGTATGAGGTTGGCCATCACGTCATAGGGTGTTGACCAACGGCAACGCGGGTCTCGGTAGATATGCCGTGGCTTAACTATCAGTTCATTGTATTCCTGCGTGAATTGCATCGGGTTCAGGATATACCATGCCGAGTAGTAATTGTCGGCACCGTGATAGGTTCCTGAGCCGAAGTGCTGGAATGTCATCGAGCCATCCTTTGTTAGAATGGAGTGCCCACGTTGTGAGCCTCCATTCGTCAGGATGTTGAGAACATTAGTGCCGCCCTTGGCGAGTCGTGCAACGATAGTTCCCTTGCCTTCATCGCCGTAGTTGGCACCAATTACTATCTGAGCCTTCATGCGCTTACCATTTGATGCCGTCGCCTGGCTTGGCGTTTTCCTGTACGGGAACTTGCGCCACACCGCTGACGGATTCGTTGATACATGCCTCGATGGTGCCTGCCAACTGCTGAATGGTTGCCACCTTCAGGCGGTTGCCGAGTATCTGTCCGAAACTGCTCTCAATGTCGCGGGCATAGTGTCGGTAGGAGTCGTCGGGGCTATCCACGGCAATGTGGAAGATGTCGAACTTCTGCGATGCCGCGCTGTAGAGTGCTGGCGTTTCCACGTCAGCCTGCTCCGTGCCGTTGATAGCGTCGTTCAGTGTTCGCACTGGCAGATAGGGATTCAGCGGTTCGTCGCCCATCGTGATGATGATGCCCTTGCGCTGCTGCTTGTCATAGCAATCCAACTTAGTGCGCTTCAATCCCATGTACCATGCAGCGGTGTAACTCTCGAAAGCGTTGCCGCCGCCGCCGTGCTCCATGTAGATTTTGTCGAGCGATTCGGCAATGCGGATGTCGCTCTCGAACTGACTCATCTGAATGGGCGCACGGTCATAAGCCAAGTCGCCGATACCCATCACGCAAATCTCTATGTCCTGATGGTTCTTGTAGAGATTCATGATGATGGTGCCGAGAGCCGCTGCCGTCTCAGCACAAGCCGAACCCATTGAGCCGGTAACGTCAAGTGCTAAGATGACGGGGATAGTGTTCGGATGCTCCGCGCTGTTGCAACACTCGCGGACACTGAAGCCACGAGGGTCGAGAGCGGGGTCTATTGTACGGGCTGTGTAGGTCTGACCTACCACGCGGCCAGTGTGCTCGTCGTAACTACGTCCGAGACTGCTGGCATAAGTACGCATTGATGCGTGTGATACACTTCCGCTTCCCATAGTCAATCCTCCTTCTTCTCTTCATTGTTATCTACTGTGGTTTCCTGCTCACGATTCTCTTTTGCGTATTCGGGGAATACTACTTTACTGATTGCTCCCATAGTTAATCTTCGTCTTTATCGGTTTCACTTTCAGTTTCACTCTCGTCATCGTCGGTAGTGTCAACGTCCAAGTTGAAGTCAAACATACCCTCAAAAGGATTGCTGCCACCCATGAACATCGACATGGCCATCATCTGACCCATGCCACCGCTGAACAAGCCGCCCTGCTGTGCGCCGCCCGTCGGAGCATTGCCACCGCCAAGCATCTGGCTCATCATCATCATCTTCATCACGTTGCCCAAGCCTTTTCCCTTCTTGAACGAGTCGCCGAACATCGAGATAATCTTGCCGTAGAAATACGTGCTTCCCATGAAGACGTGACGCTCAGGCACTACCTGACGCACCTCAGAGTTCTCATAGTCGATAACCTCAATAATCTTCTTGTCAGCCTTGATGACGCACTTAGGCTTGCCACCCACGAGAATAATGTCACCCACCTCTACGTGCGTCGTCGGAATGACAAAAAACATCTCGTCGCCCACATTGAAGCAGAAGTTAGTCACATTGGTCAGCCGTCCCTTCTTGATGTTGTACGACTTGTAACCGTTAGCACACTTGACGGCAATGCCGCCATTCATGGTCAAGCGGCACATACCTGGTGCCACCTTACCGAACAAACCATTAAAGGTGTTCTGAATGTTCTCAAACATAGTTCCTGTTATTTAAAATGTTAATAATATGCCCTTTCGGGCGTTAATTCGTTCAATTCGTTGTTTACTCGCTCATTGGATACTGTCGGCAGAGTTCCACGTTCTCCTTATCGGTGAAGTCGTTGAACCGCTGGCACCACCAATGCCCGTTGTCATTCTGAATGCACTTCGGGCATTTGCACTTGATTGTCGTCATATTCTCCTATCCTTAGTTACTTTGTAGAGTTCGGCCAACCCGTCGAGGTTCATGCCGCTGACCATGATGCGCACCTGTTCGGGTGCCTGCTCATAGTAGAAGAAGTCGCCGCGCTGCTTATGCACTCGGAGCATACGCTTACAGGTGGCGGTGAAGTTCATCACGGGCTTGCCTGCGGTGATGCGGGTGAGCAATAGGGCTGCTGCCTGACGTGA
>JAEEGJ010021663.1_pt1 | contig 13781 bp, 7 predicted proteins | sample 8958761 | NCBI WGS metagenome assembly JAEEGJ01 (sample SAMN16246546, study PRJNA631951) | gut metagenome | biome: gut microbiome; feature: rumen; material: RS-attached | host: Bos | place: Iran: Karaj | collected 2018-10 | reverse complement strand
CGGTCATGGAAGGAGCAAAATCGTAGCGGAGGGTACCCGGTTCCGCCTTAGCCGGATTGGTAGCACCGTTAATGGCGCGGACCTTTGCAATTGCGTTTTCGCCACCGAGAGCAAGCATCACGGACGGACCCTTGGTCATGTAGGCTTCGAGTTCCGGGAAGAACGGCTTTTCGACGTGTTCAGCGTAGAAACCGCGAGCATCTTCGGAGGTCATCTGGTGCATCTTGACGGCGCAGACAGAGAGACCGGCACTGATGTAGCGATCAATAATACGACCAACCAAGCCAGACTTGACTGCGTTCGGCTTGATCATTGCAAATGTCATTTCCATAGTAGTACCTTTTAGTTAAAGATGTGAGAAATATAGATTTTAGTAGGAAGTAGGAAGTGGGAAGTAGGAAGTAAAAAGACAAAAAACTGTCTACTTCCTACCGTCTACTGTCTACTCAATTACTCTTCCGATTCGATTTTTTTCATCAAATCATCGGCGAGTTTGCCGTTGCTCTTGATGTTCTGGACAAGCCAATCGACAGATTCATTGAGTTCGCTCTTCGGATAGAGCTTCTTGAATTCGTCAAAGACCTTAAGGGCTTCGTCGTTCAAGTGCAGATTTTCCGTCAGGATGAAGCCGCGGCTGAACATAGCCTTCTCGGCATCCGGAGAATCCGGCCAAGTCTTGTAGAAGGCCCTGTATTCGCGCTGGGCTTCGTTGAAATTTTCCCTGTCGCTAAAGATATGAGCAAGTTCAAAAGTCGCCCTGCGGGCTACAGAATCAATGTCCACATAGCGGTCGCGGATTCCAGACCAGGCGAGATAAGCCTTTTCAATACTTTTGGCCTGCGCATAGAGGGAATCCGCAGATCTCACAGCAAGATCAACGGACCATTCCTGCGGCAAAAGCGTTATGTTATCCGCAAATAAATCCACCTTGGCCGTACCCCAGGACGTCACAACTTCCTTGTCCCAACGACCAGAACGGTATGTCAGATAAGCCGATTCGAACACCTGCTTCTTTGCCTCTTCGTAGGTTTTCGGCAAATAATCTTCTTCTGCATAGTAATAGGTTCTCTTCATGAGATTTTCAGGAATTACGAACCAGTCACTCAATTCCGCACGGGATTCTTCGTAGCCCATATTCGGGTGAGCCGGGTTCCCCATCCGAGAATACAAAGCCTTGAGGGAATCTTCGGGAACCGAGACTCGGGTAAGAACTTTATGTTTGTAAAGCTTAATAACGTAATCCACATCGCTCTGGCGTTTCATCGCACGGTATTCCCAAGAATGGTCAAGCCCCACTTCACGTGCTTCTGAAGCAAATGCAAGCTGAAGCGCAAGAGCATTAACAATCTGGTCATGAGATCTACGGGAACGGAGCATCGCCGAATTGTCATCATATACAGCAATAACATCCTTTTCACGAATGGCGGGTTCACCGTTTTTCGTTACAAGCACATAGTTCGAGTCGAGTTCGTAATTTGCAGTCGTAGCAAGATCCCGTTCAATAACCTTGCGAACGCGATCAAACGGTTTACGAACTGGCGGAACAAAGGATTCGCGATAAAAGACATGGTAACGCCCCGTCGATTCAGAACGAATGATCGGAGAAATAGAACCGTCTTCCAGAGAATTAAATTCCATAAACATTCTCGAAACAAAGCCAATCCCATACGGGAGCGAATGGCCGAGCAAGACCTTGCCGACATAGCCTTTCGCCTTCTTAGTTTCTTTGTTTTCGCTATACTTGGATGCGATTTTCTTGAACATGTTGAGATCGACTTTCTTGCCCTTGAAACGCTTTGCAAGAGATGCGGAATCCGCCGATTCAACGTGATAGACGACATAGCCCATCGGGGTATTGTAAAGTTCAGGATGACGGTTATAGTACTCTTCCGCCGATGGCATCTCAATCTTTGTTTCCTGGATATTGAACTTTTTCAAAAGAGCGGGACCTGTTTCGCGAACAATCCTTTGGCGATGGTCCGAGACAAAACGTTCCTTAATATCATCCGTAATTTCAACTTCAGCTGTAGAATCGGCCAGATTCCTGTGCAACATCGCAAAGGATTTCAGGGAATCCTTATGAGACTCGATATACATTGCATCGGCGATCTTATCACGGAGATTCATGTAGGCAAGGGAATCCGGGAACTGGTCACGATGCTTATCGTAATAGAAAGCCAGTTCATTATCGCTGTACATCAAGCGGTCCATCGAGAACAGGCGCTGATAAACAAACGTCAAAAGGTAGTTTTCCAGAGCCACATTGTGGCTAGCAAGCTTCTCCTTGAGTTCAGGACTCTTTTGAAGAGCGACCGTATAAAGAGCTTTGCGGCTAAAGAGAGAACCCGAAGCCTTTCTCATCTGTTCTGTATTCGGGACAATATTGCCCACACGCATCATGAAGGCATAGTCTTCCTTGTAGATGGGTTCTCCGTTCACCCTGGCCACAAGGGTATCCTTCTCACCAATGGAATTACATCCTGTAAATACAAGGGTACAGAAAGAGAAAATCGCAAGCAAAGCTTTTTTCATAAAGTCCTCATAAATGTGTGTGCTTGAATATAACAATTTTTTAGTTAGTAGTTAGTAGTTAGTAGTTACTAGTTACTAGTTAATAGTCAATAGTCAATAGTCAATAGTCATTAGTCAATAGTCAATAGTCATTAGTCATTAGTTACTAGTCAATAGTTAATAGTATTTATGGCAAGAAATCCTAACTCAGGATTTAGAAATTCATGAACCAACGGCTAATGACCAATGACTAACGGCCAATTGCAAAATACTTTATTCTAAATAAACCGTAATTTACAAATTTGGCGTACTTTCAAGTGTAAGTTCCACATCCGCAACCATTTACAGATATGTAACATTATCTATATTAAGGGTACTTGAAGAGTTTACTATCGATTTTTGCAGTTAAAGCCGCGGTCATGACGGCGATTGTAGGCGCTATCGCTCTTGGCGTCTGGTATGTGCATTTTGCCATCGAAGAAGTTCTTTCATCCCCCCATACTTTTGGCGATGTGACCATAACCCCTTACGGTCACCGTCAAAACAACCTCCTGGACCACTTTTACGATTCTATCCTCGTGGAAAAGGGGCCTTCGAAATACATGATACGCGGTCCGCACCTGGACATCACGCCATTCGGAGACAATCGAGGCATAATCCTCGATGTAAAGGAAGTGTCCGCCAACCAGGTTCTGGATTCTACCGCAAGCGAAACAGAAAAGGATTCTTCAAAAATCGAACCCATTGAATTTCCTGACAATGTCAGGATTCCGTTCCCCGTGAAGGTCAACATCGGAAAAATTGACTTTAAAATGGGAGATATGGACTGGAAAGCAGAAAATATCCAAGCCCAGAATATCGGTCAAAGAAACATCACGCTCAGCGCGAACAATATCGAAGGTAGCTACATCAAGGAAACCGCGTCTTTACAGCTTGATGTGGACTTTGCCGACAAGAACATCCTTGTCAATGGAAATATCAAAACGCCAAACGACCACATTTCATTGAGCGCCTCCGCGCCCAAAAAAGACCTCACACAGTTAAAAGCTTCTACAAATATAAGTGTCAAGGATCCGCTGAACTGGGTCCCGATGAAACTGTCGAAGTCCATCCCTTCGATAAGCAACATGAGCTTAAACGGCAGCGTTTCGACCTCGCTCAGCAAAAAGACGCTACAGTACAACCTGACTCTCAAGACCCACATTGGCGAGTTCTGGCCGTTCCTTCCGCTCTACGCGACAATCAAGATCAACGGTTCGCCCAAACAAACAAATATTGAATCATTCTTCCACAACAACGAAGGCGGTTCAATCAGCCTAGACGGATCGATCGACGATAAACTGGACTTTGACTTTTCTGGCGAAATTGCCAACATGAGCGCCATGTACGGTCCGCAAATGATGCCAATGGACATGGACATCCAGTCCCTTACCAAGACAGGAAACGATATTGACGCCTCGATCGAAACTCGCGAAGGATCCATTGTCAAGGCTCATGTGAAGACCAAGGATAGCCTCAAAGTTTTCTTTGCAGCAAACCTTTCCGCTATGGAACCATGGGCACTGGACTGGGTCAGGGGCAACGTCGAAATCGGCAAGAACCCCAAGATAATCGGATCATATCAAAACAACAGATTACGCGCCTACGTCAAGATTGATTCCATCATCAACGCCTACCATTTCAAGGCAGACTCGCTCCGCCTACAGCTTATTCTTGATCTCAATCGCGACTACATCGAATTTCCCAAAGCAACGATCTACACACCTAACGAAGAATATGCCATTTCTGGCGATGTCGATTACCACGACCCCACGCTCCACACCTCCTGGCGTCTGAAACAAAAGAACGGCGGCTCGGCAGAAACTGTTGTACACGTTGGCGATTCGCTCCTCGTCTGGGCGCAGGCGGACCATGCCGAAATATCGACCATACCGTTCTCAGACATCGAACTCAGCGACAAGCTTAAGGGAACCGTTACAGGATCCATCGACTACAATCTTGATTCTAGAATCGGCGAGGCCGAACTTGATATCGACGGAAACGTGGAACCGTTTATCTTACATGGGCACACAAAAATCAGGGAAGTCGGCGACACGGTCTTTATCGACAAAGCGAACTTTACTCACAACAGTAACAAAGTCGCCATGCAAGGATCGTTCATCTTGCCAAACGATTCGAATCCAAACTTCAAGCCGACCGCCATGCTCCCCATACAGGTATTGCATGCCTGGGCGTCTGCAGAAGACTTCAACTTGCCAATTCTCCTGGAACCGCTTGGAGACACGACGCTTGCATCTGGCAGCTTTAACGGCGAAATTTCCTTTGAAGAAGATTCCGGCCTGCTTGGAAATATCGAGTTCAAGGACCTGAGTTTCACGAACATTCCGTCCGAGCTCTTGAATCTCAAACAGCTGAACGTGTCCGCACAAAAGAACAAGATCGAGATTCTCACCAACTTCGACATCTTAAACGGAGTCTGGACTGGAGACGCCAATGTCGTCGTAAACGACATTTTTGATCCCAACAGACAGGTCGATCTTACATACATAAGTCCCAATAGCGGATACATCAAAGGCAACGGCACCATCAATAACGATCTCGATTTTCTCGGAACGGTCAACATTGGCGGCACATGGCTATTGCCAGAAACTCGAGCCGAAATTGAAAAGACCGACATGAAGATCGACGTTCAGGCAAAGCTTCGCGAAGGGCTGAAAGGAATCACCGCCCAGATCTGGTCAGACTCCACCATCGTCAAGTATTCAACGCTTCCCACAGACTTCCCGATCCACGTGAGAGGCGACCTGAAAGACGGAATTCTTGCGATCAACGAAGTTTCAACGCAAAACGAAATCGGCGACCTGGTTTTCGGAACATTGCTCTACGATTTGCAAAACATGCATCTCGACGCCATTGACATCAGCACAGACAAATACACGCTCGAAACAGACAACCACACTGTAACCATCCTGAATGTAAAAAGCCATCTAGTGGATTCTGCAGATCAGATGTCCCTCGTGGCAAACATACCCATGATCCAGTATTCATTCCAGGACGAAACGTACGGTACAGCAAAGCTCACTGGCAAAAGCGACATCACGCTTAATATTCCGCACACGCAAGAAAGACAGATCAAGAACAAGAGCATTAGCGGCAATTTCGTCATTGACAAGCTCGTCTACAGAAAAGATCTGGAAATCGAAATCACGCCAAGTTCTCTGGATAAAATTCTTTCGCTCCTGAATAACGCAATTGCAAGCCTGCGCAGCAAGGAAAAGACAGAAGCAAAGATATCCGTATCAAGTCCAATCGACCTAGCGTTCCACATAAGCGACTCTCAAAGCGACTCTGTCGAAATCATCACGCCGTTTGCGGCCTTTCCGCTTACGTTCGATATCTGGGTGCTCGGAACAACGACAAGACCTATTTTACGTGGAGACGTCACCAATGCAGATAACGGATTCATCGGAGTTAAGGATCTCTATGAATTCAACCTCAATTCCTTCAGCATCTCCTGGAACGACGTACCCTGGCAGCATGGCATCATCGATGTTTCAAGTTCACAGGAACTCCCCTATTGCTCCGAACCCGAAGATAAGGACAAAGAAACCTGTCCTATCAACTTTGACATTCAAGGCACCATAACCAACCCACAGCCCAACCCAAGTTCCAACTGCGGAACAGAATCTACCGCTGCGGCGACTTATTACAACATATTCCTTGGATGTATTGCAAATGAATCTGGCGAATCGACAGACTGGAACAAGCTCGCCGGTAAAGCAATTGGCAAGGTCATCTCTTCAACGGCCAACAAGACTCTAGGCGGCGACTACATTGGAGATATCGATATGAAGGTCATGTTGTTCGACAACTCCAGCAACGAAAAGGATTCTTCATACGTCAAGGTTCCAATTTCGCTGGACCGCTGGGTTAAAAACTTGAGCCTCATTTTCGGCTATACTCAAGACCAAAGCCAGAACCCGACTTACGACCAGGCTTTACAATTTGGCGCAACCTACACGCTTCCTGTGTTCCAGGATAAGGAATACTCTCACAAGAATCATCTTTCACCATCGTTATCTTTAAACGGGCTTCTCATTTCAAAGCAGTACATGTCCAACACGGGTACAGAAAGCAACGAAAACCGTGTCGAAAAAAATATCGGTATCAATTACACGTACAAATTCTGGAACCCATGCATTTTGGGCATTGGCAGCTGCGAAACGGTACGCCCGCCAAGAGCAATGCGCCAACCGAACGATACTCCTGAAATGGAACCTGGTAAAGAAAAGAACGCCGTCGAAAAAAGGCCTATGGAGAACGCAAAATGATTTTATTGATTTGCGCATTATTGTTATTTTCGGCGCTCTCGTATGCAGAAAACGAAGAAAAGCACCCGTGGTCTGTATCCATTGAAGGGAACAAGGTTTTCTCAAACTTCCAATTAAACGAGCAGCTCGATATTCCCGAAGAATTTGGGCAACTGGATACGATCAAGCAAGATTTTTTGATGCGCCTGTCATCAGAAAATGTTCGAGCACTTTATTATTCTCGCGGCTATTACAGCCTTGACTTAAAATTTGAGATTAATCGCGAACCACGCTCTGACGGAAGTCTGCAACGCAATTACGTAATTACAGTAAAAGAAGGCGACTGCTACCGATTTAATGAAGCCCAAATCATCTCCGAGGATGACGAGTCCATACCTGTAGACGTAAAATCTCTAAAAATTTCACAGCACAAGTATTACAATCAAGAGGACATTTCAGAAGATCTCCAGGAAATCCAGAAAGCTTACCGCAAACAAGGTAATTTGCATGTTTACCTTTCATCGGAAGAACATGTCGATACCACCGCAAAAAAAATCAACGTCATCATCAATGTAAGGCCAGGCCCTAAAGTTTTGATGGGTAACATCATCACAACGACACAGCGCGCCGTTAACAAGAACGACAAGAAAGCGGCACCAGAACAGGGGCTTTCGGATACCGCATGGCTTTCATCGCTTTGGAGAATCCCTAAAGGAGAAGTCATTGACGGTAACCAATACTTTAACTTCAAAAGCAAGCTTTATTCTACACAGCTATTCACCCAAGTCAAGCTGAACGATTCTCTTCGTGCAGACGGGCTTTCGGACGTCCATCTCGATGTGATTGAACGTGTGCCAGGTGAAGCTCGATATGGATTTTTCTTTGAAGAAATTTACGGTTTTGGAGCACTCGCTTACGCAGACCACAAAAACTTTTTTGGAAAATTCAATGAATTTTCGACAAGTATCCAGATTGCGCAACACAAACAGGAAATCACTCTTGGATACGCAAACCCGCTTTTATTCGGTACAGCATTTACATTCATCCCGACAGCCATCCGCTTTGTAGACCGCCTTTCATTCAACCATGAAAAGATCAACCCGCCTGCATATCCAGACAGTGTCGAAGAGCGTTACGAAATAATCAACCGCGGGGACTTAACCTTCGGCATTACGAACAACATTAGATTCCGTGGAACGATCGATACCCGATACGTGAGCAAAAACGAAGACAAGCTTTTCAAACTCAAGGGCGAAATAGCCTTGACATTTGACTACACCGATGATTACTTCAACCCGACAAAGGGTATCCGAGTGTCACCGACAGCAGGTCTTGGAACAAACTTTAGCGATAAAACAGATTACGAAGACGGACGTTTTTACACATATGGCGAAGCGACCATGAACCTATACTCGCCGCTTTTCTGGACTCTATATGGAGCACTCAGCGGAAGTATTGGAAGATTTTTTAACAAAGGCATTGAAGACGACGCCCGCGTATTTTATCAAGGTGGTTCCCGTTCTGTACGCGGATTCCGTTTCCGCAGCATTTACGCAAGCTACACAAGCTCCGATGAAAATGGCAAAGAAGTCATTAACACGGCACTTACGCCGATGTATTACCGCATCAACGAGGAACTCCGCTGGACGCTCCCGTGGAAATCCTTAAACAAATGGCAAATCGTGCAATTCTGCGACTGGGCCATGGTCAAGGACATGAAGGACGACGACTACAAGGATAGGCAAGACGGAAGCCTTGGACTTGGCATCCGTTACCACTGGCAGTTCCTTACATTCCGCCTAGATTATGCATTCAAGAAAGGGCTGACCAACTGGCACAAATCCGAAGGCTTTACCTGGAGCCGATTTGCATTTGACCTGTCGCAAGCGTTCTAATGCAGCGGCATTAAACCACGGTCATCCAGGAGCAGTCATTTTCAGTCATTCTCGACCGAAGGGAGAGAATCCATTATTTCTCGTATCACATTTGCGACGGGATCCAGTATTTTACTGAATGATTGAACGATAAAGCTTTGAAAGGCTTGTACGTTCGATATTAACGTCTGCGGAAATTCCGGCAGCATCAAGGGCTGCGCGGATTTGCTCTAGAGTCGCGCCAGCGGCATTTATCTTAAACGAAGTGGTATCGGCTCCGACATCGGCAACTCGCCCGCTTTTCAGGACGCGACCGCCGTCGATAATGGCATAATCCGTCGCCCACTGGTCCATTTCGGCAAGCACATGCGAGCAGACAATCGCCGTTCCGCATTCTTCTTTGCGCCATTCGTCGAGCAATTGCCAGACCGAATCCCTTGAAATCGGGTCAAGATTGGCCACAGGCTCGTCAAGAATCAAAAGCTTTGGACTATGCAAAAGCGCACGGACAATTTGCACTTTTTGGCGGTTTCCAAGCGAGAGCGTTTCCAAACGCTTATCGAGAGGCGGCAACTTGAGGCGCTCGGCAAAAGACTTGCAACGTTCCAGCATGGCACCGTTTTCGCGCCAGGAATCTTCCCCAAAGCCGTAAAAGCCCGTAAAATACTGGAGGTATTCCTTGATGGAAAGTTTCGGATAGACTCCTGGATTTTCGAGCAACACCCCGTACATCTCGGCATTCAGAAAACCTGCGGAATTGCGCAAGGCTTCGTCGATTTTGACAGAGCCTTTGAATGATCCCAGGCGACCGCAAAGCAAGCGCAACAAAGTTGTCTTGCCTGCGCCATTAGGGCCAATCAGCGCAAAGAAACTCCCTTGCGGGATATTAAGAGAAATATTTGACAGAGCATCTGCCGTGGATTTCGGATAACGGAATGTCACCGAATCAAGTTCAATCACGCACAGAATTCCTTGACAGCAGGCGTCGGATTCTTGATAAGCTTGAGTGCATCCTTGGACTGACGCACCGCTTCCATTTGCACATTTTCGCTTGCACGCTGCAAGTACTGGATGCAGCGCCAATCCGCGCGCACTGCGGCAAGCTGCACCGGTTCCGTACGGCGACGGATGCTCACATATTCAAACGCATGGTAGTCCTGCTTGACTGCGGCCACAACAACAGCCGCCGTCGGAACTTCGATTTCCTGGAGATACTTCCAATCGCGTTCAACAGCTGCGATGAGCACCTTTTCGCCGGCATTGTGAATAAATTTCAAAGCATCCGCACTCTGACGAACGGCCTCGGCCCAAAGTTCATCAGAAGCACCTTCAATCTTACGGACAATGCGCCAGTCCTGCGACACGGCGACCTTGAGAAGATCCGGGTTCGTAACAAACTTGAGCAAGTTCGGTTCAGCCTTAAATGCGGCGAGGAACTTAGCCTCGTCCATAGCATTAAGCGACTGCTTCAAAGCTTCGCACGGGCCACATTTCACATAAAGAATGGCCTGCTCATTTTTTTCAAAAGCAGCCTTTTGCACTGTTTCAGTCGGGTTCTGGATGAGGCTGATGGCATACCAGTTCATACCGATAGCTTCGAGCTGTTCGGCCTCAGTAGGATTTTCAATTTTCTTAATATCAGTCCAGGACTGCATAAAACCTCGTGTTTATGATACAAAGATAGGTTTTATTTTTGAGTCGGAAGTAAGAAGTAGGAAGCAGGAAGTTGTTTTTTCGTCTATTCTTTGACGCAGCGGACAGAAATTGCCCTATAATAGTTTTTGAACGTATTAGGCGGTGTTGGATTCCAAGAAACGAATTCACCGCCTCCAGATTCGCTTATATATAAATAGGCTTGTTCTCCCTTCGCATTTTCACCATCGACCCAGTAACCAGCTGAAACAGACCACCCAGTTAGCATCAATTCATCGTAGCCCTTGGGAACATTACAAGATTCTTCGTCAATAACAGATAACGAATCAAAACGATAAAACATCTCACCTGCAGGGACTGCACTAAACCCGAACGTATTGTAGCCATCTTTATATTTCCAACCTACAGTATCCTTAAAAAATCTTTCAGTGCGTTCAAAGCCACCCAAATCGTACTTAGTTTGAGCAGCAAACGTTAATAAATGATTGGCCTCTTCTACAGAAGGCAAGCGCCAACCAGCAGGACACGCATTTTTCGCCACATCCCAAGGATATAAGCGACCACGGCTATCACACGATGTCGTATCGGCACAATTGCAAAAAGACAACGCATCAGGGATTTCATATTTTAGGTTATCTGCAAACCAAACTGTACCATCGATATCCACAGTCCTATAGACATTGCCATCTCGTTCATCTGTAAACTTGCCATACTCGCCAGAATAAGTAGTGGGTTCATCAGGCTTTATCGAAAAATCAGAAGGAGATGAAGACATTCGCTTTTGGCTATCATCATCTTTAAGACAGCGGACAGAAGCCTCATAGGAGCCATTAATTTCATCCGTTTTTAACCTTGCACTGTCAGCACCAATTGTCAAAACGATATTGCCGAACCAATCCCCCCTAGTGGGCGCATTCGACGAAGACCAAAAGCGAATCTGATCTTTTCCTTCGGGAGGCTTAGCTCCAAAGCCGTATGCATCAAGACCATTTTTTCCATCAAGCCAACCACTCGTTGATTTCAGCATCGGTCCCGTAAAAGTTCCTTCTACAAAATTTGTCGCATTGCTTAAGCCATTTACAAAAGCACTAAGGACTCTCCATTCATAATAACTCGGTACATGCCAGCCATCAGGACAAATTCCCTGAATCGGTTGTTTAGCAGAGCAATAGTTCCACATTCCATAATCATCGCCCCATATTAAACTATCCAAATAGCACCCCGTAACTGGAGCATTTATCATTTCTTCATAAGTGTAAGTTTCTTTGGAACCATAAGATAAATTTTCGGCCATCCAGACCCAACCGCCAATATCGACTGTTTTATAAACATGCCCATCGCGGGAATCTGTAAACGATTCAAAAGGCCCTGTGTAAGTTCTCTCGGCACGGTCCATCGGTAAATCTAAACCGTAATTTCCATCCCCCTGAATACAACGGACTACATATCCGTTCGCTTCATAAGTTGTCACAGAAGTAAAATACGCAAAAGCATTTTTATAAGACATGTACAATGCTTTTGGTTCGTCTGTCAAAATATGAAGATCTTCAAAAAGGCCATTTGGATCATCTTTACTATAAGAAGGCAATGCATTAAAGCCAAAACAATCTAATCCGTTTCCAACACCACTCCATCCTATAGTTGATTTCAGATACTTACCGGCATATTTCGAGCCCCCAGCGTAATCAAGCAATGTTTGAACATCATCCGTAGTTGGGATGCGCCATCCATCAGGGCATAAGCCACGAGCAGGCCGTGCGATAGGGCAATTTTGAAATGTTACACCGTCATAGACAAAATGATTTTTATAAACATACTCCCCGTTATATAAAGCAGGACGTTCGCCAGAGCAACCCGCAGCTATTCCCCCAACAGCATCAACCCAGGAATAATAATACTTCGAATCGCCCGTATATCTTTCACGATTATACTCCAAGTTTTCCGCCATCCAAACTTGATCCCCAATTTTAACGGTCTTATAAACATGCCCGTCACGAACATCCGTAAATTCACCAAAGATTTTCGTAGAATCGGAGCATGCAAATTTCGGATCTTCATCATAAACGACAGGAACCCGCGAACTAGACGAAGATAAATCAAGTTTTCTGGGAGTTGAGCGTTGAGCCGATGAACTAGAGGATTCATTGTCTAAATCAAAAACCGAAGATGAATTATCTTGGCAAGCCGTAAAAACAAGCAATGCGCCGCAAATTACCCAAAATCTGAGGCCGGAAATTTTGCAACAAAACAACGTCATGACGTAATCCCCTTTAAACTATTCTTAATATATATTCTAAATAAGATAACGGGACACAACCAAGTTTATTTTGAAGTTAATGGATTACAATTTTGTAGCATCCGTTGCATAGAACATTCTTTCGTCTAATTTAATCCTTAATGCAACGGACTGAAAAGGCATACTCTTTGGATTGATCGTACAAGTATGCATGTTCTCTGCCACACAAGCCCATGTGGTATGCGTAATAATTATAGATATTGCTCTCTGTAGAACTCCAGAAATAAGCAAAGCCCCCATCATTGCCGTAATGTCCTTCGATGTAGCCAAGACCTGCAGGAAGCGCCGAGAAGCCAAAATCATCCGTTCCATTAGAATTGTAATTCCAGCCAGACGATGTTCTAAGTTTCATATTAGCAGCCAACGGACCGCCAACCGTCGTGAACAAAGTATTCCATTCTACCATACTAGGCAGGTGCCATCCATTCGGGCACACCCCCTGAATGTTTCCAGATGGCAAAGAGCACGTGTAGCCATGACCACATTCACTCTCCAACTTGCCCACCGCAGCAGCCCACCTATAAAGCCGGCCATATTTTTCGCAATACTCGGCAGAATCATTGTAGCAAAAGCTAGAGTCGATTTTGAAATTCAAGTTTTCTGCCATCCATACCTGATCACCAATTTTCACAATTTTGTAGGATTGACCATCACGTTCATCCTTAAAACAATTCTCGTCTATTTCCGCATTGCACTGCGCCCTTTTATATTCCGAACTGCTAGGCTCAACGCTCGACGAATCGCCCGTAGGACGAGTCGCGGAATCGCTATCACCACAAGCGACAAAGAAATGCATCGAGACTAAAAAAACAAGAGCATAAATAAGATGTATGGACTTTATGTTCATATTGATACTCATTATAAAATCACTTATTTATCTGTAATATACAAAACAAGCTATAAAAAAAGCAAAAGCCCCCGGCAAGTGCCGAGGGCCAATTTACTTTAGCCTATTTGGTCAAAAAAGGTATTTTAGACACCACATTATACATTGACAGAATGATATAAAAATCCCTACGAGTGTCGTTCTCTTTTTCACCTCTAAACCTTTGATACAACGGACAGAGTGTCCGGTGTCCTTGTGGCCGTAACCCAGGCCTGCAATGTCGTCGTGGTAGCGCAAGTTCATACTGTACT
>JAEEGJ010021662.1_pt1 | contig 13783 bp, 12 predicted proteins | sample 8958761 | NCBI WGS metagenome assembly JAEEGJ01 (sample SAMN16246546, study PRJNA631951) | gut metagenome | biome: gut microbiome; feature: rumen; material: RS-attached | host: Bos | place: Iran: Karaj | collected 2018-10 | reverse complement strand
CTCCCATAGAGACGACAATGGGTTTCTTTGCTTTCAGCTGTGTGACAGAACGCCAGATTTGCTCAGAGGCGTAAGCTGAACCGCCAGGAGAATTGACGCGGAGCACCACGGCTTTCACATCTTTGTTCTCAGCCAGTTTCTCCAGGTCTTTACATACTTCGGTAGCTATGATGCTATGTCCCTCGCGAGCCAGTCCGCCTGTCTCTGAGTCTACAATGTCACCGTAAGCATAGTAGACGGCAATTTGGTCGCCTTCCTGCTTCTTTTCCTTGACATTTTGCATCTCAGACAGCGTCAGTTGGTTGATGTGATCGTCAGCATTAATCTTCAGCATTTTCTTGATCTCGCCTTTCACCTCGTCGGTATATAGGAGCTTGTCCACCAGTTTCATCTTGACGTAGTCGTCCTGATTGGCCAAGGTGACAAAGCGGTCGGCATAGGCATTGAGCGTGTCAACGGGAATCTTACGGCTTTCGGAAACCTCTTTCAGCATGACTTGCCAGATGCCGTTGATATAGGATGTCACCTGCTCGCGGTTAGGTTCGCTCATCTGGTCGGCAGTCATCATCTCAGGGGCACTCTTATATTTGCCCACCTTGCAGAGCTGGTATTTCACACCGAACTTGGCCAGCAGGTCCTTCACGAAATACGGATTGGAGGCCAGTCCGTGCCAGTCGATCATGCCCTGAGGGTTCAGGAACACCTTGTCGGCTACACTACTTATATAATAGGTGGACTGCTCGTAAGAGTCGGCATAGGCCACAATCCACTTGCCGCTCTTCTTGAAGTCGAGCAGGGCCTCGCGGATGGCATGTGTGGAGGCTGGAGTGTCAGCCGAGAACAGGCCGGCCTCGATATAGATACCCTTGATATTCTCGTTTTCCTTGGCCTTGCGGATGGCGCTGAGTATGTTGTCCAACCCCAAGTTCTCGCTGACCTGTCCCGTCAGCTGTGCTATCGGATTATCTTCCGTGCGCTCGTCCAGCTGTCCGGACAACATCAGGGTGAAAACGGAGTTCTCTTCCACATTGGTTGTGCTGGCACTCGACGCAGCAAGACCTACCAGTGAGATCACTGACAGGATTCCCATGATAATTGTTACAAGGATGATGCCCGTAACGGTTGCCAAAACGTATTTCAGGAATTCTTTCATAATTGTTTATAGTTTAATAATATTCTGCAAAGGTACGAAATAGAATGTATATAACAAAATATTTTTTTACTTTTTTACCTTTTATTGATAGTTACGGATTCTGACGTCGATACCCGTACCTCCCAACAGCAGTTTTGCCTTGTTGACGGGGGTGTCGTTGTAGTGGTAGGGGAACAGTACCTTGGGCTTGATGGTCTTTGCCGCTTTTGCCAACTGTTCTACCGTCATGGTGTAAGGCTGATTACAGGGCAGGAAAGCAATGTCGATATTGTGGATGTCGGCCATCTCAGGGATGTCCTCCGTATCGCCTGCTACATAGATGCGAAATCCGTCGATGGTCAGGATGTAGCCATTATCCCTGCCTTTAGGGTGATACTGCGTGCGTCCTTCCGAGTAGTTGTAGGCTGGTACGGCCTTCAAGGTAATGTCATCTGCGATGGTTATGCTGTCGCCGTTTTGCAGCACGCGGGCATTGCGGTATTGCTGGCTCACATTATAGTTGGTAAACACGATGGTGCTGGGGGTTACCAGTTGCGTCAGTGCCATGCGGTCGAAGTGGTCTGCATGCTCATGAGTGATGAAAATGTAGTTGGCACGTGGCATGACGGTATAGTCAGTCTGGGGCTTCAACGTGGTCACGGGATCCACATAGAAATAACGTCCGGCGTATTCTATCTGGAATGTGGCATGTTTGATACAAGTGAACTTGATTTCCTTGCCCGATTTGGTCTTAAAGGTATCTGTCTGACGCTGCTGGGCATGAGCCATTCCCACACAGAGTAATGCCAGGCAAAGGGCTGTTACGGTTTTCTTCATATTGTTTATTCTTTAGGTTTTTCAATCTTGTTTTTAACTACATATCGCTGGTAGTAGGTGATGAGCAGCGTGGTCATGGGCAGTGCGATGACCATGCCCAGAATGCCCAGCAGTGAGCCCCAGATGGAGAGTGACAGGAGGATGATGGCAGGGTTGAGTCCCATGACGTGTCCCATGATCCTGGGTGTCAGGATGGTGTCCTGGATGATTTGTACTACAGCGAAGACGATGAGCACTCCCAGCATGATGAGCCAGAAGCTCTGTCCCGTATCCGCCGCTTTCACCACAGCGAGCAGGATGGCAGGAATGAATCCAATGAGCTGAAGGTAAGGCACCATGTTGAGCAGTCCGATGAACATGCCCAGTCCGATGGCCATGGGGAAGTCGATGATAAGAAATCCGATGCTGAACAGCACACCCACACAGAAGGCCACCAAGCCTTGTCCGCGGAAATAGAGGTTCATGCCCTGTTCCACGTCCTTGACCAGTTTCTGTGCAAAGGGGCGGTACCGCTCCGGCAGGAATGGCACCCAACCTTCGGCCATCGCCTCGTAGTCGAGCAGGATAAATAACGTGTAGATAGCCACCATAGTCATCGATATCATGCTCGACACGATGCCCAGCGACTGGGTAATCATGTCCCATATCTTAGGCAGTCCCTGCTTGACGGTATCGATGAATCCCTCCTGGGTGATAAACGCCTTTAAGTCGTCCATCGTGAAGTGCTCGTGGATGAAGTCTTCCAGCATGTCGGGGATGTTGCTCAGGTTGACGTTGTTTGCAATAAATATCTCGGCCAGCTCTTTTACGCGCGCCCCTTCTTCGATGATAGGAGGAACCATCAGCATGAAGAGCCCCGTCAGTACAAGTCCAACGACCAGGAACGTACACAGGATGCCTGCTAAGCGGAATTTCAGGTGACAGCGGTACTGGAAGAATTTCACCAGCGGGAATAGGATGTAGGCTATCAGCCACGCCAGGAAGAACGGCAGAAGCACTCCACTGAGCCTGTTCAGTAGCATGATGATGGCCACGATGGTTACTACGCCCAGAAAACCACGTACAAAGCTGTCGAATGTTATTTTCTTTTGTTCCATGCTGCAAAGATAGTGCAAATCGAGTGAAATGCAAAATAATTTTGCTGTTTTAATAAATATTTATTATCTTTGCACCATGATTATCGAACCCGTTGCTTTTTTCCGTTCACCGCTGACGACGAAATTCGGTGTTCCTCGTCAGAGCGGCATAGTCAGTGAATTACCAGGACGCATAGAGTTTGTGGCTCCCTATACGCAACCGGAGGCCCTGCGTGGATTGGATGACTACGAATACTTGTGGCTTATCTGGGGATTCTCGGAGCATGTCAACGCGGAAAAGCACCCAACGGTGCGTCCTCCCTTGTTAGGCGGCAACGAGCGGGTAGGGGTGTGGGCTACGCGTTCGCCCTTCCGTCCTAACAATCTGGGACTATCCTCTGTCCGCATCCGTCGTGTGCTGATGGACGAATCAGCCATCGAGGTGCAGGGGGCCGATTTGATGGATGGTACCCCGATTTACGACGTCAAGCCCTATTTGCCTTATGTGGACAGTCATGCTGAGGCACGAGGCGGATTTACCGACCAACACGTCTGGCAGCGTCTTGAAGTCTCGCTGCCTGCTTCCATGCAGCATGATTTCTCTGACGGCGACCTCGCTGTGCTGCGCGAACTGCTGGCTCTTGATCCGCGTCCCCACTATCACGACGATGAACAGCGGGAATATGGCATGCCTTTCATGGGGTACGACGTCCGCTTCCGCGTGGCCGACGGCGTCCTCTACGTTTTAGAAGTCTCTGCCATCTAGTCTCTCACCACTCACCTCTTACCTCTTACCTCTCACCTCTCACCACTCACCTCTCACCTCTCACCTCCATATGATGCTGACATGGTCGAAGCCCATTGTCTTCATCATTCTGCGGAACTGAGTTTCGCCATTTTCCCGTGCAATGCGCAGGTTTTCTTTTGTCAAACTGTGGCCTAGCATCTGCCGATAGGCTTTCTGATAGAGCTTGTCACGGTCTTGGTGCGACCATTTGCCACTCTGGTAGAAACTCTTCGTCCGTGCCTCGTCAATGAAGTCTTTGTCCAGCAGGCCTGGTTGGGGTAGAGTGACTGTGATGGAGTCGCCCGTTGCAACAATCCGCCCTGGCTCCACTTGGTGCATGTTGATACCCAGGCGCACTGTGCCGTAGTAGATGCGCACCAGATGGTCGTCCGAGAGGAATCCCTTGCGGATGGTGTCCACCAGTTCTTCGCTGGCTATAGACAAGAACTCCCATTCGCCGATGGCCTTGATGCTGGTAATCTGCTCGGGGGTGACGTCGATGCTTTGGTCGACCTCGACGCCAATCTCTGCCTTACTGATACAACCTTTCATCCACCAGACCAGCAACCATGCAGCGATGAAAGCCACAACGATACCTGCTATTTTGTATTTCCAATTCATTTCCGTTCCAGATTAGAGTTGATGAGTGACATGATGTCCAGGTTCTTACGGAAGGCAATGGTCACATTCTCTTCTTTGTAACCCATTTCCGTCAGCATCGGAACCAATACACGGGCAGCATTCTCCTGAGCCTGTTGCTTGATGCCCAGTCGGGGTACGCTGTTCAGAATCGACTGGCGCCCCTGCTGTTCGTAGGCCGAGAGTTCCTTGTCGGTAAAGTGCGAACGGGTCAGTCCGACATATTCCCTGATTTCATTCTGGTTGATTTTCGAACTGGTGAGCACCACCTGCGGGTCTGGCAGCAGGATGGTAATCTTGTCGCCGCTTCGCTCGATATGCTGTTCCGTGAAGTTGGCAAAGTCGATGTATGCTTTCAGGGTGGCGTCCATGGGGATAGCTACCTTCCGCTCGCCTAAGGGCAAGGTGATGTCGATGTCCTGTTTAAGCAGGTTACCCTTCAGCTTGAGTACGTCGTCGTGCGTCACGATTTTGTGGATGTGGTACTCTGTGGTGTATAGACGGGCACATTTTTGAATCTGTGTCACCAGCATGGGTATGGTATCTATTGCTGCCGGTTGTTGCTCTTGAGGGGTGTCACCCTCCGACGAACAGGCAGTCAGTAGTAGTGTAATCAGCACAATAAATTGTAGGTATAATCTCATTATTTTCGTTTTTATTCTGCAAAAGTAATTAAAAAAACTCAAAACACGGAAAATATATCGAATTTATTTTTGGCGTCAACTAATTTTTTTATACCTTTGCAGCACAAAAACATTTTCCTCCTTTCTAGAATTAGAATTTGGTGAAAAAAAGACGAGAGCGTCTTTTAAAAAGTATAGGTATTATTCTAACTTAATAATGGAAGGTATAGATTGGATAACAAAAAATATCCCGCCAGTGATGGTGGGATATTCTTTTTTTTTCGTACCTATCATTGAACATGGAGAGATCTTAGTCGTAACAGTGCTTCTATGTAATAATAGTCAGCATAGATGATGCTGGCATCAATCTCACTGCCTGCAGGATGATGACCGGTGGAATGGAGTAGGAAGGCGCAGTTCTTGTCGCGGCTCTGGTATTTGTCAGTGCTGAGGTCGCGCAGCATATTCCCTGCTGCCTCGCGATACTGCTTACCTTTCTCGGCATCGACATATTGCTGCAATTCCAATAAGGCACTCGCTATGACGCAGGCGGTTGAGGCATCCTTGGGGGCCTGCTGACCACGTGGGTCATCCATATCCCAAATGGGAACCCAGTCATCAGATGTTTCCTTGAGGCGTTTCAGATAGATGTCCGTCACTTTCTGGGCATGGTCGAGGAAACGCTGTTCCTTGGTGAAGCGATACACCATCGTATAGCCATAGATGGCCCACGACTGTCCGCGACTCCACATCGAATAGTCCGCATAGCCCTGATGGGTCTGTCCGCGCAGGAAGTTGCCCGTCAGCGTATCATAGACAGCCACATGGTAGCACGAGCCGTCTTCGCGAAAGTGGTAGCGCATGGTAGTGTCGGCATGACTGACAGCGATATCCTTCAGTCGCTGGCTACCACCGTTTTCACTTGCCCAAAACAGCAGTTCCAGGTTAATCATGTTATCCATGATGGTGTTGTGGCCGCCATAATCCTTCACGTGACGTGGCCAGCTGAGGATAGTGCCTACTTTATTATTATACAAGGTAGATAGTGTATCGGCAGCGGCCAGGGCGATGCGCTTATATTCCTCGTTGCCAGTAGCTTCATAGCCCTTTAGGAAAGAGTTGATGACCAGAAAGCCCAAGTCGTGGTCGTAGGCGGGGCGTTCAGCCAGGAAATTGAGCGAAGCGGTATATCCCTCCGCCACCTTCCGCAAGGAATCAGTGGAAATCCCATTTCTCCTTTCTCATTTCTCATTTGCGCAGCATAGTCCATCCACAGCACGCCAGACCAGAATCCTGAACACCACTCTTCAGCAGCTGCCTTACGGCAGTTCCACGTGGTCTCACCTTCCAGAATGTTACGGGGCTCCATGGTGAAGTCATAACTGCCATCACCTTCGCACAGCGCATCTAGGGCCTTATTGACCTGCGCAGCACAATAGTCCAGTTCCTTGTCGGCATCAAAAGATTCCGCCGTCTGCGTCTGGCAGCCTACAAGCACGCCAAGCATCATTCCAAATAATACTTTTTTCATTCGTTTTTATGTCCTTTTCTATATACTACCAGGGGAAACGCATTATAATTTTTCCAAGAGCTTAAGGAGGTAGTCGTCATTCCATCCGGCTACCTTTTTTTTCTGTTTTGGAAACAGCGTAGAAACCTTTCTTATCTATTTTTTTGCAATTTTCGTATGTTAGTTTTTGTTACCAAAGTTTTAACATTAACAACCTGATTATTAACACTTTATATTTTGTTGTGTCAACTATTTTTACTACCTTTGTATAGTAATAAACAGTTGATTATGAGCAAAATAGACAAGAAAAGTGAGAATGTAATGTCAATCTCTTTGAAGATTGCCGAGTTGGATACGCGTATTGACCGCTGTAAGATTCATTCAGCAGAGGCCATCGTGTTCATCACCATTAGCGCAGTCCTCTGCGGCTGCCGTACATGGAACGACATAGAGGATTTCGGATGGAGCAAACTGGAGTTCTTCAAGAAGTTCCTTGATGGATTGGAAAGCATTCCGTCGCACGACACGATATCCCGTTTTTTCAAGGCACTCAAGCCTGAGGGACTTGAGGAGCGGTACAGGGAGTGGGTGCGATATGTGATTAACAGGCGGAATCCGGACTGCAAGCCTCCCGAAAGGGATGAGGACCGTGATGTCGTCGCTGTTGACGGGAAGACGATACGGAGGGCTTCGGAGACGCCGTATGAAAAAAAGTGGAGGATGAAGAACGACCCTGTCAAGGGGCCCTCTCACAGCCGCATGCATGTAGTCAGTGCCTATTCCACGTCCAACGGAATCTCACTCGGCCAGGTCAAGGTTGACGGCAAGTCCAACGAGATACCTGCGGTACGTGAACTGCTTGGCGCCATAGACGTGGAAGGCTGCATCATATCAGCCGACGCGCTAAACTGCCAGAAGTCAACGGTCAAGGCCATTCTCAAGGCCAACGCCAAGTTCATGCTGACCGTCAAGGCCAACCAGGAAGCACTGATGATTGCCATCTGGAAGATGATCTGGAGAGGACACAGGCTGGCGAGAACGGGAGTCGTCAAGTATGTGACACAAGAATGCGAACATGGAAGAACGGAAATCAGGGAATGCTATACCAGCGACAGGATGGACTTCATGGCAGAGGAGATACGAAAGCAGTGGCCGTGGGTAAGAACTGTGGGTGAAATCATTACCACCAGACAGGAACCGGGAAAAGAGCCTGTAACGGAAAGAAGATGCTTCATATCCAATCTGGAAAACTCGGCAAAACTGCACATGAGCGTCTCAAGGAAGCACTGGCAGGTGGAAAACAACCTGCACTGGCAATTGGATGTCAACTTCCTGGAAGATGCAGGAAGAAAGAAAAACAATGAAGCCCTTAATTTCTCCACCATCTGCAAAATTGCACTCGCAGCACTTAACAATATGGATGACAAAAGACCGATTAACAGAAAAATGAAGGTAGCCGGATGGAATGACGACTACCTCCTTAAGCTCTTGGAAAAATTATAATGCGTTTTCCCTGTATTTACTACAAACACAGGACATTGCAATCCGTTCTGTTTGAGCATCATTTCTATCTGCTCGCCTTCGTCCCTTCTTAGTTTCTTATAGTAGTGAATAATTAGTCTGTCGGGCTTTCCATATTGCTTGCAGAACTGCCACAAAGCTTTCTTCAAACTTGTCCCCAAGGCTTCAGTATCTTCTGCTTGGCAACAATCAAACTCACGGAACTGACCTTCTTTGTCGAAGCAGAAAGCAGTTCCAAGGTAGGGCTTACATCCTTGCTGTTTAGACGCTCCGATACCTACTATCATGTCGTTTCGTTTAGAGAGGCTTTCAAGCCCCCAAGCCATGCCGTTTTGCTTGCCCGTAATGGCGGCGGCGATGTTGGGAAGGAACCAGTCAAAATGGTTATTATCAATGTTAGGAGCATAGATAACTTGAGATGTGATTTTGGATTTCATCAGCATCTCCTTCATTCTGAAATAAAGTTCATGCAGACGCGGTTCTGGCGTGTCTTTATGAATCTCGCTAATTATGATGGCTATATAGTTAGTGCCTGGAATAAAGCGGTTGTCATCCATCAAGTGTTTTTGCAACTCTTCTAATGCTGTATTGTATGAAGAGTACGAAAGACTAAGATTTGACACCCACGATAGAGGTTGATTCAGGTATTCTCCCAATCGCTTGAATTGCTTATTGGAACCATATTCTTGGTCGCCTTGCCTTAACACAGAAGTGTCACAACCATTCTGAAGTATGTTGTAAAGACGATTCCTCGCTATATTGCTTTGGGGAGAATTTAAGCTGATAAAGAAATATTTGAATGGCTGCGGTTGAGTGTATGGCCCATGAATAGGGAATTCGTTGCGAGGCAGGGCTCCAACGTAGTTATCACCATATTTAAGGTTTCTTGCTTTTTCGTCAACCATAAGTATATCGTCAGATTTAACCTGAATCAAATCGCCATTATTCAATATGTTAATGTCTAATGCATCTTGAAATTGAGAAGTTAAAAGGTAAGTACGGATGAAATCAGTTATTTTCTTCATCTTGGTGGCGTACTTGTTCCTGTCATAGGAACGAGGCTCTGACAAGCCCAGCATCTTCTTCGTGTATCTGTTTACGATAGGGCAACCACCGCCAAACCTCTGGAAATGATGTTGTTTGACTTGCGCCCTGCGCAGCACTTCTGTTCCGGCGACAACATCAAAGCCGTGGTCATCAAGGTCAACATCGTATAAATTTTTCTTGGAGCAACGGCTTTCACCACTATGACTGACATCTATTTGCCATCCATCAGTCATATCCTGATAGTAAGGCCTAAGTGTGTATCGGTTATACAGAATGGAGTTTCCTTCATCCTTGGGAATCCAAATCTCTATTCTCCCTATAAAATCGCGGCATACAGGGAAACCGAGACCTCTGAAATGGCGCACAATCTTCTGAATCATCTCAAATCTACCAATGCGACATAACTGGTTTAGGTCTGCCTTTATAGAAAATTGTTCGCCTCTTGGGATGTCCCGGAGTTCCTCTTCCCAGTCGGCAAGGAACACCTCTGATAGATCGTTTAAACATGGATTGTCTTTCCATAGGCTCTCGCATGAATCTTTTGCCACACGGATTGCACCATACTTCCATGTGCTCTTTTGTTCTTTGGTTAGACCTCCACATCCTGCGAAGAGATCAATTACTTTGATACTGCTGCGTCGTTCGACCGCGATGCTGTTAAATACCAATTGGCTCATATCAAAAAAATGAATTAATTCATTTTACATACCTCAAACATCGTGCCAATAGCGAAATTGGCCGTAATAGTGACATCCGTACTGACAAAATAGCACAACAGGATTACTCTTTTATTAAATTATGTATATTTTCTTTGATAAATTGAAAGAAACTCGAGAAAATATTGTAACTTTGTAGCCAAGAAATAATAAATGCAATATGGATAGTAAAAGATTTTATGATCTGCTATTAGCAGAGATTAGTACATACAAGCAGCATCTTGAAACTGACAATGAAGAGTGGAAGGTTAAAGGGTTTATTGATGTAGATAAGAATATCTACACTATATCCCATGACACTAAAGTCGTGTCGAAAATTATCGAAATTATTCTGATTCCCAAGTTAAAGCTATTTGCAGAGAAGAATGGCATGGAACTGGAACTTCCTGATGCTCAGAACTATTATCCTGATTTGACATTTAAAGACAAGCAGGACGGTAGTCTTTTTGCAGTAGACTTCAAGACGACATATTATGAAGTAACTAAGAACAAAAAAGGAGATGAAGAGAAAAAGATTAAGGGTATGACCCTTGGTGCTTTCTCAGGTTATTTCAGAGATCGTAATTCAACCAAGAACATTCAGCACCCCTATCATGAGTATAAGAGCCACCTCGTATTGGGTATAGTATATAGACAAGCCAATGATACAGGTGACGAGTTCAAAGTATATGGCATCGATGGGTTGGAGCGTATCAAGTCAGTTATCAAGAGTTTCATATTCTTCTTGCAACCTAAGTACAAGATAGCAATTGATCATCCAGGCAGCGGTAATACCAAAAATATTGGCGGCATAGCCGATTTGGAAAAAATGGTAAACGGTCAAGGCCCATTTGTGCAATTTGGTGATAAGGCAGAAGAAGTATTTGATGACTACTGGATAAACTATAGAACAGCAGGTGAGGCAAAAGCCGACGGGAAGACTCAACCTGATTATACAGATTTAGAATCATATTTATCATTTAAGAAGGAAGTTGTAAAGAAAAACAACGATCTTTTTGGTGATTTATTTGGGGAGGAAGTAAAATGAGCAAAGTAATAGTTCCTCCTATTAAGTCGCAGGGAATAAAGACGAAACTCGTTCCTTGGATAAATGATATCATTTTGCAATCAGGTATTGATATTGAAAATGCAAATTGGATAGAGCCTTTTTTTGGAACAGGTGTGGTTGGATTGAATTCGCCAGTAAAAGGTCATCATATTGTTGGTGACACGAATCCTCACCTTATGAATTTGTATAATGGCATCAAAGATGGCACTATTACTGAGTATAACATGCGGGCATATTTGGAGCGTGAAAGTAGAATATTGGAAGCTGCAGACGAAGACGGCTATGCATATTATCGTGAAGTAAAAAACCGCTTTAACCGTGAACATAGTCCTTTCGATTTCATTTTTCTTTCCCGCGCAGGTTTCAATGGCATGATGCGTTTTAATAAGAAAGGAGAATGGAATATTCCCTTCTGCCAGAAACCAAATCGCTTTGCACCTGCTTATATTTCAAAAATTTGCAACCAAATAGCTGCTGCTGAGCGAGTCATCAAGAAGGGGAACTGGGAGTTCCTGAACCAGGGTTTCATCGACACAATCAATAGAGCAGAAGCTGGGGACATCATCTATTGTGATCCTCCTTATTTCGGTCGATATGTTGACTATTACAATGGCTGGACTGAAGAAGATGAAGAAGCTCTTTATACGGCATTAATAAATACACCAGCACATTTCATTTTATCTACATGGCATCATAATGAGTTTCGGGAAAATGAAATGATGGATCGTTTCTGGAACCAGTTTAATGTGGCAACTCAAGAACACTTCTATCACGGTGGTGGCCATATAGAAAACCGCCATCCAATGGTAGAGGCGTTGGTGTATAATTTTGATTTGCAAGAGGCACAATACCAAGAAGAAGCCATTGAACTTGAACTGGCTTTTGCATGATATCATAATAATATCAGATGGAGGTCTATTTCCAATCAAACGACCATCAGTTTGAATTGTATCAAGGCGATGCAACTGAAGTGATGAGTGCATTATGCAAAAAGTGTGATGTGGTCTTCGCTGACCCTCCTTATTTCCTTTCACGTAATAAGTCAATAAAGATAAACGGAGAATGGAAAAGCTTTGAGAAAGGTGAATGGGATAGAGTGACTGATCTTGACAATATTGATAGTTTTAACAAAAAATGGCTTACTGTCTGTCGTGATGTTTTAAAGGATAGTGGTACTATATGGGTTAGCGGAACTTATCACAATATCTTCTCTGTGGCCACATGTTTGGTTGAGTTGGGGTTCAAAGTCCTAAATATTATTGTTTGGCAAAAATCAGACGCTAAACCAACACTTTCGCGTAATTATTTCAATTTTACAACAGAATACATTGTGTGGGCAAGGAAATCAGAGAAGACACCGCATTACTTTAATTGCGATCTAATGGAGCAAATCAATGGAGGTGTACGAATGTCTGATGTGTGGAGAATTCCATTCATTTCGTCATGGGAAATGAAATTGGGTAAACATCCTACTCAAAAGCCCCTTCGTCTGCTTTATCGTATAATACTTGCATCTACTAAAGAGGGCGATACTATTCTCGATCCTTTTGCAGGTAGTTGTACTACAGGTATTGCCGCAAACCTACTTGGACGAAAGTTTGTTGGGATAGATCAAAGTAGGGAGTTCCTTGACTATGGCATCCGTCGTAAGCATGAGATTGAAGATCCTGTTAAATCGGAATGGATATTGAAGAAGATGTCAGAAAATCCTGAGGAAGTGATGGTTATGGTTAACCACGCTCGCCCAGACTTGTATAAGAAGATGATTGAAACGGGCATCTGTTATCTTCGCGCTGGTGACTCCAAAGGGTCGTTGCTTGTCACTCCTGGATTCGAGCGGCTCAATTATGTGCTGCTTCATACTAACGGAGAGAATGCTCAACTCTTTAAACTAAAGACTAAAGGTCACTTTCAGATTTGGACGCGAGAAACGCTACAACAATATGGATTCGATCCTCGGAGCGCAGCATATTATGTAGTGCTTCATTTTGACCCATCAAAACAGATACCTCTGAAGCATCATCCTAATCTCAAAGAAGACAAATATACATTCAAAGCCAAGATAAAACCCCTTAGTGATTTTATGGGGATAAAATAGCATTTTTGAATCTGAAATCGAGAAATCGGCGATAAAATACCCCATTTGCCTCCGATTTTCATGATTTCAGATTCGATTTTCCACTTTTAGAGGCATTTTATCGTAAAAGTTCTGACTCTAAAAAACGAGAGCATCCAACTGCTGAAAATGCGGCTGGATGCTTTTTTCGTATCGGGATGTTTACGCCTTCGCGGCATCGGCTTTCGCGGCGTGATAGGCCTCGATATGCTTTAGCTCTTCGACAATCAGCGGGTCGTCGGATTCAACAAACTCGACGTGCTTGAACCTTTCCTGCAGCGACTGGAAGAGGACGAAGAGGGCGGGGACGACAAAGAGAAGGCCGAGGGTGCCGATAAGCATACCGCCGACGGTACCTACGCCGACGGTGCGGCTGCCGTTGGCTCCTGCGCCAGACGCGAACATCAGGGGCAGCATACCGAATATCATCGTGAGCGAGGTCATGAGGATGGGGCGCAGACGCATCTTGGCGGCAAAGAAGGCCGACTGCTTGAGCGACATGCCGGCCTGGCGACACTGGGTGGCGTACTCGGTGAGGAGGATGGCGGTCTTGCAGAGCAGGCCGATAAGCATGATGAGACCCACCTGAAGATAAATGTTGTTCTCCACGCCGAAGAGTTGGGCGAAGAGCAAGGCACCCATCAATCCGAAAGGCACGCCGAGGATGACGGCCAGGGGAATGAAGAGACTCTCGTAGAGAGCCACCATGATGAGATAGACGAAGAACACGC
>JAEEGJ010021660.1_pt1 | contig 13784 bp, 10 predicted proteins | sample 8958761 | NCBI WGS metagenome assembly JAEEGJ01 (sample SAMN16246546, study PRJNA631951) | gut metagenome | biome: gut microbiome; feature: rumen; material: RS-attached | host: Bos | place: Iran: Karaj | collected 2018-10 | reverse complement strand
TGGCGGCGGATGTTCTCGTTGACGGCGGCGGCGGACTCGCTGGCGTCAAGGCGCGGACGCAGCCGCGCGGTGGAGACATGCAGCCATGCGAAGTCGCAAAGGCATAGCACCGCCAGAACGGCCGTCGCGGCGACGCCGAGGCGGGCGATCCTGTCGCCGTCGATTCCGCCGGAGCGATCCGCCACGATCACCGGCGCCGGCGCGCCGCTTTCCGGGAAGAGCGATTCGACGGTTACCCCCTGCTCCGCCGATGCGGCCCCGGCAGGCGGCGCAACGACGCCGGCAAGGCGCAGGTGCGCAGCCGAGACTTTGGCCTTGATGACGTCGAACTGGGCCTTGGAGACGACGGCGACAGTCCATTCGTCAGCCCCGGCGCGCACAAAGGCGACCAGGGCGTTGTCGCGCGGGATGCCGCAGAAGGGCTCCACCTCGTAGAAGAGCGCGGACTCGAGTTCCTTCTGCGAAAGGCTCGCCGTCTGAACGGCGGGAAGTCGGACGGCCTGTGTGAACACGGCGTCCGACGCCACGACAACCCGCGCGCCACGACGCGGTTTCAGCGCCGCCAGAGCGGCGTCGGGCTCGCCTGTCCCGCGCACACCGGACACGCGGTCGAGGGCGGATGCGCCCTCGGCCGTCAGAACAAGCAGGATGTCGAAAGTGTCAGCGTTCACAGCATGATCCCAATTCTTCGAGGAGGCGGTCAAAGCGCCAGCATCGTTCCGCGCCCTGGGCGGAGGGTGGTTTGAATTACCCGGGCCGTGTCATCGGAGAAGAACACCTTGATGAAGCGGACACCAGGAGTGATGTTCCCGATGAGCTTTTGCGTCTCGTTGGTGCCAACCAGAACATCTGTGCCGGTAATCTTGTCGCCCAGCGGCGCATACAAGACAATGCGCGAAACGGTCTCCGGCGCGAAGTTCACTAACAGTTCGGACGACGCGGTGGTGAAGGCGTTCGTGGCGTCACGCGCCTCCACCGACACGTGAGACGGGTCTCCATTCGAAGCCCCGTCGGAACCGAGATGCCGAATCGCGTACACGGAAGCGCCCTCTGCGGCGGCCGAAATCAAATCCTCTCCAAGGAGACGTGCCTCGCCGTCGTCGACGCCGACGGCGTTCTCCACCGGGTTCCCCCATGGGTCGCGGAGACGGGACGCACCTTGCGGGAGGCGAATGTACGGCCCGCCCCAGCCGCACGGGACGAGCACGGACTCGTCCGCAATCGTGTCCGGCGCGCCCTCCGCCAGATTATCCGGACTTGCGGGGCGGGCCTTGAAGTCGCCGACGCCTTCCGGACGCGCGTAGAGCTCGGCGAGGCAGAGCGAAGTGCCGTCAGACGATCGAACCGCATGCGGCAGACGCCCCATGTCGGAAAGGAAGCCGGTGACATCCCCTGCCCTGTCGCGGCAAACCGCATCGGCGAGTTCCTCCAGTTGGCGGTCGGCGGCGGCGCGAAGACGCGAAGACTTGATTGCCGCCAGCTGCCGCGTCCCCAAATGCGCCGCAAGCGCGAGGATGAAGAGAACCAGCGTGAGTTCAATCAGCGTGAAGCCGTTCTTTTTCATCGCGCGTCACCCTCCTGGCGGTAGTCCGGATTGTAGATGTCGGAGCGTGAAAGAAAGAGGACGAGGTCGTCGCCTCGGGATGAGGCGTCACCGGCGAAGATGGCGTCGCGACGCGCCGCCGGACCCCATGCGGAGCCGGACGAATTGGTGTTGGAATTGAAGCATGGCGTGGAAACCACCCCATCCGGCCCTGCGGAGACAATCCGCGCGTAGCGGAAGCGCTCCTCGCCGGAGACATCGGCCTTGCGGCCGCCGTCATTGGCGAAGGCCTGCGGCGGCGGGACTTGGAGGATGTAGGGGGAACCCCATGGGTCGAAGAGGGCCGGTTCTCCTGGGAAGCCGTAGGCGGCACGGTCGCGAATGTAGTCGTCAGGCACGGAAAGCTCCGCCATGTCCGGAAAGAAGCCGCATTCGTCAAATGTCGGCGTACGGGCATCCCGGCGGTCCGACGGCCGGGGAAAGAGCATCGTTCCTGACGGCCCGCAGCGGTCGATGAGCACATACGGCCCGCGCCAGCCACGGCGGGCTTCGGCATCCCACGACAGAAAAGCGGGGTCGGCCATGCGCGACCCGGTATGGCCGTAGAGGTTCGTCGGGGTCAGCAGATTCGCCATGCGAAGCCATGCCGGGTAAAAGCCGGGGACGCGCCCCATGTCGTCCAGGAACCCGTCCACGCCTTCATCGCCCATTAAGGCGTCGCGAATCGTCCGCATGTCGTGCATCGCCACGGCGCGGCGGGCGTTGTCGCGCGTATCGACGAAGCGATGCGCCGCGATTGTGGCGACGAGCGCCAGAATCGCGACGACCAGGCAAATCTCGATTAGGGAGAACCCTTTTTTGTCGCGCGCATACTCCATACATGTAATTAAACGCCAGAATCCCCAGACTGGTTCAACCCTGGCGCCTTTCCCCTTTTGGGGCTGGTTTGACGGTCCCAGACTGGTTTGACGGACAACCACTAGAATTGACTTTCCATCCGAATCGGCATAGGCTATACTACTTTACATGGACAAGAAAACATACGATATCGCCGTCATCGCCGGAGACGGCATCGGCCCCGAAGTGATTGCCGAAGGACGCAAGCTGCTTGAAAAGGCGGCGGAGCTGGACGGCTCGTTCGCCTTCCGCTTCACCGAGTTCCCTTGGGGATGCGACTATTACCTGCAGACCGGACGCATGATGCCCCAAGACGCGCTGAAGACGCTTTCATCGCACGACGCCATCCTGCTTGGCGCCGTGGGACGCCCCGACGTCCCCGACCACATCTCCCTCCGCGGACTGTTGCTTGAAATTCGCCACGGCTTCGACCAATACGCCAACATCCGACCGGTGAAACTCCTGCCCGGCGCGCCGTGCCCGCTCACGGACGCAAAACCGGAAGACATCGACATGGTCTTCGTCCGCGAGAACTCCGAAGGCGAATACGCCGGAACCGGCGCCTGGCTCTACGAGGGGACGCCGCAGGAGGTCGTGATACAGGACGGCGTCTTCTCCCGCAAGGGAACGGAGCGCATCATCCGCTACGCCTACGAGCTGGCCCGTCGCGGACACAAGACACTCACGAGCATTTCCAAGGGCAATGCCCTCAACTACTCGATGGTCTTCTGGGACAAGGTCTTCAAGGAGGTCGGCGAGGACTATCCCGACGTCGAGACTCATTCGCTGCTCGTCGACGCGGCGGCGATGTTCATGGTGAAGGACCCGAAGCGATTCCAGATTGTCGTGGCGTCAAACCTCTTCGGCGACATCCTCACCGACCTCGGCGCGGCGATTTCGGGAGGCATGGGACTCGCCGCCGGAGCGAACATCAACCCCGAACGCATTCACCCTTCCATGTTCGAGCCGATACACGGCAGCGCGCCGGACATCGCCGGGAAAGGGATCGCCAACCCACTCGCCACCTTCTGGAGCGTCGCCCAGATGCTCGACCACCTCGGCCACCGCGACTGGCACGACAGGATCATCGCCGTCATTGCGCGCATGCTGCGTGAAAAGACCGGTCTCACACCCGATGTCGGCGGAACGGCATCCACCTCCCAGTGCGGCGACACCGCCGCGCGCCTGCTTGAGGACGCCTAAATGCGAAATCCCCGGCGACGAAATCCGTCGCCGGGGGCACTAGTGTTAACGTTTTTGACTGACCATGCGCTCGCACGCGCGGCGCAAAGGGGATGCTAGAAGGAGGCCGTGACGGACACGCCGCCGTAGAAGTGGTAGGTGTCGTCGTGCTCCTCGCACTTGGCGGCATTGCGGACGGGGCCGGCGAAGTGGTCGCTGTAGCTGATATACGGCGAGATCGCGAGGTTTTCGCAAACGGCCCACTCGAGCGTGGCGGTGAGCGTGGTGTCGCGGAAGGCCCAGAAGTCCTTCTCCATGTCGTCCTCGTTGTACTTGTCGTTGGCGAGACCCTGGACGAGCGAGAGGTTGAGTGCCAGCACCGGGTCGGCGTCCTCTCCCTCTCCCGCGATCAGGTCGAAGCCGTGCGAGAGTTCAAGGGAGTAGTACTGTCCGTGAACGTCGTCGAGCTCCCATTCCCCGGCGAGCGTCGGCGAGAGGAAGACCTCGGGCAGCCCGATGGAGGCGTGGATGTACTGGACGTGGTCGTCGTCCTCGTACTCGCCGCCGTTGTCCCACTCGTAGGTGTAGTCGAGGGCGAGCTCGATGTCCGTGAAGAGACCGTAGTCGTCTGCGCCGAAGGTGTAGCCGTAGCCGATGATGTAGTCGACCTCGGTGTTGTCCCAGGCGTCATAGCCGTCCTCCTCCATCTCGTCGGTGGTGTTGAAAATGCCGTCGACCTCGAATGAGAATCCCTCCCATTCGATGGCGGCCGACAGCGTGGCGATTCCCTCCTCGTTGTCGATGAGCCCGCGGGTGACCTGCTTCGAGCAGTAGTCGATTCCCACGGAGACGTCGGGGAGCGTGGCGCCCTCGTCATCTGCGAGGGCTGGTGTAATGGCGGCGGCGCACAGCGCGGCGGCCAGGATGTGGTTGGTGTAGTTCATAAGTCAGTGGTTAGTGGCTAGTTGCTAGCCGTTAGTGGGTTAGTGGTTCGCGGGCTTTTGCGCGATGATGCAGGTCCAGGCGTTTGCCGATGCTGACTTGCGGTGGACGACGGGCGGCGAGAAGCCCGCCGCGACGAGGAGCTCGGAGAGTTCTTCGACGGTGCGAACGCGCATCCCCGGCACAACGTCGGTCCAGATGCGGGCGCCTTCCGGGTCTGCCGCCTCGATAAAGACGGCGAATGTGCCGGCGGGCTTGAGCACGCGGGCGACTTCGCGGAACGCCTTCGCGAGATCGCCCCAGAAGTAGATCGTCTCGCAGGCGGTGACGAGGTCGAAGGATTCATCCGGCCAAGGCAGCGCCTCGACGGAACCTTCCTTCACCTCCATCCGTCCCGCCTCGATTGCGCGGCGGTTGCGCCGGCGCGAGGCTTCAACGGACGCCGGAGATACATCCACTCCTGCCAGAGTCGCGTCCGGCGCCCGCTTGGCCATGCGTCGCAGCAACTCGCCTCCGCCGCACCCGACATCGAGAATGCGCCCGTCGCGCGACAGTTCGACGTGCGAGAGTCCGAACTCGTAGACGGGCGAATGGCCGATGTTCATGCCCCAGAGCATAAAACGTCCGAGGGCGGACGCGCCGGGACGCGCCGTGTGCCGGAGCAATTTGCCGAATGGCGATGACTGCGTGAGTTTCATGATTCAACAGACTTGTTGATGGAGACGACGCTGAAGCCTTGCTCCTCGACGGCCTCGCGGAGCGTTTCGTCGGGGATGGTGCGGTCCATTCGGACAAGTGCGCGCTGCGGATTGAGCGTGACGTCCGCCGCGACGCCGGGAATTGCCTCAAGCGCGGCCTTCACTCCGGATACGCAGTTCGCGCAGTGGAGGCCGTCGAGCACAAGCACTCGTTGCGCAACGACAGAACCAATTGTCTTGCCAACCGGCTGTTGCGGGGCAGAGCCCCCGCAACAGCCGCAGCCACCATGGCATTCGCAGCAAGCGCCCTTGCGGATGATGCGGCGGACGGCCAGTATGAAGAGCGCCAGAAAAATGGCCCCAATGATGTATGGCGCGAAGGTCATTTCAGACTCCCTGTCTAGTTCTAGTGGCTAGTTCTAGTGAGAAGTTCTAGTCACTCGAACTAGAACTAGCGACTAGAACTCGAACTAATCCTTGTGTTCCTCGTCGATGATCGGTGCCCTGCGGAAGATGAGCCAGAGCGTTGCCAGCACGAGGAGGATTGCGACGATGGTCCAGAAGCCGAAGTGGCCGGCGATGAAGAGCGCGCCGAGCTGGTAGACGACGAGCGCGATGCCGTATCCGATCAGGAACTGGAAGCCGACGCAGATCCAGCCCCACTTCGCGCTCCCCATCTCGCGGAAGGCCGTGACGATGGCGACCATGCAGGGCGGGTTGAAGAGGTTGAAAAGCATGAACGAAAGGGCCGCCAACGTGCCGAGTCCCGCGCCGTTGAGCTGCATGAAGAGCGCGCGGAGGTGCGGCAGTGTGCCGCCCGCGACATCCAGAGGCTCGGCAAGCATCGAGAGCGTGGCCGTGGACTGTTCCTTGGCGAGTTCCGCCGTGACTGAGGCGACCGCGCCGGCCCAGTCCTTTCCAAAGCCCAGAGGGGCGAAGAGCCATTTGAGGACATTGCCAATCGAGGCAAGGATTGACTGGTCGAGTTCGTCGCCGACATAGTGCAACCCCCAGGTGAAGTGCATCAGCAGCCAGATGATCGTGCAGGCGGCGAAAATAATCGTTCCCGCCTTGATCATGTAGGCCTTGGTGCGGTCCCAGGTGTGGCGGACAATGCCGTAAAATGTCGGCAGGTGGTAGGCGGGAAGCTCCATGACGAAGGGGGCCGGATCGCCCGCGAAGGCCTTGAACTTCTTGAGTATCAGTCCGCCGAGGATGATGACCGCAATGCCGGCGAAGTACATCGCCGAGGCGACCCAGGCGCTCCGGGAGAAGAAGGCGGGGACGAACATCGCGATGATGGCCGCCTTTGCGCCGCACGGAATGTAGGTGCCGAGCATAATCGTCATGCGGCGATCCCGCCGCGCCTCTATGGTCCGCGTCGCCAGAATGGCGGGGACGCCGCAGCCCATGCCGACGAGAATCGGGATGAAGCTCTTTCCCGAGAGTCCGAACTTGTGGAAGATGCGGTCCATGATGAAGGCGATGCGCGCCATGTAGCCGACATCCTCAAGGAACCCAAGGAAGAGGAAGATGACGATAATCTGCGGCACGAAGCCGAGAACGGTGCCGACGCCGCCGAAGATGACGTCGAAGACGAGCTTGTGCGCCCAGCTGTCCTCTTCGATGCCCCATTTCTCAAACGCGGCGTCCGTGACGGCTGGAATGGAGCGGAACCACAGGCCGTACTTGGCGGTGTCCGCAGGGTCTGGCTCCGCGATTGCGCGGGCCGCCTCGACGGAGGCCTTGTCCGCGATGAAGCCGGAAAGCGGGAAGGTTTCGCCATCCTCGCCGTCGTCGCCGGCTACGCGCAGGGCGGGCTCGCCATCGGCCTCGGAGAGGGAAATGTCGGCGAGGGCCGTGTCCTTTGCGGCGCCCTTCTCATCGAAAAGCGCGAGTATGTCATCCTTGGAGATGTTGCCGAAGGCCTCGGCGTCGGCGTACTTGGAGGCGAGGTATTCGTCGAGTTCACCAGGGTAGTTTACGACGGTGCCGGACTCCTCGTCCTCGATTCGGAAGAGGCGCGTCGCGTTCTCGTCGCCCGCCGCCTCGAATGCCTCGATTCTTGCCTGCGCGGCAGCGTAGGCCGCGGAGTCATCCTCCCACGCGGCGGCCTTCCCGCCCGTTGGCCAGACAAGGTGCCAGCCTTCGTCGCCGAAGACGCCGTCATTCGCCCAGTCGGTCATCCAGGAGCCGACCGTCGTGACGGAGACGTAGTACATCAGCCAGATGACCGCCGCGAAAATCGGGAGCGCGAGAATGCGGTTCGTCATGATGCGGTCGATCTTGTCGGAAAGCGTAAGCGACCCGGCCTTGCGCCGTTTGCGGAGAGACGCGTCGGCCAGTTCCTTCACACGGGCGTAGCGCTGGTTGATGATAATCGACACGCAGTCGTCATCCATCTCCTTCTCGCACTCCACGACATGCTCGTCGAGATGTCCGAGAAGCTCCTTGTCGAGGCCGAGGCCGCCGTATGCCTTTTCATCGCGCTCGAAGATCTTGATTGCGTACCAGCGGATGCTCCGTTCCTCGACTTTGCCCTGTATTGACTCCTCGATGTGCGCGATCGCGTGTTCGACGCTGCCTGTGAAGACATGCGGGCGCGTCGCCGCATTGCCTTCGCGCGCCAGCTCTATCGCCTTGGCGGCGGCCTCGCGGGTCCCCTCCCCCGTCAGCGCGGAGATTGGCATCACCGGGCAGCGGATTTCGCGCGAGAGTTTCATGAAATCGATGTCGTCGCCGTTCTTGCGGACGACATCCATCATGTTGACGGCCACGACCGTCGGGATGCCGAGTTCCAGCAGCTGCGTCGTCAGGTAGAGGTTGCGCTCGAGGTTGGTGCCGTCGACGATGTTGATGATGGCGTCGGGCCTGTCCTTGACGAGGTATGTGCGCGTGATGATCTCCTCCGGCGAGTATGGTGAGAGGGAGTAGATGCCGGGGAGATCCTGCAGGATGACGTTCCTGTATCCCTTGATGCGCCCCTCCTTCTTCTCGACCGTGACGCCGGGCCAGTTGCCGACATACTGGTTGCCGCCGGTAAGTTCATTGAAGAGGGTCGTCTTGCCGCAGTTCGGGTCGCCGGCGAGGGCGATTTTGATTTCGCGGGAGTCATCGGCGTTCGCAGCTGAAGGGGCTTCCGCCGCCGATTCCTCGGCGGAAGTGGTCTGGGGCTTCGGACTGCTGCTCCCCTTCTCCACTTCTATGATTTCGGCATCGCTCTTGCGAATGGAGAGTTCGTAGCCGCGAACCGTTATCTCGACAGGATCGCCGAGAGGGGCGACCTTGCGGACGTAGATTTCCACGCCCTTGGTGATGCCCATGTCCATGACCCGTCGCTTCAGCGGCCCCTCGCCGTGAAGCCGCGTGACCGTCACCGTCGCGCCGACAGGAATGTCCTTCAGTGTCTTCATCGTCTTCGTGAAACTCCAAAAGTTAAAAAAGCAAAACAAGGTTAATCGAAATTAACAAAGTTAGTCTAGCATAAGTTTCATTATGGCGTCAACACTTTTTTTCCGAGGACGCGTGATATAATGTTTCACACCGAGGTTAACATGGAAATCAGGAACTTTGGAAAACCAGGCGCGAACTCGCGCCAGATAATCGACCGCACCTTCGCCGAGGTTGAGGCGTTTCGCCCGACGCTCGCCATCGTGCTGGCTGGCACGAACGACTGCGGCAACAAGGACGCCCTTCTGCCGCCGCAGGCCTTCCGCGCGAACTACCGCGAGATGCTGTCGCGCCTTAACGCCGTTGGCGCGCGGACAATCGCAATGACCATCCCGCCGCTCACTGACCGCGCCTTCAAGGCCAGCTTCGGCGAGAAGCCCTTCCAGGGCATCATGCCGAACGAGCGCGTCCTCGTCGCAAACCAGATTGTCCGCGAGGAATCAGCCGCATTCGGCGCCGTGGTCGTCGACATCTACTCGGCTTTCGCCGCGACAGACCTCGAAGCCGTCTCCGGCTACATCCACCACCGCCGCAACTTCTTCTGCGACGACGGCTGCCATCCGACCTACAGTGGCTACCGACGCATGGCCGGAATGCTCTTCGACCGCATCCGCGAACTCGGCCTCGACACATCGCGCATCGCCTGCATCGGAGACAGCATTACATACGGCTCGTACATGCACGGCGAAGGCAAGGCCGATCCAAATGGCGACAACTACCCCGGCCTTCTCAACCGCCTTCTCAACCCCGTGGAGACTCCCGCCAAGTCCGTCACGGACTTCGTCGAGAAGAGCATCATCTACCAGGTCTCCATACGCGCCTTCTCCAAGGAAGGCACCTTCGCGGCCGTCACCGCCCGCATGGACGAAATCGCCGCCACCGGCGCCGACATCCTCTACCTCCTGCCCTTCGCCGAGTCCGACCCCGACATGGACCGAGACCACTGGAGCGCGCGCCAGAAGGCCTCGAAGTGCGACAACCCCCGCAACCCCTACCGCATTTCCGACTACTGCCGCGTCGACCCCGAATACGGCACCGAGGACGACCTCCGCGCGCTCGTGGCGGCGGCGCACGCGCACGGCATGAAGGCGATGGCCGACCTTGTCTACTTCCACGCGGGACCGACCTTCGCGAAGCGCCACCCGACCTTCGTGCAGCGCAATGCCGACGGATCCCCCGCTGATGGACAATGGGCCTTCCCGAAACTTGACTTCGGCAACCCGGAACTGCGCGAGCATCTCTGGGGCAACATGGAGCAGCTTGTCCGCGACTTCGACTTCGACGGCTTCCGCTGCGATGTCGGAAGCGCCGTTCCCCTGGATTTCTGGGAGGAGGGACGTCGGCGCATCGAGAAGATCAAGCCCGACATCATCATGCTCGACGAAGGCATGCGCGGCGACGACCAGCGCGAAGCCTTCGACATGAACTACTGCTTCCCCAACGGCCATGTCGAGGACATCCTTCGCGGCGACGCCCCCGCCGAGGACTTCGCGCGAGTACTGGACATCGTCGAGGCCGGCGCCTGCAAGGGCGCGCGCTTCCTGCGCAACTACGACAACCACGACATCGCCAACGACCGCTACGAGGAACGTCTTGAGCGCGTCTGCGGCCCGCGCGCGGCCGACATGCTCCTCGTGCTCTGCCACACCGTCGGCGGCATACCGTTCCTCTACTGCGGATGCGAATTCAACGACGCGGCGCGCCATTCGATCTTCGCGAACAAGGGGCAGTACGTCATCGACCGCGGCGGAAACCACGCCCAACGCCAGGCGCTGCTGCGCGACCTCGCTCGCCTCCACAAGTCGGAACCGGCCTTCCACCGCGGCTTGCGCACCTGGATCCGCACCAACTCTCCATCGCAGATTCTCTCGTATGTCCGCGAGGCCGACGGCAGGCGCTTCTACGTCGCCCTCAACTTCTCAACGCACGCCGTCCGCCTTCTCCCCCAGGCGCTCGACATCTCAGGCGCGGGCGAACCGCTCCTCGCCGCCCGCGCCTCGCGGGAGGGCGGCGAAGTCGAAATCGGCGCGTACGGCTACATCGTGCTACAGCTCTGATTTTGAAAAGTGTTGCCCGAAGACTTGATTTGTGCGATACTATCTCATACCCACAACTGGGAAGGAACCAAGGAAGGAACAACCATGAAACGCTCCGAAATCAACAAGGCCCTCCACGAGCTCGAGGACATGTGCGCCAAGTACAAGTGCTACCTGCCGCCATTCTGCCATTTCACCCCCGAGGAATGGAAGACCAAGGGACACGACTGGGACGAAGTCCGCGACTGCATGCTCGGCTGGGACATCACCGACTACGGCCTGGGCGACTTCGAGAAGGTCGGCTTCTCGCTCATCACCATCCGCAACGGCAACCGCAAGATGGCTGACAAATACCCCAAGGTCTACGCCGAGAAGCTCCTCTTCCTCAAGCAGAACCAGTACGCCACGAACCACTTCCACTGGTACAAGACCGAGGACATCATCAACCGCGGCGGCGGCAACGTCCTCATCCGCGTCTACAACGCCCTCCCGAACGAGGAGATCGACTACGAGTCCGACGTGACGGTCCACACCGACGGCCACACCTACACGGTCCCCGCCGGCACGCAGATCCGCCTCACCCCCGGCGAAAGCATCCACGTCACGCAGCGCCTCTACCACGACTTCAGCGTGGAGCCGGGCACGGGCGACGTCCTCCTCGGCGAAGTCAGCCAGTGCAACGACGACAACACGGACAACCGCTTCAACCCGCCGATGGGCCGCTTCCCGGCCATCGAAGAGGACGAGCCCCCCTATCGTCTGCTCTGCAACGAGTATCCGCCCGCCTGCGATTAAGGCACCGGCCAGTCGGCCAGTAGGCCAACGGCTAGTTTCTGAAGGGGGGCTGCGGTCGCATCCCCCCGTTTATGTTTTGTGGAAACAGTCCTGTACATCACAAAAGACACGAGGTCTCCCAGCATCCTCGGCAAGCTGGCCGGAATCCAGCGCTTCTGTTCGTCGCGCGGCTGGGAGGCGCAACTCGTCAATCGCCAGGCCTTCCAGACCGAAGAACTCGCCGGCATTCTCCGGGAACGGCGTCCTGTCGGCTGCGTCATCGACGGCGTGGCAAACAACGTCGATCTCCCGCCCCGCCTCTTCCGCGGCGTACCGGTCTCCTACATTGGCTACATAAGGGGGCAGACGGGAAACCTTCCGAATTTTCACTTCAATACGGAGGCCATTGCCGAGGCGGCTTTCCGCGAGCTCTCCGCCAGCATTCCGCCGTGCTATGCAGCGGTGGGCAACCGCCTCCCGAACAGATGGTCGCGGCAGCGCGTACAGGCCTTCCGCGACATCGCGCTAGCGGCGGGGGCCGGGTGCCGCGTCTTCCAGCGGACGGACGCAACGCCGGACGGATTCGTCACCCACCTCGCGCCCTGGATTGCGAAACTCCCCGCGCACTGCGCGGTCTTCGCCGTCTGCGACACCGTTGCAATCCTCGTTGAGCAAGCCGCCCGCCTGGCGTTGCGCCACATTCCTCGCAGCCTCACGCTCGTCTCGGTCGACAACTTCGCCGAACTCTGCGAAAACGCCGAGCCGCCAATCTCCTCCATCCAGCTGGACTTCGAACGCATGGGCTTCCTCGCCGCACGGGCGCTCGGTGAAAAGGCAGCCGGCCGCGAACCGATACTCGTCGATCCGCTGATGGTCGTGCGCCGCAAATCGACAAGCGGCAGCGGACGACACGAGAAGTTCATTCTCGACGCGGTGGAAATCATCCGCCGCGAGGCATGCGACGGTCTTACCGTGCGCAGCCTCATCGACAGGTTTCCGCAGTCGCGCCGGAATTTCGAGCGGCGCTTCCGCGAGGCGATGGGACACTCGGTCCTCGACGAGATCCTCCACGTCCGGCTGCAGGCGGTGATGGACCTGCTGGCGCGCCCCGAGCCGCCCATCGGCACAATCGCCGACTTCTGCGGCTTCGGCTCGCAGGTCGAGCTGCGCATCGCCTTCCGCGCCCGCACGGGGATGTCGATGCGCCAATGGCGCAAGAACCACCTCGGGTAGGCCGAGGACGTCAGGCGCGGCTTTCGCCGCGCCGACGCCCGTCGTATTTCGCCCGGCCGCGGACGGATTTTTTTGCTCCAAAACCAACACTTTTACGGGCGCGCACGCATACGATAGTTCGCAGTGCCCGCGCTTCGGGTTCCGTTCCGTGCATCCGTGGCGCGACGCCCCAACACGAGAGAACAAACGATGCAGACAACGAATCTCGCAATCGTTCTGGCGGTTCTCGCCGCTGTCGCCCTGCCCGCTTCGCGGGCGTCCGCCGACACGCCCGACAAGTTCCTGCGCTACGTCGAGGCGACGGGGTCGCAATATGTCGACACCGGCATCGTCGGCCGCCACGGAACCAAGGCCGAATGCAAGGTCGAGTGGATGGGGTTTGCTGACTCCGCGTTTCTCGCCAGCGGCGACTGGAGCGCCACCAAGCGGTTCTTCATGTGCTACTGCCTGAACAACAGTGGCAACATGGTGACCGCGCAGGGCACACGCGATAACGTTAGCTACAACAGCCAGGACCTGCTGTTCGAGAAGAAGCGCGTCTACACCTACACTGCCGAATCCACGGCCGCCGACGTGAACAATGTTTCGACAAACATCGTCACCATCGACGGCACAAAGGTCTTCACGAAAGAATATTCCGCCATTGACTCCGAAAGAAATCTCTACGTCTTCGCATGCAACCAGAAGGCGAACACAGTTATCGGCAATTCCCGCGCGCGCTGCTACGGGCTCAAGATATGGCAGGACGGCGCCCTCGTGCGCGACTTCAGGCCCTGCGTGCACGAAGGCCGCGCAGGCCTCTACGACGCCGTGTCCGGCAACATCTTCTACTCCGGCTCCGGGACGGACCTGACCTACGACGCGAATTGCGACGTTCCCGACGCCTTCATCGACTACGTGGAGTCCTTCGGCAACTCCTACGTCGACACCAAGGTGACGGGCCGGTCCGGAACCGCCGCGAAGATGGAGATCGTCCTCAAGAACAACTACGACAACGCCCTTCTCGCCTCCCGCGACGGCGGCAACCGC
>JAEEGJ010021657.1_pt1 | contig 13785 bp, 9 predicted proteins | sample 8958761 | NCBI WGS metagenome assembly JAEEGJ01 (sample SAMN16246546, study PRJNA631951) | gut metagenome | biome: gut microbiome; feature: rumen; material: RS-attached | host: Bos | place: Iran: Karaj | collected 2018-10 | reverse complement strand
CTTTTCATTTTGTTTGTTTAATTTTGAACGTTTTTGCCTTGCAGTGGAGGACCGGTCTATCTCCCTGCGCGGCTTTCGGAGGACAAAATTAAATAGAATGGTTGAATGAAAAAATGAAAGAAAGTTTCCAGCAACTTTCACGGCACCGTAACTCTCTGAATATAAAAAAGTTGAGTGCCCTTTTACGAACACTCAACTTTCATGATTCTTTCACAAGATGACTCTAAATCTTGTCTTTTACCAATTTTTCGATGGCTTTGCCCGCCACCTTCTCAGGCATCTCACCCAGTTTCTGTCTGACGGGATGGTCTCTACCCTTTTCAGGCTCCAAATACTCTGCCATAACCACGGTATTTGCCTCTGGCGTATATATCCTCTGGCCTAACTGATGGATAATCTGAGCCACGAAGTCACGATTGAACGAGGTGCCTTGCTGCTTACCTTTGTTATAGACCTGTAGCTTAACCTCCTTCAGATCCAATATGCCAAGCCACATATCTAAATAAACACTCTTATACTCTTCTCTGACAACAGGCATTAGTCTTTTCACATAATCCAGGATGGCATCCTTCGATGCTGGCTCTGATTCGCCTTTCATTCCCTCATTTGTTTTTCCATAGGATACACTTGAGCCCTCCTCAGCGAATCCAACAACCACAGACTCCACAAACGAACAATTGCTGAACATGCCGCAAGCCATTTCCTTCTTCTTTTCTTCACTCATGACTATCTATTTTATGATGAAATACATTAGATCCTTTCTCTGCCACACCCACCGCCACGTCTGCATGATCCAAGTGCAGATGGTCAATATTCCCGTTGATGTCATTTTGAATATTTAGTGTGACATAAATATTCTTTTGGCTGATATCCTGATATAGACTTAATTCCGTCTGAAGCTTCTTTATGGCCATATCTAATACATGCGGATGATGACCTTTATTACTATTTGATGGAATTATAGAGTTAGAGATAGTAGCGAACGTTGGCCAATAACAACTCTTATTGTATTTCCTTTCTATCTCCATCAAAGCATGATCCACTTTCTGAGGGTTTTTCTTCTGACCTTTTATCAGAGCGTAGATCATAGGCATCACCAGTTCTTTGGCATAATGCCAGCCCATGTCTGATTCTATCTCATGTTCATAAGCCTCTATGAGGGTGCTTGGTTCCGCATCCTGATAAATTTTGTTGCTGATATGATAAACCTCATTAAGGAGAATCTCTGGTTTGATAGTGATATGTCTCGGGCTGTCCTTCACTTTTAAGAACAGCCCATAGAGGCTCTCGGCAAGTGGATCGTCGAGCAGTTCCTCCATTTTCTTATGTCCTGTCCAGCGTATCTGTCTGGGAATTATTGATTGCATATCTTGTTTCAATTATTCATATTTCCTCCATAAAAGAGGCGAAGGCACTTTCATGTCAAAGTACTTAGAACCGCGAAGCAATAAGCGACGTTAAGACACTACCGATACCCACGCCCCCGAAGGGAGTGAGCTGGCAGACATCCTTTCGTCGCTTATTGCTAAAATATAAGAATTCGCGGTTCTTGTACTACGAGAAAGCTGTCAATTCACAATATCTCTATATCGTTGTATTTTCTGAGGTGCAAAGATAGGCAATTTTTTTATACCACCAAAACTTTTTAGCCGTTAAATTTCAGTTTCTTCAATTGCTCCATGATGTCGTTCTCCAAATCATGGCTCTCAGCAAACATCTGCTGGAGGTTCTCCTGGTGCTTGGCCATTCGTGCATTAAACTCATCCTCAGTGATATCCACATATTCTATCTTGATGTCGAAGTACTGACCTGCACTCAGTGAATATTTCTTCTGCTTGATATCCTCAAATTTCACCAACTTAGAGAAATCCTCCACTTCTTCTCTGTTCTTGAATGTGTTGATGATCTGCTCTATCTCAAAATTCCTAAGCACAGTCTTCTGATTCTTGTCTATCTTAATCTTCTCTCCGAGTTTTGAAGCATCAATAAGGATTGCATCTTTGTTGGTATTCCCTTTGTCTATGAATATCACGCTGACATTCGTACCTGTATTGGCAAATATATTCGAGGGCATACTCACCACCCCTCTCAGCCATCCGCTGTCAATGATGCGCTGCTTGATCTTCTGGGCGATGCCTGTGCTGGCCGTTAGGAATCCCGTAGGCACCACCACGGCAGCCTTGCCGTTCTTTTTCAATATATATAATATGTGTTGCAGGAAGCAGAGATAGATAGCCATGGAATCCTTGCTCTTATTTGGCACATTCGGCACCCCAGCAAAGAACCGTTCAGTATTCAGGAAGGCATTATGTGTGACACTCTCGCTGAAGTCCACGTTAAATGGTGGATTACTTACCACATAGTCGAACATCTCCTTCATATCACCATCTTTCAGATGTCCCCAGTTTGTCAGAGAATCACCCTGAATCACGTTAGGCAGAGAATGTACAAGATTGTTCAGTATCAGGTTCAGTCGCAACATCGTCGTACTCTTCTGACTCTGATCCTGTGTATAGATGGTACAGCGGTCTGTGCCTATCTGATGTGCCAGAGCTATCACCAGCGTACCTGTTCCCGCTGTGGGGTCGCAGCCTGTCACACTCTTCAGATCTTCGGTATCATCCACCAGCAGTCTGGCCATGATAGTAGCCACTGCATGAGGTGTGTAATACTCCGCATACTTACCGCCACCATTCTTGTTATAGTCAGCGATCAGATATTCGAAGATGGTGGAAAAGAAATCATAGCTCTGCCCGAAAACCTCTTCAAAATTGAAAGTGATGAGGTTGTTCACCAATGCCTTTGCAAAGTCATTGCGACGGTCAACATCGGTAACATGTACGGTTATAGCATCAAACAGGGCCACATTACTTTGGCCAGAGGTCTTCACACTATAGCGGTCTGCATTGTTCTGTCCCACCTGAACAATTGTCGAGTCAAAGAGCGTGGCAAACGAGTCATCGTTCATGCGGTTATAGAGCGTCGAGAGCAGATGCTCTGGAGCCATTCTCGGCGCATTAGGTACGAAGTCCTGCAAGTCCTCACGCTCATCTTCTGTCATCTGGCAGAAAGCATCCTCCCAATGTTCTGCTTCGCAAAGCTGCTTTTGATAGTCCGTTTCAGTATTCTTGATTTCGTAGCCGAACTTATCGTTTAGGAACTTATACAAGAACACCTGCACGATGATTTTATACTCAGAACTGTCGCCAGATAATCCATATAACGAGCATGTAGCTCTCAACGCATCTATCAGCGCCTCCGTCTTTTCTGTAATATGTTTTGTATCCATTTTACTTTTTTATTAGATCTTATATAAGACCTTTTGCCTTCAATTGTTTATAAAGCTCGGAATTATCTTTGTAAAAATCTAGATTCTTTTTATCATATTCCATCACTTTATTCCACATTTTGAGAGCCTCATCAGTATTCCTTCTCATTAAATTAAATTCACCTTTACTATCATAGATGTTCCCCATTATTTGTTTTAATAGATCCATTTCCGCTTTCGTGTCATAATAAGCTTTATCATCCTCTTTCAAACCCTCTGCACTTTCTTTAGTTTTATTATACAAATTGGATAACGAACTCAACAATTTATCTTCAATTGCAAAGGCTTGAGTGAAATTATTCTTATGCACATATTCATATGCTAATCTATTATAACAATCTGCATAAAGAGGCGCATTTTCTATATCTTTACCATCAAAAATTTTGTCTGCATATTTACAAGCTTCTTGAATATTTTTTGTGCATCCTAATCCATTCAGATAACAAATAGCTAAATTTCGATTACATTCATCGTTATTCAACTCTGCTCCTTTTTTGAAATACTGAAAAGCCATATTATCATCCTTTGAAATTCCAAAACCTCCCTCAGAATAACAATAGCCCAAATATAACAAATCATTACCATTAGTACGCTTATTGCCAGATTGACATTTAGTAAACCATTTAACGGCTTCAGCATAATTCTTTTCTATTGATCCCGCTCCAAAAAACGAATAATATCCGAGTTTATAACACGAGAAGCTTTCCCCCTTATCCGCTCCCTTTTTATAGAAATCAATTGCTTTTTCTAAATATTTTGTTGTTGAAGAATCATTAGGCTTCCAGAATCTCTCTTCGTCATTACCTGCCACATAAAACGTCTCACCACTTAGGTCAATTTTAAGAGGCGCTCCATTTTTACTTATGAATCCATATCCGTCACCAATTTTAACACATGCAAAACCTCCTTTACATGGCCTTGCCTCATCAAAAATGAATGGAGTTATTTCACTACCTTGAGTATTAACATATCCCCATTTCCTACCTTTTTTTACAGCTGCAATACCTTCAGAGAATATATTTCCGTCATCATATTTGCATTGTATCTTAATGTTACCTTGTTTATCAATAAATCCAGCTTTATTATTAGCATTAAAGACTAAAGCGAGGCCATTATTAAAATCACCAATATAACCGTATGTGGGCGGTAGAACAACATTACCACTTAATGATTTCAATCCGAAACTCATGGATTCATGAGGTGAAACATTTATGTCATTTACATAAGTATATACTCCATCTAGTCCGCTTATCGATTTAGCACCCTTAATTTCATTTCCTTTTTTGTCTATAATCCTTTTGTGGGCAATAAATGATTTATAAGCTAATGTACTTGGATCTGTATAATTAGCATAACCATCAAAATCTTTTCTTGCATAAAAAGCCAGAATTCCCAAACCCATCTCATATCCTTCTACAAATACTTCTGCATAACCATTTTTAAATGTATAACCCGTTATAGTAGATTCTGGTGCGTATTTAGCAGGAATAACCATTTTACCATTTTTATCCACGAAACCGCATTTCCCGTTTTGATCGACGGCAGCAAGTCCTTCTGAAAAATCACATACATTATCGTATATAATAGGTACAGACAATACGCCCTGCTTATTTATAAAACCCCATTTCCCATCTTTTTTAACTGCCGCCATTCCATCCTTAAATGGTTTTATATCACTATACTGATCATGAATTTCAATAACCATTTTGCCCGTTTTGTCAATAAATCCACAATGTCGCGGTTTATAGACTAATGCCAATCCTTCAGAAAAAATTGAAGGGTACATGAAAATATCTTCTATTACATATTTTCCTTGTTTATCAACAAAACCATATGAAGATCTATAATCCGTTACTTCACTTTTTGACATGCACTTTAATCCCTCACTAAAGTCTCGATCATTAGACATATTCCGATTGCTTGGCAATATTTCCTTTCCTTGGTCATTAATATATGCATATGCTCCATGATATCTAACAACGGCGCATCCGTCATTAAAATGACTATCCCAAGACAAGACACATGCATTACTATAATCAGCATTATTATAGACAGACCCAATTTGAGAAAAAACTCTCAGAGAAAAAACCTGCATAAATAAAATAAAAGAAAGAATTGCTTTCTGTTTCATAATTATAATCTCCTTGTTTTTAATTATTACTATTTTGCCGCAAATATAGCAATAAAAATTTATATCTGCAAATCTTTAGCAATTTTTCTATTATCATTATGTCAGAATGGTAAGTCATCTGGAGATCCTTCGATGGGAGGTGGTGGTGAATAAGATCCCCAGGAAGGAGGAGGTGGCGGAAATGGAGAATGTGCGTTCGCTGGGAATGATGGAGAGGGCGGATGTAGCCGTGGATGTAGCCGTGGGGACAGGTACCTGAGTCATAGCAGCCGTCATACCCAAGTACCTGTCCCAGCGACTATTTATCTAATACTTCTTGGAAAACATGTATAGCAAAAGTCCCACTGTTACACTATCAATGCTTTTTCAGCATTAATGGATTTATGCCTGCACTGTAAAGCCTTTCCCATTCCTGATGGAGCCTGTACCAGTCGCTGCTATGAGAACCGAGGGCTCCTATCTGACGAGGATGGGCTAATGGAAGGATTTTGTAGGATTTACCATTAATCACAGCCTCTGTGATGAAACCGTAATCATGTCGCTCCTTATAATCTTTCAATGATTTGTAATCAACATCAGCCACCTTATTAAGGAACTGTTTGATGGGGATATCACCAAGCAGCACCAGCATATCAGCTTTCGACTCTTCCAGCTCTGCTATGATCTCTTTACAGCGCTCCTTATCACAGAAATTAGAGGGGCGCTTGGGGATAGTGACTTTATTCAATCCATGTTCCTTCATTATAGGCAAATATTCTCTCTCAATTGCATCTATTTGACCTTTGTTTAGCCTTGTCTCGGGCAGCAAGTCGCACAACCAGGTTTCTTTTCGTGTAAAACCCAATGGAGCTAAGATCTGCTCATCAAGCACTTTTGCAGAAGGGCCATTGAATTTTGAATCAGCAGGCTCCAACGTTCCTAATTCCTTGGGGATCTTGATTCTGCAGATTATTTCCTTAGCCTCTTCAGGGTCCCCGCCCCAGAATATCCGGGGTTCGCTGGCTACAGCCAAGGCAGTACAAACAGGCCTTTTCTGCCCTGGTTTCTTCCAACATGCATGAACTGCACTTGCATATACTCCCAGCACAAACACCTTCTTAGGTGTCCTGTCCTGTTGCTTTAACGGCTTTAATTCTTCGCCAAATGGGAAATAGTACTTCATTGTCAATATTCTTTAATTCATCAAATAGTTTGGGGTAGCCGTGGGGACAGGTACCTGAGTCATAGCTGCCGTCATACCCAAGTACCTGTCCCAGCGACTACTTAAGCATCATATATGTCTTGATCTGTTTGACATCTTTTGAGCGCTGCTTGTGACCAGTTTCTTTCAGTTCCACAAAGATGCTGGGCTCTTCCTTACTGTCAGCAAACAAGGCAAAGTCAGGCTTGTATCCCTTGGCATGATCTTCAATATGGTATTGTTCCTTGATATTACCTCGGAACTCATTCCATCCAAGGAATGAAAGGATCAGCGTTGCTACTCCTTTCTCAAATTCCATTTCCGACAAGTCCATTGTCGTGCTTACCTTGTCGCATACGATTTTCCAGTTATTCATATCTTTTCTGTTTATTATTCTATTGTTAATTGTCCGTTCATCAGCATCGGGAGAAGAGAGTCGCGGAGGTGGGTAAGATATATTCTTTCCGAAGATAATGAAACCATCTTATCCAGTAGAGGAGTTATTATCTCTTCAAGTTTATCTGGCAGATTAGTAGAAGGAGGCACAACTATTTGGCTTTGTTCTAAATGATCTTTTGTTATATGTCCCATCGTTGTTTTCTTTGCTTCAGCAATTTTCTTGAAATGACCAACATATTCCATTAACTGAAAGTAATAAAAAGATTTGGGGAATCCATTATTTGATGTTACTTTGAAGATATGTTGGTTAAGCGCACCTTTACCAAGCCCCCATAGCATCACCTCTAAAGATGCAGACCATGCAAACAAAACGTCACCATTTTCAATGATAGCTTCAGATGGGATACTGGCTGATGCTCTTTCAGTTTCGGATGTAAAACCATTATGCATTTCTGTAATTTTGATTACAGGCAAAGAGTCTTCTCCTTCTTGGGGTCTGTAATTCTGGCAAGCTAATCCGTTGTAATAATTGGCAATATAGAATAGATTTTTCACTTCCCAGCCTGCGGGGATTTCGCGCTTGAGGGTAGAGTTATAGACCATTTCACCGCCGGAAGATTTGTAGGGGTAGCCGTTTTCATCAGGAAAATTAAACTGAACAAACCAATAGTCATAGAGTTGCTTTGCCATAGCCTCCAGCTCCGCATTCAAACGGGTGTTGAGGGCTATCTTCTTGTCAAGTAAAGCCAAAAAACTACTAATAACATGTTGATCTTCTATATTTGGTACTACGACTTCTGTCTCACGAATATTATCATTATAAAGTCGAAGTATTGTACTACCCGTCGATATTTTCCATTTAATATTCTTGTATAAATAGTACAAATAATTGTTTAATACTTTTGATTCGTCATTATCTATCCATACAATATTTGAATCTTGATAATAAGCATCTTCACCATTATAAATTACTGTTCGACCAATTGTTCCTGCTGCTGATATTAAAACATCTCCTGTTTTAGGAAAAGAATATTTCTCCTTGTAGTCTTCAAACAAATCTCTAGCAATATATACATCTGGAGTTCCTCCAAATGTTCCTATTTTATAAAAAGGGACATCTCCGCTCTCAGAGGTCTCTGCCTTCATAATTCTTTTACACATGCAGATCTCTCCAATCTCTCCCAACTTATATTTCTTAAATTCCATTTACTTTATCACATTAAATTCCCGTAAATACTCGCCAGCGAGGACGCCCGCTACGTAGCGGCGATCATCGGGCTTGGCTTTTAATTCTATATCATGCAGGCAACGAGCAACGGCTCCTATCACTTGCGCATTGAAATCCGCCTCATTAAAGATCAACTCCTTGCGATTGTTGATAAGCAGATCAATGGCATCCTTGATACGATTCAGGGCCTCGCATTGTATCACCTCTTTTTCTGTGAGCATAGTCTTACCGAATTTCTGCTCATGACGGCGTATCTGCTTATGCGCCCTCACATATTTGCTATCGCCATGATATTTCGCCTGAAGGTTGGCATTTGCACGATTGATCTTGCGGATGCGCTCCATACACATGTCCATAAAGCCCATTTCTTCTTTGGCCTCGGCCATGCTGCCCACCTCGAAATTCTTCTTGGCGAAATGCTCCTGTATGATTTTGGTCAGTGAGATGTATTCTTCGTCGTCTGGATCGATACACTCCTGCATCTCGCTGCTGAGTTGCAACCGTTTTTGCTTCATCTGATCTCTGATGTCTGTACCTATCTCCATCTCGTTCTCGCCACGTTTACGGAACTTGAAATCGATGGTAGCCAAGGCCTCATTGATCATGCCGCTCACTTCTTGCTCATGACTGAATACGTTTTTGAGGTTGATATTGTCTATCCTCGCATTGACGGCTTTCAGAAGATTCTGAACATCACCAGGCTGCATACGCTGCGCCAGTTCTTTCAAATTCTCATCGCCTCTGGTACGAACTTCATTCCATACGGCTTTGGCTACTTCCAGCTTGCGACGTATTTGAAGAAGCTTATCGCGGTCTTCAATCTCTTCGAGTTCCTGAGCAAAGACCTCCGCATTCTGAGCGTTGTAGTCGAAAAGCACTTCCTGTACTTCCTGCATCTTTTCCTTCACTTCCTGCTCATTCACCAAAACGGTGTTGATGACGGATTGCTGGCCCTGCTCGGGTGTCCGGAATTGATTCAGTTCCTGGGCATAAGCATCGTTGATGTCATTGAAGTTCTGTTGGATATCAGCGAAATCTACCACATAGCCATATTGCATCTGCTTATAAGGGCGATTCACGCGGGTTAACGCCTGAAGAAGATTGTGATCTTTCAGCTTGCGCCCCAAATAGAGTCGCTTCAGGCGGTGGGCATCAAAACCTGTAAGAAGCATGGCATTGACGATTAGGATATCAGGATGCCCGTGCTTCTTGAAGTCCTCATAAATACCCTTTCGCGTTTCCTTGTCATAATAATCGTGAAGGATTAGTTCTGCGGTAACACCACAATCCTCACGTCCTTTCAGCTGTCGGAACATTTCGCGGGCCTGTGGATTGGTTTCACAGACGATCATGCCTGCCAGCGTCTTGTCACCTTGTTGGACTCTCCACAGCTTGAAATCATCGATGATATAATCGAGCAAAGCAGACACATAGCGCTCATTCTCCAAAATCTTATCACGTTTGACATCCTCCTTCTTAACCTTGATGGTCTCTTCCAGATGATTCCAGACTTCCTGCAATCTCAGACGATAGGAGGTCTCAATGTCTTCACGAAGAATCTTTTTCGTGAAGCCGTCCTCGATACTCCTGTTATAATAATAGGTGCTGATATAATTACCGAATACGTCACGGCTCTTCAGTTCATCACCAATCAGGGGCGTTCCCGTCAATGCCAGACGAATGGCTTTGGGATCGCTTTCAAAGAGACGGGCCAGGAAAGAGCCTTTGGGATTATAGTCACGATGGGCTTCGTCCAGGAAGTAGACGCGCTGGATGTTAACGGCATATTGTTGAACATTCACTTTTCCGTCACTATCCCTCAGTTTTTGAATATTGACCACGATAATCTCCGCCTGTCCTGTATTTCCCTGCTGGGCTGTGGTGGTCTCGAAAGTAGCCATCAGCTCGTCACGTGTCTCGACATTGATAACCTTCAACCCTCTATTAGAGAATTCGCTGGTGGCTTGTTCCATCAGGTCCAAGCGGTCTACAAAGAAATAGAATTTGGGGACAATGTTCTTTCGCTTATAGAAATCCGTCAAAACACGGGTGGCAAAATAGCTGAGGGCTGTCTTACCTGATCCCTGAGTATGCCAGATGATGCCGCATTGAATGCCTTCAGACAATCGCTGACGGATGGCTTGCGTGCCAAAAAGCTGTGGATAGCGCATCACATGTTTCTGAAGCACATGCTTCTGGGTGTCAGTATCAATATAGTCGAGATAGACAAATCCGTAGCGTAACAGATAGAGCAACCGCTCACGGCTGCAAAGTGATGTCAGGATGCTGTTGGTGGGTGTGTCGTAGGCTTTGTTGGTCTTGTATTCCGGAGATGCCTTGATAACTGTATAGTTCGTGTCCTTCAGGATATAGTTCTCTACATTTTCATCTAATGGGGCATAGCGGAAATCCCTCAGGAAATCGGCAGATTCCTCACGAAAGACATTGAACACCATCTGCTTCTCTGCCCTGCATCCGTAAAAGGCTCCCTGCACAGGAACTTGCGTCGTAAAGTCATAGTGCTTGTTGTCGCTGAAAATCATCAGCTGTGTCAGATTCAGGAAACGACGGAACTTTGAGTTAGGGAAGCGGGTATCGTTCATACGGTGATACTCCTGCAGCATACCACCATGATTATTTGGAATCTTAACCTCAATGAATACCAGAGGCAGGCCATTGATGAGCAACGTTATATCCGGACGGAAGCTTTCGCCACTATTCTCGCAAGCCATTTCTGTGACACACTCCCAAACATTGTTCTGGGGGTTATCGTAGTCAATAACTGTATATGTCTTATTCGATAGGATCTTCTCGTAGAACTCGCGGCCTAAATCGTCGTTACTAAGCATTACGCGGAGCTTACCAATAAAGAGCTCTATTTCGCTCTCAGACAATTCCGTATTAAACTCACGTAACTTCCTGCTGAAAGTTTCCGTATCGATATTTGTCTCAGGATCAAGATGCAGTCCGTGTAGCGAGCGATAAGTATAACCTATCCTCGTCAGATGAGTGAGAGCGGGAATCTTTACCCTTGTATCTTCATTAAATCCTGCCATTGGCGTATTTATTTTTTCATTATTCAACATCACCACCTTCAGCAGATAGCCTGCTATCAGATGGGCTCAATTGCGACAGCTGGTGTTCCAAGACGGCTATTTTTGCCTTTAAATCGAAATTCTCTTCTCTCAGCTGTTCGATCTTGTTGCTTTGAGTCGGGATGATCTGGTCGCCGTCGCGCTGCTGTTTCAGCTGGGCCATATATTTCTCGATCGTGTCAATCTTCGTTCTGAGGCGCGACAGGGTTTGATTGAACTCATAGGTTAGGATGTTCGATTTTGCGCCTCTTTGCTTTGCAACCTCTGCTATCGTGCCAAAGCGCAGAATGTCCTCCAGGAGCATCTTATCCTTGAAGCTGAGTGCGTCGTCCTTGTCATCGTTGGAGAAGACGGCATCGAGCAGGCTCCAGATCAAGCGGCTTACCACAGGGTTGACCTTTATGTCTTTAGTCTCACTATAAATGCAATAGTCTTTCTTTTCGGGGCTCCAGCGGATGTCGGAGCCGAGATAGAGGTTATGATGTCTTAAAACGCTCTTGATGAGGTCAACGGCATTGGCTGATATTTCGTCAAAACTGGAAATCTGTTGTTCCGTATGCCGTATGAGTTCAGAAACGATATGGATGTTGTGATTCTTCAATTTGGCGCAAATATGGGGAGGAAGCCCTATCTCGCTCAGCCTTTTCTTGAGAATCATATTGATTTTTTCGTCAATAACGACGAGATTGTCGCTCTTCTCTTGACGGTTTGAACTGTCTTCCAAGAGCGACCTGAGGTATTTGTTCTCAGCTTCTAATGATCTGGTATGATCGTATAAGTTGGAGATTCGTTCATCTTTCAGCCTGGCCTCTGATTCCAACTGCTTCTCTCGGGCGGCCTTCTCTAAATGCTCCTTCTGGGATTTTTCCCAGTCCTCCACTTTCTGAGATAATAGATCAAGTGCAGAGAGAACATGGTATCGGATGGTTGAGACTGATACATTCGCAGAGCGGGCTATCCTGCTGAGACTTGTACCATTCAACACATCTTCCAGCCATTCCCTGTCCTGAAAGGATATGTTCGTGAAGTCCGCATCGACTATCGTGAGCAGACGACGTATCAGTTTGAGGGCGTAAGATGGGAGCTTTTCGGCGGGCTGATTGGGGTTCTCGATCATCTGGAGAACCGTCGCACGCATTTCTTTACCTTCCTTTATAGGGGGGGTAATTCGTTGATTTTCAGTGAGTTACATTGGCTAGCTTCCTCTTTAGGCATCTTAGGAGTTAATTATTATGATGCAAAGATAGTGAAAAAAATTGATTAAGCGAAGAGAATACAAATAAATTTGCATTCTTGGGCGTGAGAAATTAATCCGAATTCCTGATTACCGGCTTAAATTTAAACTGTGATCTGTGATTTGTAATCGGGTGGGGCAGAGAATCGCTTCCCTTGACCCACTCCGATTTTTGATTTACTGCTGCTTCGTCAGCGTAACCTTGCCGAGATCGTTCGGTCCGTCTGCCGTGATTGTCGCGTTAGGAATAGTGCCGACGTAGGTATATGTCCCACCACCAACAGCTGCAGTTCTGTATGTGGCGGTAACTGTCAATGTTTTGTTGTTCATTGCAGTAGGCAATAACATAGTTACCTCACTACCACTGTCGTATGTCAAATCTGTGAGTGTTTTCGAATTCGTACCGTCGCTGACGGTGATTTCGGTAAGCCATCCCATCCCATTGAAATTGACTATGAATGTACAAATGGCTCCATCAGCGCACTCCATCCTCACCGTGCCTAGATTGAGCGACGCACCAATGGTTTCTGGAACTGTATAAGTACCAGTGAATGTGCCAACAAATTCGTGTGACTTATAGTTGAAGCTGACGTTCTTGGCCGTAAAAGTCAGTGTCTCACCAGGACTGACGATGATTCCCGCCGTCAGTCCGCTGGTGCTTTGGCTGAAATAGGTCGCGGGTGCGGTTGGAGTCACTTTCCATCTTCCCTTGATGCCGCTGATGGTCACCGACGGGGCTTGAAAGCTTGATATGTCGTTCATTTCAGCGTATGTCTCTGCAAACACTCTGAATTGTAGTGAGAAAGATGCCGAGGTTTCGTATCCGACGAAATTTGTCGCGTCTGGCATCGCCCGAGTCAAATTATAAACCTTTGGCTCGAACGTCTTCTGTCCGATGACATAATCCTTCGTGTGTTTGCCATCGCTGAGCTGGACTACCCAATATTGATTCATGTTTAAATGTTCATGATTTCCGCTGATGGCGAAACGAGCATTGCCAAGACCATCGGTAGTGACAGTTGAGGCGTAGGTGATTTCTCCTGAAATAACGTTAGATTCGTAACTATCCTGATCCGACGCCATCCTCAGCTTGACGGTGTAGGCGGTGTTAGGCGTGAGACCACCAAGGGCGCAGTTCAGGATAGGAAACTGCTTAGTGAGATTGAAACGCTGCTGGGTGGCTTCGTAGC
>JAEEGJ010021656.1_pt1 | contig 13786 bp, 10 predicted proteins | sample 8958761 | NCBI WGS metagenome assembly JAEEGJ01 (sample SAMN16246546, study PRJNA631951) | gut metagenome | biome: gut microbiome; feature: rumen; material: RS-attached | host: Bos | place: Iran: Karaj | collected 2018-10 | reverse complement strand
TCGATAAGGGCTGCTCCGGCCTGTGAAGCAAATCCTCTGCCTCTGTAGTTTTTATTTATTATCCAGCCAAGTGTTGCGTAAGAATGGTCTTCGCTGTGACTAAGATCGCAGTCGCAGCCACCTATGATTTTTCCGTCCAGAGTGATTACAAACTCAAAATCTTCTATCTGATTAAAAGGCTTTTTCCAGTCTTCATCACAACGTCGCACAAAATCACAGGTTTCTTCAAAGGTGTCATTTGGCAACCAGAACATCATCGTAATATCCTTGTCGCCCGCATATTCATGAATCTGCTCCTCGTCACCCAGGCGGATTGGACGAAGAACCAGGTCTTTTGTTTTTAGTTCCATAATAAAAACTCCCTCGCCCGCTTGCACACCTCTTCTGTATAAGGAACTCCAAGCGCAGCCAAAGTTTTGTCGTAAAAGGCGTGCATTTTGTTCAGACTATCCTGATTTTTGTAAACGAATTTTCCCATTGAAGTACTCCTCAAAAATTATGCCTTAGGCAAAAACACGGTAACTTCTGTCACATCATTCCCGCTGCGCATAATTATATCACCGCCAAGTTTTCTTGCAATCTGTCTTGATTCATAAAGACCAATGCCATGGCCTTCAATGCCTTTCGAGTTGGAACCGCGCCAAAGACTGTTGAAAACATAAGCTACTTCTGATTCAGGGAGCGGTGTTCCTTTATTTTCTACAGTGATAAAATGTCCCTCATCGTTGCTTTTCATTTTGAGGGCGATACCTGCGCCGTTACCGTATTTAATTGCATTATCCATAAGCTGTTGAAGGATTCTGCAGACTCCGTCAAAGTCGCTGTTTATAAGCAGATTTCCGTCACTTTCAATCTCAAAGGGAATGTGATTTACTTTGCACGTATTTGAATACTCCTCTGCGACATATTCTTCTATCCTGTTTTTGTAGAAAGCTTCTACCTTCGGATCGTATTCAAAAACGGTCGTCTCCCCTTCTTTTATCGCTTTTGCTACAAGCTCCTCAATCTGCTCGGTATTCTTTTTTATTCTTTCAGCAAGCTCCGCATCCTTTTCATTTATCTTGCCATCAGGATTATATAAGCCGGTTGAGATTGCTTCGGCAAGCAGTTTGATGCTTGAGGCCGGCGTCTTTATTCCGTGAACCATAGTCGTTACGAATTTCTGCCGGTCCACAGTAAGCTTTCTTATAGCCTCGCGGTCATTTTTCAGTTTATCAGAAAGCATATTCATGCCCCAGATATAATCGCCAAAGAATTTGTTTTTTGTTTCCGGAAGCTTTTCGTTGAACTGACCTTTTGAAAGTTTCTTCGGATATTCTGAGAAGCGCTTGAAAGGCTGCAGGATTTTCTTATAAACCCAGAAGGAATAAATTAGAAAAATCAGCATTGCAAGAACAAGGCAGATATTCATAAATAAAATCAGCTTTTCATTTTTCGTCTGTGGAAAAACATATTCCACCAGGCCCGCAAGTTCATTATCAAGATAAAGGCCGGAAACGATTGTTCCGCTTTTCGTTGCAAGTCTTGATTTTTCATCAGATGAAAACAGCAGGATTTTTACTTCATCCGGACAAGACTGTCTGCCATACGACGCTTCCCATTCAGTCCTTCTGTCGAGAAATACTGTCTTTATCACGGCGTCAACATCCTCGGACTTCACAGAATTTATAACATCATCAGCCTGCAAAAAATTTTCTTCGATTTCGCGGGTAATCCGCTGCGCAATTATATTTCTTGAAGAGATGCTTTCCTCTGCAAAAAATCTGGCAGCAATATTAAAAACCGCCATTATCGCCAGAAAAAATAATAATACTATCAACATTCTGATGTAGTATTTTTTCATTACGCATCTCCGAACTGATAACCAATCATATACACCGTTTTTATATATTCAGGCTTTCTTGGATCATCCTCAATTTTATCTCTGAGCCAGCTGATATAAACGCTTAACGAAGACATCTCGCTGTAGCAGGCTTCACCCCATACTGCATTAAAAATCATCTCCTTGCCAAGTGCCTTCCCGCGATTTTTCATAAGATAAACAAGAAGGTCGAACTCCTTTCCATTCAGCTCAATATGCACGCCCTTTTTATATACGATTCTTGCACCGATATTAACTGTAATCTCGCCATAAGACAGCAGCTGCTTATCTTCCGCAACCTCATAGGAACGGCGCATTAAAGCCCTGATTTTTGAAGTAAGAACCGGAATCGAAACTGATTTTTCAACATAATCATCTGCGCCAATTTCAATCCCAAGAATTTTGCTCTCATCATCAGACTTGGCACTCATAATCATAACAGGCATATTGCGAGTTTTTCTGATTTCCGCAAGGGCAGCAAAGCCATCCTTTCCCGGGAGCATAATATCAAGCAGAAGAAGCTTGCAGGTTTCCTTCTCCAGAAATGCAAGTCCTTCTTCTGCGCTTCCCGATAAGGTAACCGACCAGCCCTCGCGGCGCAAAAAATCAGCTATAAGATTGCCCAATTCAGCATTGTCTTCAATTATCAGTATATCAGTCATTCAGCATAACCTCACACTATATTGATTTTAATAATTTCCGACATCTGTGAAAACTACATTATCGTCCGGACCACTCGCCGGAGTAAAAGAAACCTGAATATTTCCAGTATGATAATCTACAATTATCATTTGTGAAGTATAAATCTGGCGGACATTTTGAACAGCCGCTTCTCCTTTTTTCTGCCCCTGCAAAACCTTTTCCTGAGAAATCATAGACTTAAACTCTGCTACAGAAAAAGCATCTTCCGCAGCCACCCATTCGTTATATTTTGCAAAGCGAACCGCATTTTGATTTACGTACATTGTTTCCTGATTTCCCTGAGTAGCAAAAGAATTCACTACGCAAAGACTGTCCGGGTTATCCCATTTCAGATTCTTCAAGAGCGGTGTTTTGTTATCTCTTAAAACAGAGGTTGCCTTTCCTTTTTCCTGCTGCTGAAGCACTGCATTTTCTGCAACATAACTGCTGTTCTTATCTGTTATAATAAACTGATTCGACCAGGTATAGTCTGCACTGTTTTCAACCACATAGCTTCCGACTTCTTTTGCAGTAGTAAATTCTTCCAATGCCCAGCGCATATCATAAGTATAGGCTTTTCTTCCCTCGTATTCATACATCTCACCGCAGCCCACGTCCAGAATCGCGGCAAATACTCCGTCATCATTAATTGCAGAAACTATATTCTGAAAGCCCACAAATGATATTCCGGTAAAGGAACGCTTACCTTTTTTTACATGAATTACAGCATGAATCTTACACATCTGAAAATCAGTTCCCAGATGCCATTCAAGCAGTCTGAGAGTCATAGGATCGCCGGTCTCTGTTTTACTGCCCCAGAGCGAAAGTGCCGAACAGGCGGTTCCTCGAAGTGCTTCCGGAATAAAGTTCAGAGTCATAGCCTCCTCATAGCTCAAATACCCGTCTTCCTTGTAACCATGAGCCCCACCAGATATTTCTCTGGCAAAGGCAATAAGCTCTTCTTTATACTCATCCTGCATAGTTCCCGGAGTATCAAGAAAGTATGAGATTCTTTCCCATACCGGCTCATAATCATCAATGATTGCGGGAAAGCCTCCGGCAATATTTTCATAAAGATAAGGTTCTACAATTTTATGAAAATCCGGAATTGCTTTGAGAACAGTGGCCGCATAAGCTTTACCAATCTCTGAAGGAGAGAAGCGCTCATAGTCCAGAGTTATATCATAGTAATGCTCCATCTTCTTAATTCTGCACTCACCATTATCAGATTCATATTCAGCAAGACAAATCTCTTTAATTCCCGCATTTACAAACTGCACCGGGGTTTCCACGTAAGTATTACTCAGTGCAACAAGGCTGCTCTCTGCCTGCTCCGGAAACACAAAGCCCTCATAGGTTTCAGATTTACTGCAAGCGGAAAAAAAGCTGGCTGCCAGTATTGTTGCGCAGCTCCACACTGCAATTGCAATTGCGGTATTCCGTATATTTAATTTAATCTTTTTCATAGCAGTTACTCTTCCCTTTTACCAGTTACGTTCCTGAAGCCAGTTGCGAAGTTTTCGCTCCCGCACAGGAAGTTCATCTTCTGATTCCATTTTTCCAAGCATCAGCTCGCCCTGTATATTTCCGTCCACAAGGAAGATTACCCGTTCGCTGCAGGATGCAATTTTTTCGCTATGGGTTACCATCATTACAGAAGTTCCCTGGCGATTTGCTTTTACAAGTTCGTTTATTACATCCATGGAAGCTTTCTGATTAAGGGCTCCGGTCGGTTCATCTGCAAAAATCATTTTCGGATTGTTGATGAGAGCTCTGCACAAGCAGGCTCTTTGCAGCTGACCGCCTGAGACCTCGGTAATAAATCTGTCTGCTGTATCAATAATGCCAAGTCTTCTCATAAGTTCTTCTGCTGCGGTGTTAACTTCAGCACGCGACTTGAGTTTTGCCTGATATCCCGGAAGAATAATGTTATCCATGATATTCAACTTTTTCATCATATACATCTGCTGGAAGACAAAGCCCATTTTATTAAGGCGGGTTTTAGTCATAGCCTTTCTGCTGAGTTTTGATATATCCTCGCCGTCAAAAATAACGCTTCCAGCCGTCATGTTGTCCATGCCGCTTACGGTATATAAGAGAGTCGATTTTCCGGAACCGCTTGGCCCCATGATTGCTACAAACTCACCCTCTTCCATAGAAAAGTTTACGTTCTGAAGCACGTTATTGCTGTATTCATCTGTTACATAAGTCTTACAAAGATCCTTTACGTCTAAAACCTTATTACTCATTTCTAATCCTCCAAATCTCAATGTTTCTGATTTTTCTGAGTACGAACATCAAAATTAATGTTATGAAAACTGTAATGAACACAACCCAGAAAATTGTAAGTCCAAGTCCTCTTGAAAATCCAAAGCCTGTAATTCCAAGCAGGGCACAGAAAAGCTTAGAAAGCATCCAGGCGCCAAGTGTTGGTGTAAGGATTACTGAGATAATTACTCCGCTTACAAAAAGAATTATCATTCTAAGGAACTGCCAGCCTTTGGTAGTTTTTTCATCAAAACCGCTGCCGGTAAGAAGGGCTATTTCGGCTTCTTCTTCCTTCATAAAAATGGACTGATACATAACAACCAGAAAGCCAAGAACTCCGGCAACTACAATGAACATCATATTGCGCATAAATTCAAAGACAACATTATACATTCCAAGCAGGGTCTTTATTCCATTTTCCACTGTCATGCACTGGCCCGGGAAAATCTCAAAGATTTTTTTCAGAGCCTCAGGCTTTTCTGATTCAGGCACATTAATTGTAAAGCCAACTGCATCGTAACCTTGTGATGCTGCATCATTAAAGACCTCTGCCATTATTACATTGCGGGTATTAAACTTAGAGAGACGGTCTACAAAACCGGTTATGATAAACTCTTCTTCTACAGTATATGTAGACAGTCGGTTTCCTGTATATTTGTCGTACTGAATTGTTACGCTATCCCCGATTTTCAAATCATGACTTGTCGCCGTAAAATAATCTATCAATACTTCATTTCTAAGCTTAGGATAATCGCCGCCTTTTCTTATAACCAGCCCCTCCGGATTGAAGCCGAAGTCTAATTCTATGTTCTCAGCTCCGTCTTCAAATAACATTTCAGCTTTCTGAAAATCACAGAACTCAAAGGTTGCGTCTAATCCATTCGCCGCCATCACCTTATCCAGGTTTTTGATGAAGACATCTGAACTTCCGCCGCCTCCAGATAATTCATTCCAGGTTTTATTATCAAAATTGATTATGGCATCAATATGCTTGAAGTTATAAAACTTATAAAAGAAATCCGGACTGATGACAGAATCCTTTATCTGGATATTCATGATTACGACACTGCTTCCAATGATAAATGCCATAAGAAGGAGAACGTATCTTTTAAAGTTTCCGAATATATCAGACAAGGCAAGGAAAAAGGGCAGCGACATTCTGCTTCTTTTATTAAGCTGAAAGCGGTCGCTATGCTTAATTCTTTCGCTTCTTGCTTCTCCATGAAGAATATCCATTACAGAAATCTTTTTTATTCTTCTCATAGAAATAAGAATAAAGAGAATTACAATCAGTATGATTACCAGGGCAGAAATAAGCGCTACCAGATAATCAACTGCAGATAAGCTATAAGAGATGTTGTAGTAAAAGCGGCCAATCAGTTTATCACCGAGAACTACTCCAACTACAGCGCCAATAGCACCCCCCACAAGTGAGAAGGCGACATACTTAGCGGCAACCAGCCATCTGAAGGATACAGAATCTGTTCCCAGAGCCTTCATAATTCCAAGCTCGCGTTCTTCGTTTTTGATAACTGATTTTATGGTAAAGCCGATGGTAAAAAAGATGATGAAGACCATAAAAACTGCAGTAATCGAAAGGAACATTGTTACCAGTACAGAAGCAAGCGCCGCATTACTGGTTGTGTGTCCATCTGGAATTCCGCCTATAAAGTAATCACCATAATCTGGGTCTTTGAGCATCAGAGAACGAAGGCTGTAAAGATTTTTTGTTGTGAAGTCCTCATTGGCTTTCAATCCTATAAAGCCTTGCTTTTGAGGACATTCTCTGCTCATTAATTCATAATCACTGTCAGAAATCATAAAACGGTTGGTCTGATCATGAATAGGATCTCGTGTTATGTATGCAATCTCAAAGCCATATTTTCTGCCGTTAGGTGCGGTTATATAAATTGATTTCCCTATACTAAGTCCTACCTTGCTCGCAAAGGCATAAGGAATAGCCATCTTTCCGTTTTCAACATAGAAAGGTTTATTATTCAAATCATAAACAAGATTATTATCACGAGGCTGTTTCATCAGATAATAATTCCCAAAGGAAAAAACTTTGGCCATATTATTAACATCCATACCTTCGTAATCAATGCTGGAAGAATCAAGCCTTATTCCTTCAAAACTGGTGAGATCAGCATTTTTATAATTTTTCCTGATTATATCGATATAACACTGTTTCTGTTCTTCTCTTTTATCGAGAAGCTGCTCAAAAGCAAATATCGCATCATAAGGTTTGCATCTTTGTTGAGAAACCTTTACACCCCTTATATTTGCAAAAAGGAGAAGTGCGCTTGCTGTTACCAGCGTTGAAACCAGTACCATAAAAAGAAGGATGATGACATTTAGTCCCCTGCTCTCCTTCAGGTCTTTTTTAATCATTCTAAAAAACATGGTAATTCTGTCTCTAACCCCCTTCAATTTAGATTTAATCTGGAGATTAGTATATAAAGGAGATGTTAAAAAGTACTTAAAAAGTTAAAATTATTTTATTTTCCCTGCCATTTTTTTGACTTCATTTTTATACATAGCTTTGAGTTCCGGTGGATTCAAAATGGTAACTGCGGCACCAAAGTGCAGGACCCAGTAAAGAGTTTCCTGCAGCTGATTTGATTCAAAGCTCAGATAAACACTGCCGTCTTGATTCTGCTTACACTTCTGGTTTTTATGCCAGGTGCGCTCGAGGATATATGTATTCACAGATTTATCAAAAGTCAGTTCAATCTTCTGAGGCTTACTTTCGTTGTTCCAGATTCCAAAGTTAGGGTCTATGTGAATTTTCTTTTTATAATTCGGATCCGGTTTAAAATCATCTCCAAGTTCAATGTTCTTCATGCGGGCCAGAGTGAAGGTCGTAAACTTTTCGTACTTGGTGGAATAGCCCAGAATGTACCAGTCGCCCTTCTGATTATAAATCTTATAAGGATAGAGCTCATGAGCCTTATATTCAGTTGAACTGATTGAACGGTATTTGAACTTCATGATTTTATGAAGCTTAGTTGCCTTGAATACATCATTAAAAACTTCTTCCGAAATTACAGGAATCGGGTCTGCAATAAATTCAACGTCGTTGGCAAAGCTGGACTGAACTTCAACCTGATTGGGCAGCATCTGAGAAAGTGTATCATAAACCTTTTCGATAGTTTTCTTGAGAGGTGTATTATTGTAGCGCTCCATCAGCGGCAGGATTCCGGTAACTGCAAAAACCTCACTTTCCGTGAGCATCATATTTTTGACAAAGTAAGTATTGTCGCTGTAGTAATAGCCCTTGCGGAAGCGGTCATATTCAATCGGCGCGTTGTAATAGAGTTTCAGTTCATCTATGTCCCTCAAAATTGTTCGGCGGGACACCTCCAGCTCATCCATCAGCCGCTCAACGCTCGGGTAACTTAAATCCTGAATAGCCTGTTCTATCTTAAAAAGACGCAGAGGTTTTGTGTGATTTTCTTTCATTTTCTGGCTCATAAAATAATTATAGCACTAAATTGAATATTTTTCCCCTTGACAATTTTTTTTCTTCTTACTAAATTGAAGACATACGTCGAGTCAAGGCACGCTTACGCTTAAAGCCTTGACATCGACGTTTTTCAGGTTTCGCAATTCTAAACCTGAAATCACTGACTCGCCGGTGAAATTTTTTATAAGGAGGTCACTCCCATGAATAACAGTACTAAGATTGATTTTAAGTGCGGAATGAATCTCCTCAGCACAAAGACGAGATAATTCCCACTTAAAATTCTAATCCTCGCAAACCGTCCGCACGATACCTCGGCGTGTGTCTTGTTGTATTTCGGGTCGTTACCGAATCGTTTCTGCTTACATTTTGTTACTTAAAAACTATGAACAAGCTGAATTTGTTTCGTTATGTCAGAAAATACACTTTTCTGTATTTAATAGCGCTTGTCGCAATGTCGGCAAGTACACTGCTGGACCAGGCAGCGCCGATTATTGTCCAGCATATTATTGATGATGTTTTGATTGCGAAGAAGCTGGAGGTGCTCAACTTCCTTCTGCTTGGCATTCTTGGAATAGGTGTAGGCCGCTGCATTTTCCAGTACACCAAAGAATATGCCTGCGACTACGCCGGAAGTAAAATCGCCTGTGAGGTCCGCATTAATCTTTTTCAGAAGATTCAGAGTCTTTCTGCAAACTTCTTTGACGGCATAAACAGCGGTGAGCTTATGAGCCGCGTAAAGGACGATGTTGACCGCATCTGGGATATTGCAGCCTTTATGGGAATCCTGATTGCAGAGGTTGTTATCCGCACGGTGAGCACAATGTTCTTTATGGTGCGCATCAACTGGCAGCTTGCTATTATTCCGATTATAGGAATGTTTGCATCCGGCTTTATTGCAACCCGCATGGAAAAGCAGCTGGATGATTTGTACGGCGCCGTTGCCCAGGAAGGTTCAGAGATGAACAATACTGCGGCAGAAAATCTTGCGGGAGTTCGTACTGTAAAAGCGTTTGCGCGCGAGGGCTTTGAGATTGCAAAGTTCCACAAGCACAACCAGAAGTTTTATGAGCTCAACATTGATTTGAGCCGAGTCTTCGTAAAGTACAACCCGATGATTCAGACGATTACACGTCTGCTTTCGGTGATTTCTTTGCTGCTGGGCGGTCTTATCGTAATGAAGGGAAATCCACTTCAGGGTGGCGCCAAGATGACAGTCGGCGAGCTGATTGCTTTTACCCAGTACGTCGGCGGAATGATCTGGCCAATGGAAATGCTTGGCTGGCTCACAAACGGACTTTCAAGCGCAAAGGCCAGCGTTAAGCGTCTGAACAAGATTTACGCTGAGCTGCCGGAAATTACAGACAGTACGGAGGTTGCAGCAGATGAAGAACTCAACTCTGCCCTCTTCTCGGCTTTCGATATAAATGGTGATATTTCGTTTGAGCATGTAACTTATGAGGTTACTGGAAATACGGTGGTTGAGTGCTCGCAAAGCGAGCGTATCGAAACCACCACAGAGTCTGATAACAATGTGGTTTCGATACGTCCTTCGGACTACTCAACCACCGGCAAAACTGAGCCTCGCAAAATCCTCGACGACGTCACCTTCGACATCAAGGCCGGTCAGACTCTGGGAATCATGGGATCAACCGGCTCGGGCAAAACTACAATCATCAATCTGCTTAAGCGTATGTACGACGTTACCGGCGGCAGCATTAAGCTTGATGGAATTGATATCCGGGATTTGCCCCTGCCTACTTTGCGCCGCGCAATCTCTTGTGTTATGCAGGACATCTTTTTGTTCAGCGACACGATTGACGGAAACATCCGCCTGGGCGCGCGCGAGAGCATTACAACTGCAGAGGTTCGGTCGGCTCTGAACCAGTCGCACGCTTCTGAGTTTGTAGACAAGATGGAAGAAAAAGAGAACACGGTAATTGGTGAGCGCGGTGTCGGCCTTAGCGGCGGACAGAAGCAGCGAATCACAATTGCCCGCGCCCTTGCAAGAAAGACACCGGTGCTTGTTCTGGATGATTCTACTTCGGCTCTGGACACAGAAACCGAACAGGAGATTCAGGGAGTTCTTGCAGAGCTTAGCGGTATGACAAAAATCATTATCGCCCACAGAATCTCTGCGGTCCGCAAGGCAGATAAGATTATTGTTCTGGATAAGGGTCGGGTTGTTGAACAGGGAACTCACGATGAGCTTCTGGCACTCGGCGGATTGTATAAGGAAACTTACGATAGTCAGTATTAGAAACAGGCAAAGCGGTGGTTGAGTGCTCGCAAAGCGAGTGTATCGAAACCACCTGTGAGCTGATGGGCTGGTGGTTTCGATACGGCTACGCCTACTCAACCACCGGTCATTACGGAGAAAATTATGAACAGTTACAAAATAGATGAAGCACAGGTGCAGAAGTCGAACTTCGAAACGATGCCACGGCTTTTCCGCTACCTGCTGAAATATAAAAAACGGATTGCAGGAGTTTTTGCCCTTATGGCCTTTGGTACAGCCGTAGACCTCGTGAATCCGCTTTTGAGCGAGCGGGCAATTGACCGCTATATTATTCCGGGCAACGTTGCGGGCCTGATTCGCATTGTAGCTCTGGGCGCCACCATCAACATTCTTGCGGTGCTGGCAATTAAGCTTCGTATGCTTTTGATGGCTAAGACCAGCAACAAGGTTATTCAGGAGCTGCGCCAGGAATTGTACGATCACATTCAGAGTCTGGACCTGGCCTTTTTTGATTCGCGTCCGTCTGGAAAAATTCTTGCGAGAATTATCGGCGACTCGAACTCGCTCAAAGACATTATTGAAAATGCCGTTACCACTTTGATTCCGAACCTTGTTACGGTCATTGCGGTTATGGTAATTATGTTTGTAAAAAACTGGAAGCTGGCTCTGGCAGCGCTGTGCAGTCTGCCCTTTTTGATTGGAGGAGTTTTCCTGATTTCGATTATGGCAGAAAAGCACTGGAAGGCAAAACGTCAGAAGTCTTCGAATATGAACGCCTTTATAAACGAAGACCTTTCGGGCATTAAGATTATCCAGAGCTTCCGCGCTGAACAGGAAACTGATAAGACTTTCCAGCAGCTGGTCTGGGATGACCGCCGCGAGTTCTTAAGAGCAGTCCGCTGGTGCGACGGTTTTGGTTCCTGGATTGATTTGTGCTGGAGCGTTGGAACCATGGCTTTATATATGGTCGGAATCAAGCTGCTTGGAATTGAAGGCGTTTCTATTGGTACTTACATTGCCTTTGGAAGCTACGTCGGAATGTTCTGGCAACCGATTTTGAACCTGAGTAATTTTTACAATCAGTTTATAAATGCGGCCAGCGGTGCTGAACGTATTTTTGAAATTATAGACCGCGAGGCAGTGGTTACCAGCAAGGACGGGGCAGCAGCAATGCCTGCAATCAAGGGAAGCCTTGACTTTAAGAAGGTTACCTTCGGTTATAAGGAAGATGTAGATGTTCTTAAAAATGTCGACTTCTCTGTGACACAGGGCGAGACAATTGCTTTAGTTGGACCTACGGGCGCTGGTAAATCTACAGTAGTCAATTTAGTGAGCCGTTTTTATGATATTAAAGACGGGGCCATTTTGATTGATGGACATGATATTCGTGATGTAGAGCTTACAAGTCTGCGCACCCAGATGGGAATTATGACGCAGGACAATTATATTTTCAGCGGTACAATCCGTGAAAATATTATGTACGGTAAGCTGGATGCAACGGAAGAAGAAATGCTGGAAGCAAGCCGCGCGGTTCATGCAGATGATTTTATCCGCGAGCTGCCGGAAGGTTATGATACAAAGCTCACGGCCCGCGGTGGAGAACTCAGCAACGGCCAGAGACAGCTGGTTGCCTTTGCACGTACCATGCTGAGTAATCCAAGAATCCTCATTCTGGATGAAGCAACGAGCAGCATCGACACAAAAACCGAGCTGCTTGTTCAGAAGGGAATTGCCCAGATGCTCAAGGGCCGCACAAGCTTTGTAATTGCCCACCGCCTTTCAACAATTCAGAATGCCGACCGCATTTTTGTAATTGATAAGGGAGGCATTGTGGAGAGCGGCAGTCCTAAAGAATTGATGGAAATGAAGGGCGAATATTATAAACTTCGTCAGGCTCAATTCGCGTAACCCGCTGTCATTGCCGGACTTGATTTTGTGTCATTGCCGGACTTGATCCGGCAATCTGTACAATACTGTCCAGTGCAGATTCCCTGGTCAAGCCGGGGAATGACACATTATTATCTTAAATTCGACAGTCTTGTTCGGAGTTCGTAGCAGCGGTTTTTGAGGCTGCGGACTTCGTTGAGACTGCTCATAATCTTCGCTGTCATATAAGCATCAACAAGGGTGCTGTCGAAAAAGAAATCTGCGAGGGTGGCAAAAGTTCCCACATTCATACTGTAATCACCCGGCATAGAGATTCCGCCAAGAACACGCTTAAGTTCCTGCAGCAAATACTGTACTCTATCCATAGAAGCCTTAGCATTATTCAACTTTGAATGCTTTATGAGATCGGTAATTATACCGCCTCCAAGAATATCAACAAAGCCCCAGTTGCGGGCAGAAGAAAGCTGACGCTCTGCCTGGTCCAGTTCTCCAATAAGCTGATTTGTAAGATTAAGTGCCTGATTTACCTGTGCTATGTCTGCCATAATTATTTCAACTCCATTATGATTGTATTTACTGCCGCAAAGCGGTTTGTCAGCCAGTTTCTAAGATATTCTGCAGAGGCTGCCTGAGAATGGGCTGCTGCCTTCTGACTTTCCTCGCAGAGTTCCCAGTCGCCGCTCGGGTCTCCCCAAAGCTGACGGTTGGCATCAAAAACTGCCTTATATTTTTCCGAAGAGTTTTCATCTATATAGTTCTGCAACTCAGACAAAACCTGGTCTGCCGCAACCATAGCCCATCTTTCTTTTACAAGCTCCTGGAACCAGGCCTGCTTAATAAAAATCACAAGCCACGGATTTGCGTGAACTCTCTGGTCACTGCAGTTTACGTCTGTCTGACACCTGCCGGCAAACATATCGTTGCGGCCGGTGATGTTTCCGCTGGAGCTTTCAGCTGCACAGAAATTTTTATTTCCCATAGTGGAATCAAAATCCCAGGGAGCATTAAAGTAAAGAAGTCTGTCCTTATCCGGACCAAAATCAGCATTCATAAAAAAGCTGGTAAGGTAAATATCCGGGTCGCAGACAAGTTCGTTGAAAATATAAGTGTCCGCAAGAGATTCAAGATTGATTACCTTAGAAACGCAGTCGTAGCATTTTGCACTGTCATCCTTTCCTGCAGGAGAGTATTTTACGAGCTTGTAGTTTGCATCAAACTTATAATACTTTTTGTTGTAGACTGCTTCATAACAGATTTTCCAGAGCTTGTTCATATAGTCTGCAATAAAATCATGCTGAGCCTTATCGTTTATATCACTTTTGATACTATAGCCCTTCTGAATATTATAAAGTCTTTTGCCATCATAATCTTTAAGACTTCCGCCATA
>JAEEGJ010021653.1_pt1 | contig 13788 bp, 15 predicted proteins | sample 8958761 | NCBI WGS metagenome assembly JAEEGJ01 (sample SAMN16246546, study PRJNA631951) | gut metagenome | biome: gut microbiome; feature: rumen; material: RS-attached | host: Bos | place: Iran: Karaj | collected 2018-10 | reverse complement strand
CATGGCATACGGAAATGCTATTGGCTCGATCATATGTAACACCGCTCTTATAGCAGCTATTACGATCGCTGTTAAACCGTCAGATGTAGACAGAAAGAGCATGAAGACACCGGTCATCTTCTTTACGCTTGCCGCTCTTGTTTACGTATTTATATCATACTTTACAGGTTCTTTCTCAAGGATTTCGGGTATACTTCTTCTTATACTGTTTGTTGTTTACATGATAATAGCGGTAAAGCAGGCTCTTACGGGCACAAAGGATCCCAAACCTGAGTCTTCAGTTGCTGAAACAGAAGGCGATGATGAAGATTCAAAAAAAGAATCTTCAGTGCTTAAATTCCTTGTTTTGCTTATTGTCGGCGCAGCACTTATTGCAGTCGGCGCAGATCTTTTAGTAGACAATGGTACAATAATAGCAGAGCGTCTTGGCGTTCCCAGCACCGTTATAGCTCTTACATTCGTAGCACTGGGAACATCGCTGCCTGAACTAGTAACAGCTATCACTTCACTTATAAAGGGATCCGGTGCACTCTCGCTTGGAAATATAATCGGTGCGAACATGTTTAACCTTGTGCTGGTCAGCGGACTGTCTATCTCACTTGCTCCGTTTGATGTTCCATGTGATAAGCTTATCGGCGGTATCAATTCTTCGCTTGTAATAGACATACCTGTAATGATACTGGTATCATGCATACTTATAATACCGGCACTGATAAGAGGAAAGATGGCGCGTATCCAGGGCATACTTATGCTTGCTATTTATGCGGCATTCTGTATATTCCAGTTTGTTATTTAATTGATAGTTATGCAGATAATAAAGAATACAACGGACTTTTTTCTGGACGGCTCATACTGTGTAGCTATAGGCAAATTTGACGGCATACATATTGGGCACCAGTATCTGTTAAAGTGCATAGAGGAATACAGGAAAGACGGCTACAAAATAGCGGTCTTTACCTTTGATCCTTCTCCGTCGGCATTCTTTTCAAATGATGAGTATAAAGGACTCACAACTCTTGATGAGAAACGAAGGATATTTGAAAAGCTTGGAGTGGATGTCCTTGTTGAATATCCTCTAAACAAGAATACAGCCAGAGTAAGCCCGGAAGACTTCATTGAGGATATTTTAATAAATAAGATGAATGTCAGATGTGTTGTATGCGGCACTGATTTTTCATTTGGAGATAAAGGAAGAGGAAATGTCGAGCTTCTTAAAGCCTATGGCAAAGCCAAAGGCTTTGAGGTACGAGTATGCGAAAAGGTAAAATGCGACGGCATCGAGATCAGTTCATCTCTTATCCGTAAAGAAGTTGAGAGCGGAGAAATGGAGCTTGTCACTAAGCATATCGGAGCTTATTACAGTTTTACCGGAATAGTTGTTACCGGTAGACAGCTAGGGCGCAGACTTGGAATGCCTACTGTGAATATCATACCAAGCAAAGATAAACTGCTCCCACCGTTTGGCGTATATGAGGCTGTTGTTTCATATGCAGGAAGACACTTTAGAGGTATAACCAATGTCGGTGTAAAACCTACAGTGACTGATGAATGCAAGCCAGTTGTTGAAACATATATATTTGATTTTGATGAAGATATATACGGAAAAGAGATAATAGTAAACCTTGTACGAATGGTAAGGCCTGAAAAGAAGTTTGGCTCTGTGGATGAGCTCAAGGCACAGATTAAAACTGATATAAGCTTTGTAAAAAATCACGCAAAAAGTGCGGATAAATGATGCTTGAAACCGTCAACAGCAGGGACGGGTTGAAAACGTTCAAGAAGTGACATATTTGTATCATCTCGTCTGTCTTATATAGATATTGTAATATACTGCAGGTAATCCGTGTGATCACCTGCAGTTTTATTTTGGGAAATAATGTTGTACCAGTTAAAAGAAAAATATACGTTGACAACGTATGCGAATTGAGCTTTACTTTAATAAAGTATAAAAATGTTTTGGAGGCGATGATATGGATATTTCAGCTAGAATAAAGGAATTACGAAAGAAAACGGGATTATCTCAAAGTAAATTTTCTGCAAAATTTGGGATTCCCGTAAGGACACTTCAGCAATGGGAACAGGGAATAAGTGCTCCACCAGAATATTTAGTCAGAATGATGGCATATATTATGCAGCTTGAGGAAAACAGCCAATTAAAAGATGAAGAATCGATAAGGGGGGAACATGCAGATGGCAAATGATAAAGTTCAGTTATTTGAAGACCAGCCGATAAGGACGGCATGGGTTGAGGATGAGGAAGAATGGTATTTTTAGATTGTGGACGTTGTTGGCGTGCTGACTGAACAATCTGATATTGATGGTGCAAGGAATTATTGGAAAGAATTAAAGAACAGGCTTAAAGAGGAAGGAAGTCAACTGGTTACAAATTGTCACCAGTTGAAAATGACTGCACAAGATGGCAAGAAAAGACTTACCGATGTTGCAAACACCGAGCAATTACTTCGTATTATTCAATCAATTCCGTCAAAAAAAGCAGAACCTTTCAAAATGTGGCTTGCCCAGGTAGGTCGTGAAAGAATAGAAGAAGTGATCGATCCGGAGCTGACTATCGAGAGAGCTCTTGAAACCTACGCTAAGAAAGGTTATTCGCGAGAGTGGATAAATCAGCGCCTGCAGGCAATTCAGGTAAGAAAAGAACTTACAGAAGAGTGGGATAAACGTGGCGTCAAGAAAGGTGCAGAATACGCAATTCTGACAGATGAGATAACGAAAGCCTGGTCTGGAATGACAACGCGACAATATAAAAATCATAAAGGTTTGAAAAAGGAAAATCTCCGGGATAATATGTCTACATTGGAGCTTGTTCTTAATATGTTGGCTGAGGCTACTACTACAGAAATCTCTAAGCAAAAACAACCGGAAACCTTTGAGGAAAATCGAATGGTCGCAAGTGAAGGTGGCGAAGCGGCGGGAGAAGCACGATTGGCAGTGGAAAAGAGAATCGGAAAACCTGTAATCACGAATAAAAATGCAACACAATTACAGAATTTAGTTACAGGGCTCATTGAAAGTGTAAATGACAGAAGAGATGATCAAGAAGAGGAGTAAATATAGGTACACTTCGGGGACAATAGCATTTGAACGTTAAAAATATATCGATAATCGTATCGAATGATACGCACAGGAAGCACGAAAGAACAGTTTGGATTTTCAAGGTAAATGAGCTCGAGTGACACATTTGTGTTATCTCGTCCGTTTGGTATAGATGATGTCACAGCAATTTGGATCATATAGAACAAGAGGAGTATCGTTATGGATAAAGTGCTGAATAATAAAAGGGGGCTTGTAACGTCGCAGGATGTGAGCCTGGATAAAGAATATATCGAATGGATACATGAGTTAAAATCAAGATTTCGAAATTCTCAGATTAAAGCTGCTGTCAAAGTGAATTCAGAACAACTGCTGTTCAACTGGCAACTAGGAAGGGATTTAGTTGTTCGAAAAGCCGAGGAAAAATGGGGAACGGGGATTGTTAATCAAGTCAGTCTTGATCTTCAGGCGGAATTCCCGGAAGCGAAGGGCTTTTCTGCAAGAAATTTATGGAATATGAAAAAATGGTATCTATTCTATGCTGAAAACGATGGTGTATCAGATATACTTCAGACCTTTAATTCGCTCATCAATACTGAAAGTGAAAAACTGCAACAAGTTGCTGCAGAAATACATGAAAAGCCGGACAAGCAAAAACTGAAACAAGTTGTTGCAAAAATTCCGTTCCCCGCAGGATTTAGTTTTGTGCCTTGGGGGCATCATTGTTTGATAATAACGAAATGTAAGGAAGTAGATGAGGCTCTCTATTATCTCCGTCGTACGATCGAAATAGGGCTTAGTCGTAGTGCCCTGGATGATTGCATCCGCGCTGATTTATACCATACATCGGGAGCGGCAGTTACCAATTTTGCAGAAAAACTTCCTCCTATTCAAGGTGCGTTAGCGAAAGAAATCTTAAAAAGCAATTATGATTTTGGATTTGTCAGTCTTCCAGATGGTTTTGATGAAGATGCTTTAGAAGGTGTGTTAGAGCAGCGTATGACGCGATTCCTGTTGGAGCTCGGCGAGGGCTGGGCATTTGTGGGACGACAGAAGGAAATTATTATTGCCGGAAAGACCCGGAAAATCGACCTGCTGTTTTATCATATTTACCTTCGATGTTATGTGGTTTTGGAACTTAAGGTTAAACCATTTGACCCTGAGTTTGCGGGAAAACTCAACTTCTATGTGAATGCGGTTAACGAATTTGTAAAGCGGGATAGCGATAATCCTTCAATCGGACTCCTGATCTGCAAGGATATGGATCGCACGGAGGTACAACTCGCATTTCAGGGAATAACCACTCCTATGGGAGTAGCAACATATGACAATGTAAAAATCAAGGAGATACAGGAGCACCTTCCCACAGCAGAACAGATACAGCGGCAGATTGCTTTGGCAGAAGAAGAATACAAAATGCAGCTTGCGAAGAAAGAATAGTAGATTATGGCAGAAAAGAATATTGATGCGGAGATTAATAAAATAGCGAACCAAATAAGAATACTCCATGAAGAAGCATATCGTGAATATCTTGGGCCGGTAGAAATACTCTGTGCCAATCCGGATGCCTCAGAAAACGAGGTTGGTTTGATGCTGGATTATCTTTTAGAATTCTGCGGGAATGATAAAGTGCTATATTTATATAAAAAGGTTTGCCGTGCCTTTTATACAAAATATCCGGAATGTATAGCCAGATACATTATGTGGTATCGAGAGGAATATGAGAATGAGAAACTATCGGGAGAGTTTGCTGCGATAGCAAGTAAGAACTGAAAGAAATGTCTGAGACGTTTAAGGAAGCTATGAAGGAAAAGCCGGTTTCTTATTACGCTTTTTGAAATACTGTACTGGTGTGGAATTCGTTGCGGCGAGTTATTGGCTCTTACCAGAGGAGACTTTGATTTGGAGAAAAAGACCTTAACGATTAATAAGTCCTTACAGCATTTAAAGGGTGAAATCTATGTTACAGATCCGAAAAAACAAAAGAGTAATCGCGTGATTGATCTGCCGGACTTTTTATGCGATGAGATGGAGGATTACTTTTCTATGCTTTATAAATGTGAGGATGATACAAGACTTTTCAATGTTTCAAAATCAATCTTACTAGATGTTGATGCTTTTCTAGAAGCGGCACAGTATCCCGTGGTAAACATGGCGGTTTTAATACTTATGAGCTTTGTAAGTTCCAAACTGGCAAAACCTATAATTGTGATCTATCGGCTTCATATAATATCGGAGCAAGATATTTCATACGTGAAATCTTAAAATCCCTGGATGAGAGTTCAAGGTTGGACATTGAGGCAAAAGTTCCTCAATGTACTAAGAGAAGCACCTGGGCATTTTCTACGTTAATTAGCTTAAATGCGGTACTTGTATCTTAATAGATGCAAGTGGCTGAGTTTTGGCTGTATAGTAGAGATGTAGTCCGCTCGCCTAAAGCGAGCAGGTGTCGTTAGACACCTAATGGAGGCACGCGACTTTAGTCGCGTGAGGCTTCACGTTAATCCTGTTCCTTACGGAGATGAATTATCGCTTCTTGTGGATGATAAGGATAACAGCATATCCATAAAACTGGCTATTCAGACAGCGCCCCGTTTTGGAATCTCTGAAAAGGACGCTTCTGTTTATGCAAAGGAAATGCTTACGATAGTCAAAGAGAATTGGGAGATAACAGCTAAAAAGTATGGTTTGTCATGAAGTCAGATAGAGAGTATGCGTCCTGCTTTTGGAGTGTGTGAAGAAACAGATCATTGCTTATGATAAAGAGACAAAGAATAGCAGGGATTTAGGTATTTGAAACAGATTACTTAGAGGGATTGATATGTCTAACAAAGATTATGAAAATGAAATAAAAGACTGGACGAAGCTTTTGGCAGGCAATGCAGGAGAAGATGATGCATTTGTCAACGAATTCATCGATCTGATAAATGGATCAGAAAAGATCAGGGAAGAATACATCTATTACATGATAAATAACAGATTCCTTGGAGAATACAGCGTCTGCGGAATGACAGTTGTCGATATAATGATCTGGCAGATGGATCATTTCAAATCAGATCTTGACAGAGGATTATATGACATGCAGTCAAATCCAAACAAGATGTTACTAAGGGCATTTTATACGATGTTAAAGATGGAAAAGGATCCTCAGTTGTATCTTGAAAAGTACGGCTCGGATACGGGGACCGATTATCCCGGCAAGTTTTGACCGTATATGCAATATATGCTATAATATTTGAGTTTGAGCATATAATGATTTAGAGGTAAGTTTTACATGATTAGCGCTTTGGGAAAAGCCTTCGCAGCACTGCTTGCGGGCTGTTATAAGATCATACCTGATTACGGATGGTCTATCATATTTTTTACGTTACTTAGCAAGGTCATTCTGATCCCCATCTCGGTAATGGTTCAGTTTAATTCCATAAAGATGGTAAAGATGTATCCTGAGATGAACAGGATAAAAGCCAAGTTTTTTGGTAATTCAGATATGATCTCGGAAGAGAACTACAATCTTTACAAGAAAGAGAACTATCATCCGATGCTCGATCTTGTTCCTGTCATCGTGCAGCTGATAGTTTTAATGGGTGTTGTAGAGGGATTAAAGAGATTTAATGTTTCCGATACCATGTTTTGTGGTTTTGACTTAAGTCTCATACCTGCAAAGGTGATGGGCAGATATATCCTTGTTCCTCTTATAGCTGCATTTTCCGCATGGTTCATGTGCTATATACAAAACGTTGCGAATGTCCTTCAGTCAGAACAGGGGAAAGTGAACAAGTATACGACTATGGGGATTTCCGTGGGACTTTCCCTGTATCTTGGATTCTTTGTTCCAGCAGGTGTAGCACTCTACTGGACGATAGGCAATCTTTTGGCTGTAGTTCAGCTGTTCATCTTAAATGCATGCATTAATCCAAAGAAATATATAGATTATGAGGCATTGAAGGCAAGCAGAGAAGAACTCGATAAGGTGGAGCAGTACCACAAGAGCGCCAAAAAAGAGATAAGCAAGGAAAATCAGGCAAGAGAAAAGCAGGATTACAAGCGATTCTTTAAGTATGGATACAAGCAGATAGTATTCTATTCCGAAAAGAACGGATTTTATAAATACTTTAAGAATGTGATAGAGTTCATCCTTGATAAGACGGATATAGTGATCCACTATATCTGCGGCGATCCAAACGATGAAGTCTTCAAGATGAGCTCTGACAGATTTAAAACCTACTATATCGGCGAGAACAAGTTCATTGTGCTTATGATGAAGCTTGAAGCGGATATAATGGTAATGACGACTCCGGACCTTCAGACTTATCATATAAAGAAATCACTTGTCCAGGACAACATAGAATACATCTATATGGATCATGCCATGGGCGATGTCAACCTAAGCTACAGGAAGCATGCTCTGGATAACTTTAATACGATCTTTATTCCAAACGAACTTACAGAGCGCGAGATAAGAGCACAGGAAAAACTCTATAATCTTCCAGAGAAGAATCTTGTCCGTACGGGATACGGCCTTATAGATGACATGATCTCGCAGTACAAGTCTTCAGACAGGGAAGGAAGAAATACAAAGGAGATCCTGATAGCGCCTTCTTGGCAGCAGGATAACCTTATAGATCTTTGTATCGATGAGATACTTGATCAGATACTCGGCAAAGGTTATCATGTGATACTGCGTCCTCATCCTCAGTATGTGAGACATTTTGAAGACAAGCTTTTGGCTATAAAGGAAAAATACAAGGATCATGAAGACTTCGAGCTTCAGATGGACTTCTCTTCAAACAAGACAGTATTTGATGCAGATGTTTTAATGACTGACTGGTCAGGAATCGCATTTGAATACTCATTTACGACATTAAGACCTACGCTCTACATCAATACACCAATGAAGATCATGAATCCCGATTATAAAGAGATAGACATAGAGCCGTTTGATGTAGCGGTAAGAGATGAGATAGGAATATCTGTAGATACGGATAAGCTGAGTACTCTTGCCGATGCCGTACACAGACTTCTAAACGATGAGGTATTCTCTGAAGATTCTATTGCCAAGATCAGAGAAAAGTACCTGTTCAATATCGGAAAGAGCGGAGAAGTCGGAGCACGTTATATCATAGGCAAACTCATAGAGTATTCTAAGAGATGATAAAAGGAGTATGAGCTAATGGAAGCGATCAAACGTAACATTTTATTAAATCCCGGTCCGTCAACGACAACTGATACCGTAAAGTATGCTCAGGTCGTGCCGGATATATGTCCGAGAGAACAGGAATTTGCAGGACTCATGAAGGGCTTGAGAGAAGACCTTTTAAAGACGGTCCATGCAAAGACAGATGACTATACATCAGTGCTGTTTTGCGGTTCGGGAACGATAAATATCGATATATGTATAAATTCACTTGTTCCCGAAGGAGGAAAGGTGCTTGTTGTTAATAACGGAGCATACAGTACCAGAGCAGTGGAGATATGTGAGTATTACGGACTGCCTCATATAGATCTTAAGTTTAAGGTAGATGAGCTTCCTGATCTTGATATGATCGAAAAGACATTAAAGGATAATCCTGATATAAAGCTTGTCCATACCACTCACAACGAGACAGGGACAGGCATACTCAATCCTATAAGAGAGATAGGCGCACTGGCTCATAAGTATGGAGCGATATTTACGGTTGATACTACATCTACCCTTGCAATGCGTCCTATAAATGTATATGAAGATAACATTGACTTTTGCATGGCAAGCGCCCAAAAGGGCCTTATGGCAATGACCGGTCTGTCATTTATCATTGGTAAGACTAAAGAGATAATAAGATCAAAGGATTACCCCAAGAGATCTTACTACTGCAATCTCTATCTTCAGTATGAATACTTTGAAAAGACCGGAGAGATGCATTTTACACCTCCGGTTCAGACTATATATGCTACCATCCAGGGATTAAAGGAATACTTTGAAGAAGGCGAAGAAGCTAAGTGGGCAAGACACACCAGAGTATTCAATGCGATACATGACGGTCTTGACAGACTTGGATTCAAGGATGTGATAAAGAGGCAGTGGCAGTCGGGACTTGTTGTCTCTGTCATTTATCCAGATGATCCCAACTGGGATTTTACAAAGATACATGACTACTGCTACGAGAGAGGATTTACCATATATCCCGGAAAGATATCAACGACAAATACATTCAGACTGTGTGCGCTCGGTGCTATCGATGAACAGGATATAAAGGATTTCTTTGAAGTTTTTGAAACGGGACTTAAGCATTACAATGTTTCAATTCCTGCAAAGTACAATGATTGATGAAAGGATAAAGACATGGCAACTGTTTATACATGCTTTTGTACGGATGTTATCCATGAAGGACATATGAATATCATAAGGGAGGCGAAAAAGTACGGTGATGTCATCGTCGGAGTGATAAGCGACAAGGCGATGATCAGATTCAACAGATTTTCGACCATCTCGTTCGAAGAAAGGATAAAGCTTGTTGAGAAGATCCCTGAGGTGTCAAAGGTGATAGTTCAGGATACCATCATGTATGATGATGTTATTAATGAGCTTCATCCCGATTATGTCATTCACGGAGACAACTGGCTTGAAGAGCCCATGAAGGCTGTAAGGGATAATGTCGAAACACTCCTGTCAGCATATGGCGGAAAGATCATCGATGTTCCTTATACATACAATGAGAATGTAAAGCATGTGGATACGATCATGAGAGAAAGGCTCGCGATGCCTGAATACAGACGTCCGAGACTAAGAAAGCTCATAGATATCTGCGACATAGTAAAGACCATCGAGGTCCACAGCGGCCTTACAGGTCTTATCGCTGAAAAGACGATCGTTGAAAACAACGGAGAACTCGATCAGTTTGATGCAATGTGGATAAGCTCTCTTTGCGATTCAACAGCAAAAGGAAAGCCAGATATCGAGCTTGTCGATATGACAAGCAGATTCCGTACAATAGATGATGTTACAGAAGTAACAACAAAGCCAATCATATTTGACGGGGATACGGGCGGACTTACAGAGCATTTCGTATACACTGTAAGAAGCCTTGAAAAGATGGGTGTATCCGCTGTCATCATAGAGGACAAGGTCGGTCTTAAGAAGAATTCGCTCTTTGGAACCGAGGTAAAGCAGACTCAGGATACTATTGAGCATTTCTGTGAAAAGATAAGAGCGGGCAAAAAGGTGCAGCTTACGGATGATTTCATGATAATAGCTCGTATCGAGAGCCTTATCCTTGAACAGGGCATGGAAGATGCGCTAACAAGAGCAAAGGCTTATGTTGAAGCCGGAGCAGACGGCATCATGATCCACAGCCGTAAAAAGGAGCCTGACGAGATACTTGAGTTCTGTGATAAGTTCAGAGAAACCAATAAGGTGACACCTATCGTTGTCGTTCCTTCTTCATTCAATACGATAACAGAAGCAGAACTGTCTGCTCACGGTGTAAATATAGTTATCTATGCAAACCAGTTGACAAGAAGCGCATTCCCTGCGATGGAGCAGACGGCCAAGGATATCCTAAAGTATCACAGGGCCAAGGAAGTTGACAGCAGGCTCATGCCGATAAAGCAGATCATCTCGCTCATTGATGAGCTATAAAAAAGAGGAATATCAGATGGCTAAAGCGATACTTATGGCATCGGGAATGGGAACAAGGATGAGGCCATTGACCGAGACAACACCAAAGCCTTTAATACCTGTGCTTGGAAAGCCCATGATAAAGACTGTTATAGACGGACTGATCAGGGCTGGCGTAAAGGATATTTATATAGTGGTCGGATATCTTGGAGATCAGTTTGATACTCTCCTTAAAGAGTATCCTGATCTACATATTTTAAAGAATCCATACTACGAGACAGTAAACAACATATCTTCCATATATGTGGCAAGAGATATATTAAGATCGGATGACTGCTTTGTCTGTGAGGCTGATCTTTATGTGATGGATGATGATCTGTTTGCAGATCACCCTGAATATTCGGCATATTACGGAATATTTAGAGACGGCTTTGTCAATGACTGGGGATTTGAGACCGATAAAGACGGCATAATAACAAGAGTGGGCAAAGGCGTGACCGACTGCCCTAACATGGTCGGTGTTTCGTATCTTAAAAAGAATGAGGCAGCAATGATAGCCGATGCAGTTGAAGATAGATACGGTAAAGATGGTTATGAAGATCTTTTCTGGGATGATGTCGTTGACAGCATAACGGATGATCTTAAGTTAAAGGTGTGGCCTATAAAAGAAGGGGCTATAGCCGAGCTTGATACAGTTGATGAACTGCATGAACTTGAAAGAAAACTGGGTGAAAGATAATGAAAGTAGAAGAACTGATAAAAGAGATAGGCGCTGATTTTTATACAGGAGTTCCGGATTCACAGCTTAAGGCGCTGTGCAACTATCTGATGAACACATACGGCATTGATAAGAACCATCATGTGATAGCTGCAAATGAAGGCAACTGTACAGCCCTGGCAGCAGGGTATCATCTGGCGACCGGAAAGGTGCCTGTGGTATATATGCAAAACAGCGGAGAGGGCAATATCATAAACCCCGTCGCTTCCCTTTTAAATGATGCAGTATATGCAATACCTGTGCTTTTCATCATAGGATGGAGAGGCGAACCCGGAGTTCATGACGAGCCTCAGCATGTTTATCAGGGAAAGGTAACATGCAAGCTGCTCGAAGATATGGATATCGCTTATTCTGTGATAGATAAAGAGACTGACATAGATGATATCTGTGCAAGTAAGAAAGAATATAAAGAACTGTTTGCTCAGGGAAAGAGTGCTGCATTTGTTGTAAAAAAAGGAGCCCTTTCATACGATGAAAAGGTAGTTTATAAGAACGACTATGAGATGAGCCGTGAAGAGATCGTCAGACATATAGTCAAGTATACAGACGATGATATCATCGTATCAACGACAGGCAAAGCAAGCAGAGAACTGTTTGAGATAAGAGAAGCAAACGGTCAGGACCACAGCAGGGATTTCCTGACAGTGGGTTCTATGGGTCACAGCAGTTCCATTGCTATGGGTATAGCCATAAATAAACCGCAGGCAAGAGTATGGTGTATCGACGGAGACGGTGCAGTGCTCATGCATATGGGTTCAATGGCACTCATGGGATCAAACAAGCTTACAAACATGATCCATATAGTAATAAACAACGGAGCTCATGAAACTGTTGGCGGCATGAATACCGTAGCTGATGATATAGATCTTACAGGTGTTGCAAAAGCGTGCGGCTATCCTAATGCTGTATGTGTTGACAGCTACGAAGACCTTAATAAGGCTTTGGAAGAAGCAAAGAACAAAAAAGAGCTTTCATTTATAGAAGTCAAATGCGCGATAGGTGCAAGAGATGATCTCGGAAGACCTACTACGACAGCAAGAGAGAACAAGGAAGCTCTAATGTCATATATAGCCAAATTGTAAAACAATGTGGCTGACAATTTCAAATAGTCAGAAAATTTTAGTGCAATTTCTTTTGAAATGTGCTATGCTTAACCTAAGTAAGTATCTTTAGAAGGGAGATAAGCATGATGCCATTCGGGATTGGTTCATACGGATATGGATTGAACAACGGATACGGCAGCGCATATAGCGCGGCTGTCAGTGCAGGTGCGCCTGTAAGCACAACACCGGAAACAGGCAAGGCTATAGTCAATCCCGGAGAAGATACTACCGTTCATCCCGGCAAAAGGGTATCACCCGCAGAATGCCAGACCTGCAAGGAACGTAAGTATAAGGACGGCTCTGACGAGTGCGATGTATCATTCCAGACTGCTCAGCATATAGATCCGAGTGCAGCGGGTGCCAGAGTAAGAGCTCATGAGGGTGAGCATGTTTCTAATGCATATCAGAAAGCAGCCAAAAACGGAGGCAAGGTACTGCAAGCATCGGTAGCAATACACACTGCGGTTTGTCCGGAGTGCGGAAGAGTGTATGTATCAGGCGGTACTACAACTACCAAGATACAGTACAAGAATGAAGACAATCCTTATACCAAGAACATGAAGAACCGCGACAAAGGGTTGCTGAGTGGCATGAATTTTGAAGCTGCAGGGTGATACAGGTCGAAAATGAATAAGTGATCAAAAGGTCGTATTCTTCTTTATGATAGATACGATCTTATTTTTTATTGTGCGCGACACAGGAAGGAGACATTATGGCAGAAAACAAGTGGCGATGCAGAGCAGAGGATCTTAAGGGTACACAGACAGAGAAGAATCTTTTAGAAGCATTCGCCGGGGAATCACAGGCACGTAACAAGTATACTTTCTTTGCTTCAAAAGCAAAGAAGGAAGGGTATGTTCAGATCTCAAACATCTTTGCCGAGACTGCGGCAAATGAGAAGGAGCATGCCGAGATATGGTACAAGATCCTTACAGGGATCGGAACCACCATCGAGAATTTAAAAGAGGCTGCAGAAGGCGAGTCTTATGAATGGAATGAGATGTATCCTTCATTTGCTAAGACAGCAAGAGAAGAGGGCTTTGATGAGATAGCTGAGCTCTTTGAAGGTGTTGCAGCGATCGAAAAGGAACATGAGGAAAGATACAGAAAGCTTCTAAAGAATATAGAAGACAAGATCGTATTCTCCAGAGACGGTGACTGCATATGGCAGTGCAGCAACTGCGGTCACATTGTTGTCGGAAAAGAAGCACCAGAAGTATGTCCTGTATGCAATCATGCACAGGCGTATTTCCAGATAAAGG
>JAEEGJ010021651.1_pt1 | contig 13789 bp, 13 predicted proteins | sample 8958761 | NCBI WGS metagenome assembly JAEEGJ01 (sample SAMN16246546, study PRJNA631951) | gut metagenome | biome: gut microbiome; feature: rumen; material: RS-attached | host: Bos | place: Iran: Karaj | collected 2018-10 | reverse complement strand
CAGAAAAGCATAATTATAGTAAAGAAGAATGTTTTAATATTATAAGCTATATGAAAACAAGGTTCTTCAGATATATGGTTACAATTAGAAAGAAAACACAAGACAATCCTAGTCCGGTTTTTCAGTTTGTCCCTCTCCAAGACTTCAGCAAACCTTGGACTGATGCAGAACTCTATGCCAAATATGGCCTGACGGATGAGGAAATTTCCTTCATCGAATCAATGATAAAACCAATGGAATAAAAGTATGAAAGAATCAGATGTTATTGCACTTGTGGCATGGCTTGTTTTAATGCCAATATTTGGTATTGTTGGGTATGTTTATGACATATCGTGGCTACTCTATGTTTTTGGAGGATTTATGCTCCTCACTTATATCTTTTTTCTTATAACAGGTGCTTTAGCCTGTCTAGGTACCATATTGCTTGTATTATCATGGGTGATTGGCTATAATATAACGAGTTCGTTTTGGATAGGCCTTTTGTTAGGCTCATGTATAACAGCTTCTGTTTTGAGCATTACCCTAATAGCCGTTCTTTGTTTCTCTGGCTTTTCCACCATATCAAGATGGCTTAAAGGAAACAAAGGGGATGATTATTGAAAAATGCACATCAGAGCCGACCCTTCTGTGTCATGAAGAAATAGTGACATCAATGGCATTCTTCACGATTCGATGCAGGAAAAAGTCCGAAAAACAAACTGAAGGTGGTGCAATAAGGGCACCTTATTCATCAATAAGGGCATGTTATTCATCAATAAGGGCATGTTATTCATTAATACGGAAGTATTTTTATTTATTACGGACATATCGTTCGTTACTAACGGAGAAAAAAACTCTCCCCGGGTAAGCGGAGAAATTCTTCGGCTACTTGTCATTTCTTACAGCGAATTGATAAATTCAGTAATGTCTTCTTTGTTCTCAAGACGCGTGAATTTTGCCCCAGGCTGATGAGCCTTAGCTATATCTTCCTCTACAGCTTTTACATTACGAGAGTCGGCAAAGAAGGAATCGCCCGAAGGACTTATCTCATAGGGATCAACACGGTACGAACGCTTCTTGGGCTTACTGATTGTAACCCCTTCTATCGCACCCAAAATCTTTTTAAGGCTTGGGATAAGACTTGCATTTTCGACGTTAAGAATTATCTGTGTCATAAGCAATCACTCTCTATTTGTCTGCAAAGATAAACAAAATAAACGAAATAACAAGATAATAAACAAAAAAAGTACACAGGTTCCGAACGATATGTCCGTTATAAATAAAAATAAATCGTTCTTTGACCTTCGGTCGAAGATACTCACGTATTCCCGAACTACGTTCGCCTACCCGTAGCCTTTCGAGAAATCTCAAAATTATTTTGGATTTCTGCTCACTTAATCGTACCTTTGCAGCAGAACAATAAAACGAGAACATCATTGCCGTTTTAAAACAGTACAAGTAATTATGAAAGATAGTGTATTAATCCTCAGCGGTGGCGTTGATTCTGTCACCTTATTATATGATGAACAGGAGCGCATAGCCCTTGCCATCTCGTTTGACTATGGTTCAAAGCATAACGCACGGGAGATTCCTTTTGCCCGGCTGCACTGCCAGCGACTGGGCATCAAGCATATCACCATTCCGCTGGACTTCATGACGACGTATTTCAAGAGTTCGTTACTGGAGGGTGGGGAAGAGATTCCCGAAGGTCATTATGCCGATGATAATATGAAATCGACGGTGGTGCCATTCCGCAATGGCATCATGCTGTCAATTGCCGTCGGTATTGCTGAATCGAACGGACTCAAGTATGTGATGATGGCGAATCACGGTGGCGACCATACCATCTATCCCGACTGTCGCCCGGAATTTGTCGATGCCTTCGACAAGGCTGCTGAGGCGGGCACTTTTGTCAATGTGCATCTGCGATCGCCCTATACCAACATCACAAAAGCTGACATTGCCCGGCGCGGCAAGGCGTTGGGCATCGACTACAGCGAGACATGGTCGTGCTACAAAGGCGGTGAGCACCATTGTGGCAAGTGCGGCACCTGTGTGGAGCGTCGCGAAGCCTTTGCCGAAGCGGGTATCGAGGATGGAACGGAATACGAGGGCTGATGGCTGAGGGCTGATGTTTGATGTTTGAGGGGTGATGTGTTAGCCGAAAAGGGCACGGAGGGCTTCCTCCACCTTTCGGACGGGAACGAGTTCGATCTTAAATTTCTTGCGATTCAAGCCACCGAGATTATACTTGGGAATGATGATGTGTGAGAAACCTAATTTCTCTGCCTCGCTGATGCGCTGCTCAATGCGGGCTACGGGGCGCACCTCGCCACTCAAACCTACCTCGCCAGCCATGCACCAACCCGACTCAATCGGTGTATCGACATTGCTTGACAGTACGGCAGCTATCACACTCAGGTCCATCGCCATATCCGTCACGCGTAAACCACCGGCAATATTCAGAAACACGTCTTTCTGCATCAGCTTAAAACCGACTCGCTTCTCCAACACCGCCAACAACATGTTCAGTCGGCGCTGGTCGAAACCCGTTGCCGAACGCTGTGGGGTGCCGTATGCAGCCGACGACACCAATGCCTGCGTCTCAACCAAGAACGGACGCACACCCTCAATGGCACTCGATATCGCTACGCCCGACAGACCGTCGTGATCTTCAGTCAACAGCAATTCCGACGGATTGCTGACCTGACGCAGTCCCGTCTGCTGCATCTCGTAGATGCCCAGTTCAGACGTCGAACCGAAGCGGTTCTTGATACTGCGCAGAATACGGTACATATAATGTTGGTCGCCCTCAAACTGTATCACTGTATCCACGATATGCTCCAGAATCTTAGGACCTGCCAGTGTGCCCTCCTTCGTGATATGACCAATCAGAATGACCGGCACACCGCTCGACTTGGCAAATCGTAACAGCGCCGATGCACATTCGCGAACCTGGGCTATCGACCCCGCTGACGATTCCACATCCTCAGTCTCAATGGTCTGTATGGAGTCGATGATAATCAGATTGGGTTCCACCTCCTTGATATGATCGAAAATGGCTTCCAGCGAGTTCTCGCAAAGAATCATAAGATTGTCGGCGACGGAATCGCCGACCGCTAAGCGCTCCGCGCGCATCTTCAACTGATGGGCGCTTTCTTCACCGCTCACATACAGTACGCGCTTCTCCTTCAGATTCAGCATTGTCTGCAGTGTCAGCGTCGATTTGCCAATGCCGGGTTCGCCACCCAGCAAAACGATAGAGCCTGGCACCAGTCCGCCGCCCAACACGCGGTTCAGTTCCTCGTCATGCATGTCGATGCGAGGGTCGTCGTGCCCCTCAATGTCGCGCAGTCGCAGCACCTTAGCAGCATCGCGTCCACGACTTGATATCGAGACACCTGCACCAAAAGCCCCTCGCCCTTTGGAGAGGGGTTGGGGTGAGGTTTTAATCTCCTTGAACGTGTTCCACTGTCCGCACGACGGACACTTTCCGATCCATTTAGCCGACTCCTGTCCGCAATTCTCGCAGACATACATTACCTTGTCTTTTGCCATTATCTGAGATATAAGAAGTTGTTATCGTAATCTAATACAAGCTCTACTTCACTTAAGAACTTATAACCTATAGCACCTACATAGTCTTTTCCTATTTTAGTTGGAAGGATGGGGAGTATCTTTTTCTCCATATTGACCTTCTTGCCTAACATCTCGGCTGAATCCATCTTTATGTATTGAATTTTCTTTCCTTCCATCGTCCTTTCTATAAGTTCAAACCCTTGTCTGTCGAGCGATTCAATCACTCCTTCGCTTTTCCCCCATAAAACAAAAAAGTTTGCATTGCCAGTGTCAATTAGGAATCTCCCGATAATCTGCCCTGACCTGTAGTTACTGTCCATGATACGCAGAGGAGCATCTGTTCCTACAAACCCTTTTTTGTCGATAGTCATAATGCCGCGCTTGTATTTCTTCTCGGGCAAGTCACGCTTACCGTATTCCACATAACCTTTAGCAATATTCAACGTCAGCATCTGACTGCCGTCTTTTGCCATATAGCAACTGCCCATCACCATATCGTATCCTCCGTCTTTAAACCATTTTCTGGCCTGTCTCAAATCGGCGATATAAACAGGTCGGGTGTTACGTAAACCGTCAACATCCAGTGTGTCGGATATTACTTGGTAACACCATAGCGTTTTGCCAATTGCGGGTAGTCGTAAAGCGTGATGGCAGGCAGTCATATTCAGTTCCAATCCGGAAGAGACGACAAAAGTGCTATCAAGAACGGTGATAGACGAGCCTGTATCAATCATTGCACGAGCTTTCACTTGCTGGTTCACACTTACTTCTGCAATCATGTGATAGTTTACCTCCTTGAAGCGAATGCGCTGGGCAGTTACGCTTTGGGTTGATAACACTAATATAAGCAATAATAGTTTTTTCATATCGCCATTTTGTTTTTAATTCTTCATGCAAAGGTATATCTTTTCGTGCAACTTTGCAAGAAAAAGTATGATTTTATCTTTTGGTATCACAAAGAAATGGAACGATTTTGTTTTCATTTGAAATATAATGTGTATCTTTGCACTCTGATTATGAAGAAGTTTATTTTTATCATGATAAGTGTTGTGCTGTTGTCTGCATGCGGACAGTCGTATGAAGAGACTAAACGGCAGAACAGACTGCAGCGCAAGGAAGCGTTGCGCAAGGATTCGGCTGCACTGAAGATTGCTGTCATGCCAACGTTGGCTTGTCTGCCCATGTTTGTTGCCGAGTATCATCAGTTGTACGATACACTGAACGGTGGCGTTCGCCTGAAATACTTCAAGGCTTATATCGATTGTGATACGGCTTTGGAGCGCAAACGGGTAGAGGGCTCGGTGAGCGATCTTGTGAGGGCAGCATGTATTGAGAAACGCGGTATGAAACTGCGCTATGTTGCAGCAACCAATGCCTATTGGCAACTCGTCACCAATAAGAATTCGCGTATTCACCAACTGAAACAGTTGGACGACAAGATGATTGCCATGACGCGATTCTCAGTGACCGACATGCTGAGCGACCTCGTTGTTGATTCTGTAAAACTGCGCGATGAGCACGTTTTCCGTGTACAGATAAACGACTTGGACGTTTGTATGCAGATGTTGCAGAACAACGAGATGGATGCGCTGTTTTTCGAGGAGCCATTGGCAACAATGGCCATAAAAGCCAAGAATCCTGTGGTGCTCGATACCCGTAAGTTGGATATGCAGATGGGTGTGATAGCCTTCCGTGAACAGGAGATGCGCCATCCCGAGCGACAAAAACAATTGGATTTGTTTGTCAAGGCGTATAATAAAGCCTGTGATTCAATTAATGCAAAGGGAGTGCGGCATTATCGTGATTTGATTGTCGAGAAATGCGGTGTGACTAAAGCCGTGGCCGACTCGCTGCCGTCGGGCATCAAGTTTCAGCATGCTGTCGGTCCACGTCAGAAGGATATCGACACCGCCCAGAAATGGATAAGTAAAAAGAAGAAATAGTAGGGATGACAGGAACGAATATGCAATTGCAACAGGTGGCAGAACAGCTGTACACCGGAAATGTGGGAAAGGCTATTGCTGAGATGGAAACATATCTGGCTGCCTATCCCCAGCAACAGACAACAGAAAAACTGAAGGGCATTAAAACGGAATATCAGCTGATGGAGGACTATTGGCGCAAAGGTGTGGTTGACCCTCAGCTCACGCAACTCTATCAGCACTTGCTGCAGCGGCTCTACGTCTTGTTCGGCAATGTGGCATCATACTACCATACGCTGTCGCATCCAACCCTCTCGGGTATCTATAGCCGGGTGAGATTGGAGCACCAGGACTGGTCGCTGAAAATGATACGCAAGGAGATGGAGGACTTTGTCAGCAGTGTGGCGATGCTGGAGTTTGAGACCGAGCAGGCGAGGGAGGTAAAGAAGGAACTGCTTTACAGAAATCACCAGCTGCAGATGAATGCCCTCTTTAACTATATCCTGACTTCAAGGATGTGGTCGGACGGTGTAGGCCATGACTTTGAGGAGATGCTGATATCACCCACGATTGACGGTAACGACCAGCAGTTGCTGGTGTCAGCGGTGACACTGTCGTTGTTGAACCAATTCGATATGGCGAAATTCCGCACGTTGGTAAATGTCTATCGCCGCTCGCAGGAAGAAGCCGTCAGGCAGCGAGCCTTAGTAGGATGGGTGTTGGCTATGGACGACGACGTTGACGAGGTTTATCCCGAACAGGCGGAAATAGTGGTGCAACTGCTGAAATCAGAGAAAGCATGCGAAGAACTGACGGAATTGCAGATGCAGTTGATATACTGTCTGAATGCGGAAAAAGACACGAAGACCATCCAGAAGGAAATCATGCCCGACCTTATGGCAAACCAGCAATTCCAGGTGACACAGTTCGGTATTGTGGAACGGGAAGAAGACCCGATGGAGGACATCCTTCATCCAGAAGCGTCGGAACAGCGTATGGAGAAGTTGGAGGCTACCTTCGGCAGGATGATGGATATGCAGAAGAAAGGCTCGGACATCTATTTCGGTGGTTTCTCGCAGATGAAGCGGTTCCCCTTCTTCTATGACATCAGCAACTGGTTTACACCGTTCTTCTTTGAGCATCCCGATATCATTCACTTTGTCAAGAGAGCGAAAGGGAATAAGTTCCTGGAGAAGATGATGCGTGTAGGCCCCTTCTGCGACAGCGACAAATACTCGTTTGTGATAGCTTTCCAACAGGTGATGGAACAGATTCCCGAGAGCATGCGTAAGATGCTGGACAGGGGCGAGGCCACGATGGGGGAAGTACCTATGGAAGAACTCACCACACCGGCATATATGAGAAGGGCTTATCTGATGGACCTGTATCGTTTCTTCCGTCTGTATCCCAATCGCCAGGAGTTTGAGAATCCTTTTGCTGTGAGCAGTTCGTCTTTAGGACGCTGTGAGTTCTTCAGCAAGTACATGTTTAAGCACTCTCCGTTAGAGGCCCATAAGGATCAGATAGTCCGTCTGTTGATACGCCAGAAATTACAGGAACCAGCCAATATTCTGTTGGATACCTATGATGAGGACCATCGTTCGGTGCAGTATTACATCTGGCGTGAGGAGTATGATAAAGCCTTGGAGTTGGAACCCGGCAACGAACGGGCGATGCGTGGAAAAGCGCGTCAACTCTTCGACATGGGCATTTATGATGAGGCAGAAGAGGTTTATGACGAACTGCTCCTGTTGCATCCCGATGACGCTACCTATCTGTTGTATAAGGCTATCTGCCAGATTCGCATGAGGGAATTTGACGATTCACTGAAACTGCTGTACCGACTGAATTACGAGAATCCTGACGACGACAGGGTTAATCGTGTGTTGGCATGGACTCTTCTCTGCTGTCATCAGTTGGAGCAGGCAGATAAGATATACCAGCGTCTGACAAGTGTGGAAAAGGTATATCCTGAAGACTGGCAGAATGCAGCCTATTGCTATTGGTTCTCAGGGAAGATAGACAAGGCTATCGATTACTTTAGGAAATATATTGATGCAGGAGGCGATGAGACCAGGAAGAGGTTCGGTTTCGACCTGATGTTGCTGGAGAGATACAACATCAGTCAGCCGCAGGTAAAGATGATGGAGGCTGCTGTGCTTTCCTGATGTGCTGACTACACCAGGTGAATCCTAAAGGAATCCCCACGCCCACGATGGTATAGAGAATCCAGAAGAAATCGTCTTTAGCATGATCGTGAATGACCATGTGGCATCCTATCTGCGCAAAGTCTAATTCGTAATACCATATCTTGAGCAGGCTGACAAGTTTAAAGCTGATGATATGGAACACGAAGATGGGCAGTGTGTTATCGCCGCAGAACACCAGGAAACGCTTGACGACACCATCGTACCGGTTGAGCCAGGAGGCGATATTGTAGGTCATCAAGAATCCACAGATGGCAGGGACGGGCAGACTCAGGAACTGGATGAAAGAGGAGCGCCAGTTCATGTTCGCTGTCAGGTATTGGGAATAGAGAGCGACGATGACGGCAAATATAATGGTCATCCACCACGACACGCGATAGTGTTGTTCCCATTTACGGAACAAGAATCCCACACCAAAGAAGAATGTGCCCATGATTTCACGATAGCCCCCCTGTATGAGGGTGATAATGCGCAATCCCTCAGAGGTCTTCCAGGCTGCCAATAGCAACATGAAGACACAGACACCGATGGGGGCAATGAGTTGGCGGTGGTGAAGCAACCGGGGTGACTTGCCTATCAGGTAGTCGATACCCTTATATATAATAAGGTATGCGATGCTGGCAACCAAGAGTCCTCTGAAAAACCAGAATGCGCCACAGAGAAACTGGTCGTAACCACCCATGGCAGTAACCAGCGTCCACAGATTCTGTTGCACTTGGTGCCAGGAGTAGGGATGGGTTACACCGCCTGTCCAGTTGCCATACTGCTCGTTGAGGATGCCGAGGTCGAACATCCAGTTATGGATAATCAGAAAGAATACTGCCCATTTGAGGAAAGGCACATAGAGACCCTTGAAACGTTTCTTGACAAAGGTAGCCTCGTCGGTGAGGTAGCGCAGTGAAAAGAAAAACCCCGCCGTTATAAAGAACACGGGCATGTGAAACTCGTAGAGGAAGAGATTGATAGCCTCTGGAGCATCGGCATGTCCGATGACCATCAGGATGATAGCCAAGGCCTTGCAGATGGAGATGACGGTATTGCGCTGCATGAGTAATTTACAGGAATGGAGCTATGATATGCGATAACCATCCGCGGAACTTCTGCCAGGGAGTGCGGAACTTATCCCATGACTCTTCGGTGAGCAGGAAACACTTCTTCGTGTCGCGGTCAAACATATCGTCGAGTTCCTTGGTGGTAGCCCGATCGATGATGACGGCATTTTCCTCGAAGTCGCATCTCAGACTTCGGGCATCGAGATTGGTACTGCCTACGGTGCAGAAGAGTCCGTCAACCATCATGATCTTTGAATGATGGAAGCCTGGCTCGTACATCCAGATAATGGCACCGCGCTTCATGAGTTTGTGGGCCTGATAGTAGGCACAGTCGGGTGTCAACGGGATGTCGCTCTTGGCAGACTGCATGATTTCTACCTTGACACCTCGTTGCAGGGCACGGTTCAGAGCACGGGTAACGGTGGGTATCAACGTGAAGTAGGGATTGATTATCTTGATGGAATCCTGTGCTGCATCAATGGCACTGATGTAGAACTCACGCATGATTTTGGGGGTAAGATGAGGCTCGCGATTGATAATGCCTACCATCTTGTGACCGGCTGTAGCTGTTGTGTCAGGTTTCAGCCCTTCGAACTTGGTGCCGGTTCCTCCACGGTAGTATTTCATGCCGTGCACATTTTCACCAGTGGTGCGATTCCATATCCTGAAGAATATTTTCTGCAGTTCGTTGACAGCATCGCCCTCAATGCGGCAGTGCATGTCGCGCCATTCACCAACTTGCTCAGTACCCTTGATGTAGTAATCGGCTACGTTCATGCCACCCGTATAGGCTATCTGTCCGTCGATGATGACTATCTTACGGTGGTCGCGCCCGAAAATCTTATTCAGCCAGGGGAAACGGATTGGTTCGTATTCCACAATTTGGATGCTGTCGTCGCGCAAAGCTTTCAGGTGGTGCTTCTTCAGTGGCTGGTTGTTGGAATCGTTGCCGAAGCCGTCGAACATCGCACGTACTTCAACCCCTTCCTTACGCTTTTCGCGAAGCAGGTCGAAGAGTAGGGAAGCGATGGAGTCATTGCGGAAATTGAAATACTCCAAGTGGATGCTGCTCTTGGCTTGGCGGATGGCACGGAACATATCGTCGAACTTAGCCTGTCCCGACATGAGGAGCGTGACGCTGTTATTGTCGGAAAAGGTGATGTGCTTGGAACGTAATGTACGAACAATCAGCGAGTCGCTCGTCTGAGGGCTCGCTGATTGGAATATACATAGCAGTAGTGCGAATAATAAGAGTCGCAACATTTTCTTACTTTTTGTTCTTTAGTCTGTACTCAAGTGGCGTCATGCCGAACTTGTCCTTAAAGATGTTGATGAAATTCTCAGCGGTGGCAAAACCTACATTGATAGCCAACTCACTCATATTGATATTGGTCTGGGTGAGGAGCGTGCAGGCATGCTTCAGACGAATCTCACGTACAACCTCGGCAGGTGTCTTAGTCGTGATGCTGCGAATCTTGTGGAAGAACGGAACGCGGCCCATTCCCATCACGGAGGCCATTTCCTCTAAGTTGATCTGGCCCCGGCTCATATTCTGCAAGACATATTGCTCGACATTCTTCATCAGCTGACGGTCCATCATGCTGTTCATGGAGTAGTTGCCGAGGGTCTCGTCTTCTCCGTAGAACTGCTGGGCAGGTGTTCCGCCTTGGGTGGCAGGAGCATTGTCGGTTGATGCCTGTGGCGTTTCTTCTGCAGCAGGCTCTTCCTCCTTCTGCGTCTCGTCCATCTTGATGTCGTCATATACCATGGTGGCTGTGGTCATACTTGCGTTATGGCCTTCCAGCATACGTGTCTCGCGTCCCTCGATAGTGTTCTGTTCCATCTCAATAGGACCTAATCCCATCAGCTTGTTGAAACGCATCACTGCTTCCTGTACATTGAACGGCTTGGCGAGATAATCATCGGCAGCCAAAGTGATGTTCATATCGCTCATCATTTCGGGCGTCAGTACGGCATCAGTCATCAAGACAAACTTGATGTTATGAGTGCGTGGATTGGACTTGAGCTGGTTGCATAGCTCACTTCCCGTCATGTGCTTCATGTCCTGCTTACAGATGACCAAATCGGCTTTCATCGATTCGATGTCAGGGATAGCAAGACGGATGTCGTCATAGATATGGAAGTCATAGACCTCGCACAGGTGGGCATGCATGAAGTTGTTGAATTCACGGTTGCTATCAATGAAGACCACATTGAACTTCTGGGTCTTCTTGTCAAGACGCAGAGGTTGAATGGTGGCTGTCAGCTCTGTATTGGAAACAGCAGCAGGCAGGCTGACTTCACCTTGATCGTTGAGCTCCAGTCGGTCTTTGGCTGTTGACTCGGCTTTGGCTTCAGGATTCTCAAGGATGGTCTGCATCTCAGAGATGCGTGTGATAACCTGCAACATCTGGAAGTGGAGGGAGTTGAGTTGTTCACGTCCTTCCAAATCGTTCTCCTTTTCAGCCATATTGCCGATAATCGTAGTCATGCGGGCCATTGGCTGGCGCAGTTCATCACTGGTCAGTTTGATTTCCTCGCGCTGACGCTTCAGTTCTTCGACAACGGTGCGTTTCCTATAGATGAAGTTCTTAATCTTCTTATAGCCATAGCGCCAGATAATCAGGGCGATGATGGCAAAGAGTACATAGACAGAGAGCATCCACCAGGTGAGCCACCAGGGGCGGTCAATCGTAATCTCTAACTGACGTTCCTGATTACTTACGGCACCTTCTGCACTGACGGCTTTGACGTGGAGGGTGTATTTGCCACTGCCAAGATTCTGGAATTTCACACCGTGCAGCAGTGCATCGCCATTCTTCCAGTCGTGGTCTAGACCTTCCATCCAGTACATGAACTGAAGGCGTTCGCCTTGGTTGTAGTTTCCGGCAGCAAACTTGATGGTAAAGGTGTTCTGCTTGTTTTTCAGTTCAATCTTATTACTCTCGTTGAGTGCCTGCGACAGTATGACATTACCTTCATATTCATGTCCAACCATAATCTCCTCTTCTCCGATGAAGAGTTGGGTGAGCATGACTCTTGGCAGACTGTTCTGGTCTTCCTTTCCGCCTCGGCGAACCCAGTTGACACCGAAGAGACCACCGAAGATAACCGTTCCGTCGGCACGGGTAAGGATAGAACCTGTGTTGAACTCGTTGCTCTGCAAACCGTCGCTGGTGCTGTAATTGTAAAGACCATAGCCGAAGGTGCCCTCTTCACGATTACGCTGTACAACGATACGGCTGATACCATTGCTGGTGGTAATCCACATATTATTGGTGATATCCTCGGTAATACCGCAGATGGAGTTGTTGCAGAGTCCGTTCTTCTCTGTGATGTAGCTCAAGGAGTCGGTCACGATATTCAGCACATTGAGTCCTTCGCGTGTACCAACCCAGATAAGACCGCGTGAGTCTTCGTAAACCTGTGTGATGTAGTTGTTGGTAAATGTCTTGATATTGGTAGAGTTACCAGTGAGAATCGTTTTCTCACGGTTCGACAGGTTCAGAATCACCATTCCCTCGGACGTACCAATCAAGAGGGTGTTGTTCTTGCCATAGTGAAGACAGGTAACGTTGTTCGTGTTCAACATGCCGTTCTCACGAGTGTATGACGAGAAGGTGTTCATCTTGGGGTTGTAAACCTGCAAACCACCGTTTGTCGCAATCCAGAGGTTACCGCTATTATCCTTTGTGAGGTCATTGATGTGGTCGTCAATGAGGGTTCTCAGACTGTCTCGGGCTGCAGAGAAAATATGTGATGTACCATCCTTGATGCGTGTCAGTCCGTTCTGGCGCGAGCCAACCCAGATGCTTCCGTCAGCGGTGGTTGTCATACAGGAAACCTTCTGACTTGCCAAAGCACCGTCATAGCCGATGACACCCTTGTCGCTGGTGCCATACCACATGTTGCCTTCCGTATCTTGGGCGATGGCAGTGACGTCGCCATTGAAGGAGGCTTCAAACTTATAGATGTTGTCGCCATAGAAAGCTACACCCGATTTCTCGGTTCCTACCCACAGCAAGTCCGTATCGTCAACATAAACGCTCTGAATACCGATAATATCCTGAGTCAAGTCGTTGGTTCTGCCACTATGAGGCTGTACGGATTCTATCTGGTGGGTGTTGACGTCCATTCTGAGAAGTCCCATTCGGTCAGTTCCTACCCAGATGTTACCCTTCTGGTCGCGCGTCATACCGTTGACGCTATGGTCAACGGCGATGCTGGTCAGTCCCAAACTGTTGCCAATGGTTGTGTCCCATACATTCGTACTCTTATTATAGCACATCAATGTGCCTTGTCCGTAGAGCCATACATTATCTAACTGGTCGGAAAAGACTCTCAGGGAGGAACTCTTTCTCAGGTGTTGCTGGGCAATGTGGTCGGTAGCCCAGACGGTATGCTGTTGGTGCATAATGTCGCAGCAAACCATTCTGCCGTCTTCATAGACGATGATGGCACCGTCGCGACACTCTCCGATAGAGCAAATAGCTCCTTGAGGTACTCCGTGACTGTCGTCCGTGTAACCAAACTCATAAAGTAACTGTTGCTGCATGTTATAGGCTACGACACCTTTGTTGGGAATTGAGGCCCATAGGTTCTTATGACGGTCGAAGAAAATAACATTGGGTTGTCCTTCAATGCCCATTTGACCTAGCACTTGCTTCATGTCGCGCTCGAAGGTCTCTGTCTGAGGGTGATAGACACAATAGCCTGCTGATGTCTGAATCCACAAGTTGCCATCCAGTGACTCCTGAATGCTCTTGATATAGCTGTCGGGCAAAGAAGAACCGTCTTGCGAGTTGCTCTGGAAATACCTGAAGGTATAGCCGTCATAGCGATAGAGACCGGCAGGGGTGCCAAGCCACATGTAGCCTCGACTGTCTTTCAGGATACAGTTAATCTGACTGCTGGTCAGTCCATCTTTGATGTCCAGCGTCTTAAACAGATAAACGCCTGCAGCAGCCAGTGGGAGTGCAAGCATCAGCATCAATAATATTTTCTTCAGTCCTTTCATAACCTGTTTTTAATATTCAATTACAATATACAT
>JAEEGJ010021647.1_pt1 | contig 13790 bp, 3 predicted proteins | sample 8958761 | NCBI WGS metagenome assembly JAEEGJ01 (sample SAMN16246546, study PRJNA631951) | gut metagenome | biome: gut microbiome; feature: rumen; material: RS-attached | host: Bos | place: Iran: Karaj | collected 2018-10 | reverse complement strand
CCGTGACCAGCGCGGCGTTCTTGTTGTTGTAGGCGCGGATGTACACGCCGCCGCCCGTGCGGTTGCCGCGGTTGTAGGCGACGAGGCAGTTGCGGAGCGTGCCGCCGCCGTGCATCGAGACGCCGCCGCCGTTGCCCTGCGAGTTGGAGGGGCGCGTGAAGAGGTTGTTCGTGATGACGCAGTCCTCGACGAGGCCGCCGAAGATCTGCACCGCGCCCCAGTAGCCGGCGCCGGTGCAACCGCGGACGATGCAGTTCGCCATCGTGCCGGAGTTGAGGATCAGCGCGGGCGCCGCCGCGCCGGCCTCGTTGTTGGCGCTGCCGGTGCGTCCGTCCGCGAGCGTGAGGTTCTCGAGGCGCGCGTACTGCTGCGAGAGCGTGAAGATGTAGGCCGGGGCGGCGGAGGCCTTCGGGCGGATGATGACGTCGCCGGGGTCGTCGCCGTAGCCGGCGAGGGTCAGCGCCTTCGAAATCGTCACGCGGTCGGTCGTGAGGCGGTACTCGCCGGCGCAGACGCGGATGAGGCCGCCCTCCGTCACGGACGCGATCGCCTTCTCGATGGTCGCGAAGGCCGTCTCGGGCGAGGAGCCGTCGTTGTCGTCGTCGCCGTCCTCGGCGACGTAGAGGATGCCGCCGAAGTTAGCCGTGAGGGAGACGGGGCCGGACAGGGTGAAGGTGATGGAGGCGTCCGTGTCCGTGACGGAGGCGGGGACGTCGCCCGTCCAGCGGTAGAAAGAGGCGCCGGCGGCGGGGGTCGCCGTCACGGTGACGGTCTCGCCGATGGCGGCCCACTGCTCGGCGGCGGAGACGGAACCGCCGGAGCCGGCGGCCGCGGCGACGCGGTACTCGATGCGCCACTGCCATTCGATTTCCCGCCAGAGGCCCGTGCCGGTGACCGAGGCGGAGGGGCCGGAACCACTCTCCGCGAGGGTGCGCGCGAGCGTCGCCGCATCGACGTCGTAGAGCTTCCAGCCCGTGCAGACGACGCGCTCGGTCTCGGAGAGATAGACCGGTGACGAGGGCGCGGCGCAGGGAAGCGTCGCGTCCGCCGCGAGGGCGGTGTAGCCGTAGGCGGGGGAAAGCGCGGACTCGGAGGCGGCGAAGGCCTCGGGCGCGCCGGAGATCTGGAGCTGCCCGGAGTGGGAGGAACCCACGATGGTGACGTTGAGGCCCGTCGGATTGGCGGCCTCGAGATCGTTCCAGGCGAAAGCGTCGTCCGTGGCGACGCCCGCGCCGTAGGCGGGGAGGTGGCCTTGGAGGACCATGTTCTTGTTGATGCCCTTCGTCGGCCATGAGATGAGAGGCGTGGTGATTGTCGCGTCCGCGAAGTTGGCCGGCGATTCGTCGAGGACGTTCACCGTGAGGGCGCAGGAACCGGCGTTGCCCGCGTTGTTGCCGAGGAAGTACGAGGGCGTGGCCTTGCCCTGGAGCGGCGCGGCCGTGTAGCCGCCGACGGGGACGAGGAAGTCGAGCTGCACGTTGGCGGTCCCAAGCGCCGAATAGAAGGACTTGTCGGTTTTGCCGTGGTAGAAGAGCGGATGGTCGCCTTGGAAGACGACGTGGCCGCCGGCGGTGTTGCGACCGACGATGTCGTTGTCGCCGCGCGTCCAGAAGGTCGCGTTCGAGATCGTGAGCGTCCCGCCGCCGAAGTAGGTGCCGTTGCAGGAGAGGAAGGAGCCGTCGGCAACGAGGACGTCATTCCTCGCCTGGTGGCCGAAGATGCCGGAGATGTGGAGGTTCGCGCCGTTCACGAGGCGGAGGGAGCGGGCGGTGTCGATGTAGGTGTCGCCGGACGTCGAGGCGATGGCAACGCCGTCGAGCGTGATGGTGCCGCCCTGGCTGGAGTTGTTGTGCCAGGTGATGTTGGCGGCGGTGAGCTTGGTGGCGTTCGTCGAGGCGCCGCCCTGCGCGAAGGTGACGTTCGGACCGGTGGAGCAGTCCAGCTTCGCGATTGTCAGCGCCTCGGTGAAGGCGACGCGCGCCGTCGTGCCGCCGGCGAAGATGGCCGTCGCGGCGGCGGTCTTCGGGTAGCCGAGGCTGTCGCCCGACTGGTTGTCGGTCCAGTTCGCCGCGTCGGACCAGTTGCCTTCGGAAACGGCGGGCTTCCACGTGTAGGTCGTCGTGTCGAGCGTCTTCACGCTCCCGACGGCGGTGCGCGTCTCAAGCGACGCCGTGCCGCCCGCGGCGGTACTGACGGCGCGGAGCTGCCACTTGTATGTCGTTTCGAAGTCATCAAAGACGTGGCGCAGGGTGAAGGAGGCATTGTCCGCGACGGCGGCGGACTCGGCGGCGACGAGGTCTCCCTCGGCCGCGGAGGAGGGGCCGACGTAGAGCGTGACGGTCGCCGCGTCGGCCATGCCGAGATCCGACAACGCGGCCGTGAAGGTGACGGTGCGCCGCGCGACGGAGGCGGAAGAGGAGGCGAAGGCCGGGGCGGCCTTCAGCGTGACCTCGACGGGCGCGGTGCGCGTGAAGAGTCCGTTCGCCGTGGCCCCGACGGAGACGTAGAGGGTGGAGCCGGGCGTCAGGTACCGCGCGGCGGCGGTGTCAGGCTCGAAAAGCGTGAGCGTGAAGTCGCCCGTCGCGGTGCGGACGGCGTCCGCGAGACCGGGCCAGGCATTGTCAACCGTCGTCGGGCTGTCGCCCGTGTAGACCGTGAGCGTGCAGTCGGAACCCGGGAATGCGGCGAGGGTGCCTGACACCACGAGCGTGTCGCCGCCCGTACCGTCGGCCGCGACGTCCGTCACGGACGGGGCCGAGTAGTCGTGCCAGAAGATCGGGTTCGACCAGCGCGGCAGAATGTCGTCGAAGTAGAAGCGCATGACGAGGTTGGAGTCGCTCCCCCAGGTGGCCGGGATGGCGCCGTACGTGTAGTCGGTGGCGCCAGCGGCAATGGTCGCGACGGTCTCCGTGAAGGCCCAGTCCGCCGGATCTGCTCCAGCATCGGCCGGTCCGTAGGCGACGCGCAGCGTCTGCGCGGCGGAGGAAGCGGGGAAGGAAAGCTCAACGCCCGCAAGTGTATTTACACCGGGAACCTCGCTGGCGGAAAGAGGCGTGACATGGGCTTCGTGCGGCGTGGCGGTCGTCGGCGCCTGGTAGGCGGTGGAGGAGGCGCTTGGATGGAAGACGCCCTCGACGAGGTCGTAGAGGCCGGCCACGCCGTCGCTGACGACGGGGATGAAGTCGCGGACGATGACGTCGCCGTCGTACATCTGGCAGGAGTAGATGCGGTGCTTGGAGATGTTTGAGGCCCCCGTGGCCGAGGACCGCGCGGCGCCGAGGAAGAGGGAGTACGAAGCGGTCTTCGTGCGTGTGCCGACGAGACCGGTGGCGCTCGACGTGGCCCCGCCGTCGATGGTAAAGCAGCGTGCCCCGGCGGCATTGGCGAAGTTGAAGTCGAAGAGATGGCGGTTGAGGTCCGTCGCCTTCGCCGGCGAAACCTGCGTCCACGATCCGGAATCGTTCTGGCAGGTGTAGGCCCAGTTGCCGCTGCCGTTCCGATAGATGGAGTAGAACAGGTTTCCGGATTCCAGACCGAACACGCGGTACTGGTTGACGGATTCGAGGAACTGGAAGTCGATGACGGTGCGTGTCGTTGGCGTCGGCTTGTAGCCCGTGTCGATGTAGGAGGCGCCCGAGCCAACGATGTAGGGCGCCGTTTGATAGACGACGGCGCCTGGCTCGGCCGTCTGTAAGGCGACGACCGCCGACTCGGCCGTGTCGTGCGCCCCGTCGTTCGTCTGGAGGACGGCCTTGACGTAGTAGGCCACGCCGGGGGTGAGGCGCGTGAGCGTCCCTTGGACGGCGCCAATCTCCGTGAGGGACGCCGAGGCGACGTTGGTGTACGTAAGCGCGTCGGGCGAGATGCCGTAGACGAACTTCAGCGTCGCGGAGGGCGCGGTGTAGCCGATGCCGGTGACGGCGGCGGAGAGGGTGAGGCTGTTGCCGCCGTTCGCGACGAGGGACGGCGCGCCGACGCCGAGGGCGTCGCGGACATGCCAGAGCCAGGTGAACTCGGCGTAGGAGGCGTGGACGTAGTCACAGCGGTCGATGTTCTCGCCCTCGTCGGAGGAGGAGCGAAGAAGTGAGCTCGCCCCTGTTTCGGTGTTGACGGACTCCAGCTTCCAGCCCTTCAGGTAGTTGGTGACGGTCCCCTCCCCCGGAACGGCTGTCGCGGCCATCGAAAGGGCGACCGGGTCGTTCGCGGCGAGATTATTGACGGTGCCGTAGGCTGGCGTGGGCGAGCCGATTTCGGCGGGGGCGCCGAGAATCCTGAGCATGCCATCGGAAACAAGGGCTTGCGCCGCGCCGTAGGAGAGAAAAGTGTCGCTCGCCATCGTGGCGTATTCGGCCTTCGCCCAGTCGGCGGAGGTGACGCCCGCGCGGAGGCGGACTTCGTCGATCACGCCCTTCCAGCTGATGTCGCCGCCCACGCCGCCGTAGCCGTCGGTGTCGTTGCCGAAGACCCAGCGGAGGTTGTTGTCGCCGGCCTTGCCGATTGTGCCGTTGCCCTTGCTGACGCCGTCCTGGTAGAGGGTGACGGTCGTCCCGTTGTAGACAAACGACAGATACGACCACTTGTTCTTGAAGGTCGTCGTCGTAAAGTTCTTGGAGGTGTTGTTTCCGCCGCGGACGGAGATGCCTTCGCTGGCGCTGTTTATCTCGATGGCGATGCCGCCCGTCGTGGAGTTGGAGGCCTCGCGCTTGAAGAAGAGGTGGTCATAGTAGTAGGCCTGGTTCCTGTGCCAGAACCAACCGGAGATGGTGAAGACACCGTTGAACTTCGTACAGTTCTGCGAACCGTCCACGTAGACGCCGCCGACGTTGGACTTTGTGTCCGACAAGTCGGAAATCTGGCGTCCGCCGCCGACCTTGCCCGCGACGCCGACGGTCGCGGGCGTGTTCTCGCCGTCGAGGACCGAGCCGTTCACGGTCGAATTGGCGGACGTCCCGCCCGTGCCGGTCTCGTTAAGGTGCCAGACACCCGCGTAGCCCGCGCTCCAGACGTCGGAGGACGTCACGGACGGCGGGTTGGTGTCGGCCCAGCGGAAGGCGAAGGACGTGGCGGTTCCGGAGACGGAGGGCACGCGCACCCAGACGAGCGACTCGCCCGCCGTGTCCCACGTGTCGATCTCGTGCGCGAGGAGCGTCTCGCCATCGGCGGCGACGAAGGAGATGTCCGCGCCGCCCGCCGCGCAGTCGGCGTAGGAGAAGCCGGAAATGCGCTCGGGCGAGATGCGGACGAGAACGGGAAAGTTCTCAAGGGTTGAGGCTCCCGTGTAGCCCGACACGGTAATCTCCGCAGCCTTACGCGGGGTTGCAGACAAAGACGTCGCTATAGCTGCGGCGCAAAGAATAAGGCGCATTTGTTTGGACATGGTGTATCCCTTGTTAGTTCAAATTCAGTAGTAAATAATTATCTCACATTTCACATTTCATGTCCACCTCAAGTCCGCAACGCAACGGCCAACCGACAAACCGATCAACCGACAAACCGACAAACAAGAAGGGGCCTCGTCCGACTTTCGTCGGACGAGGCCCCTGAAATAAATCCCGGCAACGCGCTACTCTCCCACGGGCAACCCCCGCAGTACCCTCGCCGATGAGACCCTTCACTGCCGTGTTCGGAATGGGAACGGGTGTAACCTTCTCTCCATGGTCACCGGAAAAGTGTTGTCCCGCCGAAGCGGGAAGAGGGAAAAGAGCATAGTTTCTAAGTACTGGAACCGCGACGTCCCACCGGACCCAGGGGTCCGCGAAGTTGAAAACGGCCAAGCCTCACGGCGTATTAGTATTGGTCGGCTGAACGCGTCGCCGCGCTTGCACCTCCAACCTATCGAGGTCGTGGTCTTCGACCTGCCTTGAGGGGATTGCTCCCGGGAGATCTTGTCTTGGAGGAGGCTTGGCGCTTAGATGCTTTCAGCGCTTATCCTTTCCGCACATAGCTACCCGGCAGTGCCGCTGGCGCGACAACCGGAACACCAGGGGTGCGTCATTCCCGGTCCTCTCGTACTGGGGAATGTTCTCCTCAAATCTCCTGCGCCCGCAGAGGATATGGACCAAACTGTCTCACGACGTTTTGAACCCAGCTCGCGTACCGCTTTAATTGGCGAACAGCCAAACCCTTGGGACCTTCTCCAGCCCCAGGATGCGATGAGCCGACATCGAGGTGCCAAACCGCGGCGTCGATGTGAACTCTCGGCCGCGATCAGCCTGTTATCCCCAGAGTACCTTTTATCCGTTGAGCGACGGCGCTACCACGAGCCACCGCCGGATCACTAAGTCCTGCTTTCGCATCTGCTCCACTTGTTGGTGTCGCAGTTAAGCACCCTTCTACCTTTGCGCTCGAACGCACGATTGCCGACCGTGCTGAGGGTACCTTCGAACTCCTCCGTTACTGTTTGGGAGGAAACCGCCCCAGTCAAACTGACCCTCTGACATGGTCCCCCGCCCGGATGACGGGCCGGGGTTAGACGTCCGCCCAGTCGGAACTGGTATTTCACTGCTGCCTCCACGGGTCCTGACGAATCCGCTTCCGAGGCTCCCAGCTATGCTACATGCGATTGACCAGACGCCAGTATCAGAATACAGTAAAGGTTCATGGGGTCTTTCCGTCCTTCTGCGGGTATGCGGCATTTTCACCGCCATTACAACTTCACCGAGATCCTCGTTGAGACAGCGCCCATATCGTTACACGATTCGTGCAGGTCGGAACTTACCCGACAAGGAATTTCGCTACCTTAGGACCGTTATAGTTACGGCCGACATTCACGGGGGCTTTGGTTCGGAGCTTCGGCTTGCGCCTGACACCTTGCCTTGACCTTTCCGCATTGGTCACGTGTCACACTCTATACGTCCACTCGCGTGTTTGCAGAGTGCTATGTTTTTGTTAAACAGTCGCATGGGCCCGTTTACTGTGCCCGCCTCGCGGCGGGACCCCTTCTCCCTAAGTTACGGGGCTATTTTGCCGAGTTCCTTAACGAGGTTTCTCTCGCGCGCCTTGGTATATGTCACCCTCCCACCTGTGTCGGTTTTGGTACGGATTCCGATTCGATTCCTAGAAGCTTTTCCAGGGAGTACGGCATCGCGGGCTTCGGGGAGCGAGCTCCCCTCACCGTCGCCTTTCGGCCTTGGCCGCGCGGATTTGCCTGCGCAGCCGGCCTACGGGTTTGGACGCGCCATCCATCAGGCCGCGCCGCCAGCCCACTCCAGACTCCATCGGTCGAACTCTCGTCGGAAGTACGGGAATGTTGACCCGTCGTCCATCGGCTACGCCCTTCGGCCTCGCCTTAGGTTCCGACTGACCCCGGGCGGACGAACCTGCCCCGGGAAACCTTGGGATTCCGGCGACCGGGATTCTCACCCGGTTTTTCGTTACTCATGTCCGCATTCTCACTGCCGCGAAGTCCACGGTCGGTCACCCTCCCGCTTCGATCCTCGCGGCACGCTCCTCTACCACTCTTCAAAGAAGAATCCGCGGCTTCGGCACCAGGTTTACTCCCGATCATTTTCGGCGCAGAACCTCTCGACTAGTCAGCTATTACGCACTGTTTAAATGGTGGCTGCCTCTAAGCCAACATCCTAGCTGTCTGTGAAGCTCTACATCCTTAGTGACTCAACCTGGTTTTGGGGCCTTGGCCGGCGGGCCGGGCTGTTTCCCTTTCGACTATGAAGCTTAGCCCCCACAGTCTCACTCCCTGACTGACTGAACCGGTATTCGGAGTTTGAGAGGCTTCGGTACCCCGGTCGGGGCCCTAGACCATTCAGTGCTCTACCCCCGGTACGAGCATTGTCAGAGGCTGTCCCTAAAGACATTTCGAGGAGAACCAGCTATTACCCAGTTTGATAAGCCTTTCACTCCTACCCTCAGCTCATCCCAGCCCTTTTCAACGGACACGGGTTCGGCCCTCCACGCCATGTTACTGGCGCTTCAGCCTGGCCAAGGGTAGCTCACTGGGCTTCGGGTCCACGGCGGGCGACTAACGCGCGGTTGGCACTCGCTTTCGCTCCGGCTCGGTCCATCGGACTTGACCTCGCCGCACGCCGTGACTCGCGGACTCATTATGCAAAAGGCAAGCGGTCACCCTTGCGGGCTCCCACAGCTTTGTAGGCACACGATTTCAGGTCTCTTTCACTCCCCTAGCAGGGGTTCTTTTCACCTTTCCCTCGCGGTACTTGTCCACTATCGGTCACCATCGAGTATTTAGGCTTGGAGGGTGGGCCCCCCGGATTCCCGCAGGGTTTCACGTGTCCCGCGGTACTTGGGAATTCGCTAGGCCCGCCATCGGTTTCGGATACGGGGCTTTCACCCGCTCTGGCCGGACTTTCCAGACCGTTCTCCTACCGATAAGCGATGCCACGTCGCGCTCCCGCAACCCCAGAAGGCAAGCCTTCTGGTTTGGCCTCTTCCGATTTCGCTCGCCACTACTCACGGAATCTCAATTGATGTCTTCTCCTCCGGGTACTGAGATGTTTCACTTCCCCGGGTATGGCTTCCGGACCCTATTTGATTCAGATCCGGATGGCGGAAATGCTTCCGCCGGGTTGCCCCATTCGGATACCCACGGATCAAAGCCGGCTGCGGCTCCCCGTGGTTTTTCGCAGTTTGCTGCGTCCTTCGTCGCCTGATGGTGCCAAGGCATCCGTCGTGTGCCCGTATACGCTTGACCGAAAAAAACGGATCTCTCCGGGTCCCGGTGTATACGTTGCAATTCTTTATACCCAAAAACTATGCTCTTTTCAAGGAACGACCGCGCTCCGCCGCCCCGCCACGCGGGGCCCGCGGACTTCGCGGAAAACGGGATCAGGACCATACGCTAGAGCCGCCGGCGCGCGGCGCAGTTGGTGGGCGTGACTGGAATCGGACCAGTGACCTCGTCCTTATCAGGGACGCGCTCTAACCAGCTGAGCTACACGCCCAGTGTGTGTTCTTGGTTCCTGGTTCAAAGTTCCTGGTTCCTGGTTCGTGCGCCATGTGCGGCGGATTGAACCTGGAACTGGGAACTGAGAACCGTGAACTAGCCAAGCGCCGATGGCGCTTGGCGGACGGCTTCCGGTCCAGAAGGGATGCGACGGACCAGACGGTGTGCTGGCTCCGTTTTGCCCGAAGCCCCTGCGGGCTTCGGCGCGGGACGGATCTCTCCGCCCCGGTTCACCTGGGACGGCACCTCGCGGTGCGTCCGTGCTCCTTAGAAAGGAGGTGATCCAGCCGCAGGTTCCCCTACGGCTACCTTGTTACGACTTCATCCCAATCACCACCCACACCTTAGACACCTGCCCCCCTTGCGGGTTGGCGCAGCGGCTTTGGGTGCAGACGGCTTTCATGATGTGACGGGCGGTGTGTACAAGGCCCGGGAACGTATTCACGGCGCCGTAGCTGATGCGCCGTTACTAGCGAATCCTACTTCATGCAGTCGGGTTGCAGACTGCAATCTGAACTGGGGCCGGCTCTGGGGATTTGCTCCGCCTCGCGGCTTTGCGTCCCTTTGTACCGGCCATTGTAGCACGTGTGCAGCCCCGGATGTAAGGGCCATACTGACTTGACGTCGTCCCCACCTTCCTCCTGTGTAAACAGGCAGTCTGGCTAAAGTAATCGCCCGAAGCGTTATTAAATAGCCACAGGGGTTGCGTTCGTTGCTGGACTTAACCAAACACCTCACGGCACGAACTGACGACAGCCATGCAGCACCTGTGCAGCACCCTCGAAGGAATCCCGCTTTCACGGGACGTGCAGCTGCATGTCAAACCCGGGTAAGGTTCTTCGCGTTGCATCGAATTAAGCCACATGCTCCTCCGCTTGTGCGGGCCCCCGTCAATTTCTTTGAGTTTTAGCCTTGCGGCCGTACTCCCCAGGCGGTGCACTTATCACGTTGGCTGGGACACGGGGGGGGTGAAGCCCCCCACGTCTAGTGCACACCGTTTACAGTGGGGACTACCAGGGTATCTAATCCTGTTTGCTCCCCCCACTTTCGCGCCTCAGAGTCAGTCGGGTTCCAGAAAGCCGCCTTCGCCACCGGTGTTCTTCAGGATATCAACGCATTTCACCGCTACACCCTGAGTTCCGCTTTCCCATCCCCCGCTCGAGCCACGCAGTTTCGACCGCACTTTCCGGGTTGAGCCCGGAGATTTCACGGTCGACACACATGGCCTCCTACGCGCCCTTTACGCCCAGTAAATCCGAACAACGCTCGCCACCTCTGTATTACCGCGGCTGCTGGCACAGAGTTAGCCGTGGCTTCCTCTTGAAGTACCATCGACCCCCGCCGTTGTTGACAACGGGGAGCTTTTTCCCTCATGACAGGAGTTTACGAGCCGAAGCCCTTCATCCTCCACGCAGCGTCGCATCGTCAGGCTTGCGCCCATTGCGAATGATCCTCGACTGCAGCCTCCCGTAGGAGTCTGGGCAGTATCTCAGTCCCAGTGCGGCTGGTCGTCCTCTCAGACCAGCTAACCGTCGTAGCCTCGGTGGGCCGTTACCCCACCGACTAGCTGATGGTACCTGAACCCCTCCCCTTGCGGCAGGCCTCGCGGTCCCCGCCTTTCACTTCGGGCCGATGCCGGCCCTGGTCACATTCGGTATTAACTCGGGTTTCCCCGAGGTATCCCCAGCAAGGGGGCAGGTTGCTCAGGCCTTACTCGCCCTTCCGCCACTCGGGCGTTTCAATTATTGCTAACAAAAACGCCCTCGTACGACTTGCATGCCTAATCCACGCTGCCAGCGTTCGTTCTGAGCCAGAATCAAACTCTCATAGTAGAAATTTTGCGGATCCGGGTCTCCCCGGTCCGACGTATTCGGGTTTGTCCGGCACGTCGCCTAATCCATCACATCCCTTCCAAATCGGAAGGTCGTCTCTAACGTATTCCTGATTCAAAGAACAACCGCTCTGTCCGGGATGGCCACGCCTTCCCTTTCAAAAGCGTACTGAAAATCATATCACAGACAAATTGCCCCTGTCAACACTTTTTTTAAAAAATTTTTTCAGGGGGTGGCGAAACGCCTGAAAACCGCATGGTTAAGCGGCGAACGTCAATGGCGGCGGTATGATAATACCTTCTTCCTCCGGTTCCATCGCAAAAAAAAGGATTTCCATGAAACACTCTTCGCCTCTTCCCCCGAACTCTTTTCCGCTGCGGCCCCTTTGCGGATCGCTCTACAAGCGCAAGGGGGGCCGGTATCTCTCCGCAAAGAGTCCTGAGGCCGGCCTCTTCTGGTTCGACTACCGATTGCCCGGGCTGAAAGGACATTCCATCCGCATCGCGCTCAATACCGCGGACTACGCAACCGCCTACTGCCGCGCCCAGGCCATCGTCATACAAACCGCCCACTGGGCCGATGAAATATTCCTGCGCGGCAAACTTGAAGCCCAGATTGTCGCGACCTGCGTCGATCTGCCCGCGCTCCTTCCCCGATCCTCCATCCATCCGCGTTCGGCGACCATCCAGTCGGCACTGGAATGCCGCATTGCTCTGGAGGGGCTCTGGGAGGCGGTCAAGCCGCGTTACGACGTTCGCGAAAAATCTCTGGAAACCTACCGGCAGCAGACAGTCAAGTTCGCCAAGTACGCCGTCGCCCACGACCTCCATTTCGCCGATGAGGTCACGCGACTCTTCGCGGAAAACTACGCCCGCTGGCTCTACCCGCGCGTCACGACGGCCGACAAGCACATCGCCTGCCTGCGGCGCGAGTGGCAGCTCCTTTTCCCCGACGCACCCGCCAACCCATGGAATCTATCCATCAGGCTCAGCAAGAAGGAGCGGAGCCGGGCGATGAACTACCGTCCGCTCACCCTCAACGAAATGCGGCGCATACGGCAGGCCATCGCGCGGGTAAAACTCGACCGCGCCCCGGTCAGAGGCTACCGCCGGCTTTTGACGGACGAGCTCCTCGACGACATGGACGACGCCCTCGTGCTCTGCTATCACTACGGGCTGCGCATCGGCTCGCTTGAGGCCGTGGACTGGGGCGACTTCGACCGGCAGAGGGGAATATGGCGGCACCGGCCGCCCAAGACATCCCGCGCCACCCTTGGCAATGACTACCCGATCCTGCCCGAAGTCGCGGACATTCTCATTCGGCGGCTGCAACGGGGCGAAGACCCGAAGGGCAATGTCTTCAAGGCTTTCTCGCAGACGCACCGGACGAACGAACAGGTGCTGAACCTCGCCATCAAGGCCATTTTCAAAGTGGCGAAAGTGACAGACTCGCCGCTCAAGGGGAGGGCGACCTGGCACTCGCTCCGCGCCACCTTCATCACGCGGCTCACGGAAAACGGCTGTCCCATTGCCATTGTCAAGGAACTCGCGCAACACGCCAAGGCCGACATGACGCAGCGGTACGTCCACACATCAATGGCCACCAAACTACGCTGGCTCCAGACCCTCCCGGACCTGGGGGATGTCGACCTCGATGCCGACTACCCAAACGAACCCGAACTCCCCGCTCCACACGGCTTGTAGGAACTTTGTAGGATACACATCCTACAACCATCCTACACGCCCATCAAACATAATCCGCAATTCCAACATTCTAACAAGAGAAAGAAGTTAGTAACATCTGCGATGGCGCTTATCGCTGGTCTGGCAATGGCCCAGGTCCAGAGCGCGAACACCGTCGGATTTATGGACATCAAGGACGAGAATGCCGCTGAAGGCTTCAATGTCGTCTGCCCGACATTCACAACTGTAGGCTACAACACCGTCACGCTCAGCGACATTTCGCTCGTTGGCGATGATGTTGCGGTTCGTCAGGATAACCTCCAGATTTTCGATGCCGACGGCAACGCTGATTGCCAGTATCAGTGGCGCGCCGCTGGATGGTATGACCTCGACACCCGTGAGTATGTCAATGACGAGGTCATTGACCGTGCGCAGGGTGTTGTCATTGACTCATACAATGGCGGCATTTCCATTCGCTCCGTTGGTGAGGTGAATGTTGCGGCCATAGAAGTTGAGAACTGCGTTGAGGGCTTCAATGTTGTCGGCAATCCCCTGCCTGTAAATGTGACGCTTGGTGATGTCACCCTCGAAGGTGATGATGTCACCGTTCGTCAGGACAACCTTCAGTTATTCGACGGTTCGGGCAATGCTGAGTACCAATACCAGTGGCGCGCTTCTGGTTGGTACGACCTCGACACCCGTGAATATGTCAACGATGAGACCTTCCCCGCTGGTCAGGGCGCAATCCTTGACTGCTACAGCGGCGGCGATGTCACTTTCACAATTGCGGTTCCCAACGCCCTTTCCTCTCTCTAACCCTCTTTTAAGGAGAAAAACACCATGAAGAAAGCACTAACGATTGCCGCCATCGCCCTCGGCGTCATTGCGGCTCAGGCGGCTCAGGTTTCCTGGAATGTTGAGAATGTCAACAAGAGCGGAAACGGCATTACGGCAGGCTGTGCCTACCTCTTCAATGCCGCCACCTATACGGCGGCCCAAGTTGAAGCGGCCATCGCGGATGGTAAATTCGACACCCTTACGCACATCGGCAATGTTGCGGTAATTGACGAAGAGGAACCCGGCTACCTCTCGGCGGCCAGAAAGGACGATTCCAACATTGACTTCAACACCAATTACTCCGTGTTTGCGGTCGTGTTCGACAGCAATGACACCTCGTCGGGCAACTACCTCATAACGCCCTCCGTGTCTGTCAAAACCAAGGGTTCTGGGTCGAGTACTTTTGCTGTTGGCTCTCAGTCCTCCAACAACAACTGGTCGCCGGTTGCGGTTCCCGAACCCACCTCCGTCGCCCTTCTCGCCCTCGGCCTCGCGGCCCTCGGTCTGAAGCGCAAGGTC
>JAEEGJ010021646.1_pt1 | contig 13791 bp, 11 predicted proteins | sample 8958761 | NCBI WGS metagenome assembly JAEEGJ01 (sample SAMN16246546, study PRJNA631951) | gut metagenome | biome: gut microbiome; feature: rumen; material: RS-attached | host: Bos | place: Iran: Karaj | collected 2018-10 | reverse complement strand
CTCTTTTGATATCGTTAGTATTTGTTAACTCTTATCGGATAAATGGGAGAAAATGTATCTGCAAACCTGTTTTTTTACGAGAACCATGAAATTTAAGATGTATATGTGATAATATTGATTTATTATGGAGTTTCTTTGTGATTTTTGTGTTAATTTACCTATTATGGCTTTTCTTATTAATTTTTTTATTACCTGAATGTAAAGATGACTAATAGAGATAACACAGTTTTTCAGAATAATGACAAGTTAAATTTTACGAATAAAGTAAGAGATTATATAAACTATTATTTAATGAAGGATTGAATTTTACAATCTGGAATGAATTTTATAACATGATATTGGTGATCCTGAAAAACTACATTTATAAAATATATTTTAAATGAACTTAAAAATGAAGATAATGATTATTTAAATTGAAGAACTTTAATACATATACAATTCAATCCATGGAATTTTCAATCAACAAAAAATATATATCAGAATTTTTTTGAAAATTTTCTAGATTCTTTAATTAAAGAAAAATATGATTCATCATTAAAATCATATATTAATACATTATTGAAATTATTAAACAGTTCGTGAAATAATTTATTAAAGTCTATTTCTGGTGTTATTAATAAGGATTTATTAAGTGTAGATGATATTATAAAAAAGATAGATATATCATTATCAACGACATATAAAGATTTTGTAATATTGATTACAATTGATGAAATTGATAGGGTAGATAAAAATGACCTTATAAATATTTGAAAGGTTTTAAATATAATAAAGATGCTAATAGAACTTCAAAGAAAAAATAAGGAAGTACAAGATAATATAATTTGTTTATATGCGGCTGATTCTAAACAGTTGGCAAGTTTCCGTATATGAGATAACGAAGAAGAAAAGCCTTTTATGAATTTTTATCAATATTATAATAAATTTCCAAATACAAGGTATGATGTATACAGAGAAAGTATCAATGATATGAAAAGTTATATTTTAAACCAATTAAATGGTTTTAATAATTTTAAATATTTAAAGGAAGAACTTATTAAAAAATGTAATAATTTACAGGCTGAATTAGAAGAACTAAATCAGCCTATTGTTATAAGGAATGTGATTAATACATTTGATAATATGGAACGTTCCTTAAATATGAATATAGATGATGTAGCTTTGAAACTTAATAAAAATATATACAAGGATGTTCTTGCAAAAAAAGAAATATCGTTTTATATAAATTCTAGATTTAAGAGTAATTATGAATATGTTTTTGACTATATCTACATTAATTCAATAAATGAAAAGAATTATTTTTTAATGAATAATTTGGATTTGTTATATGAGGAAATTTTTTGGGGTGGTATAAATCAGAACGATAAAAAAAGTAAATATATAGAGGATAAAATAGGTGAAATAATTAATAAAAATTATCGTTTTAGGTATAGATTGGATTATTTCGATGAAGATGATGATGTACATGCAAAAAATAATATTATGAAATTACTTCAAACAAATTATGAGGTAGTCAGAGCGATAATATCAAAGGTTGTAGAACCATGGCTGAAAATTGTTATTGATGCATTTGAAGTAGATGTAACTAATAGTTTATGTATTCAAGATTTGCTTAAAATTGGAAATATTGAAAATATTGAAAAAATCCTATTCTTATCAAGAATGTGAAATACTTTTTTGACAAGAAATCATTTTACGGAAATTCATAATATACTATTGAATAATAGAGGTTATGAAATAGAAGAAAAGATTAAATTTTTTGAAAATTCCATAGAAATTTTTAAAAGATATATATTAGATTTAAAAAATCACCCATGGAAAGAAATAAATAATTCTGATACATGATTCATAATAACAGTATTAACATTTTTCCATATGTTCATTAGAGACGTTAAATCTGAAATATTTGATGAGTATTGAAATTGAAAGCAGTGAAAGGAAAAAGAATCCACTATAATCATTGATTGAATAGCTGGATTAATTAGATTTTGTGATGAGCAATTTCAAAAATGAACAAAATTGAGATTTTTCTTTATTTATTTTTATTTAAGACTTATTAGATACTGAGTTTATAGATATGAAGAGAAAAATAGTTTCATTTTGGAAAATATATTTAAAACGATTCTTTTATATTATTATCGTGATAATACAGATTTTAATTTAATAAATACAGAATTAAGTACATGTGCTAGGGTATTTGAGCATAATGAATTTAAAAATGAGATGAAAGGAGTAAATAATAATTTAGTGAAATATATTTCAGATTTCTTTACACTTGTTAAGTGTAACTGAGACGAGATTTCCGAAATATTAAACATAATAGAGACGGTTATCTATGCCATATTTTATGAAGAAAAAGTAAATAGAGAGAGTGAAATAAGAGAATTTATAAAAACTTATATTAAAAATAGGAAGTATAAATTTTTATTAATATGTAATAGTTTGGTATATAATTTCGGTTATGAACAAAAATCTGAATTTAGAAATACTTTTAAATCTCTAAATGATGTATATAAAATTATATATAATGAATTAAATTTAAAATGAGGCATAGATGAGCTTTTTGAAAAATATTATGATGAAATACATATTTATTATGAAGATGAAAAACATCAAACAAAGGAAGGAAATTTGAAAGAATTGGTTGATAGTAAAATAATAAAATGAAAAGAATTTGCGAAAAAATCAATTCTTCATATCTTGGATAATTTTTATAAAAATGATACTATTTTGTAATTAAAGAAGATAATGATTTTGTAGAAAACTCTGACTTATTTTGAGGATGAATATGTAGAAAATAACGATGCTTTAGAGATAAAAAACCCCAAACGATAGAAACAATAACCCCAACAAAACCCCTGGGGGGATACAAGAAATATATGATGAAATATTTAATTAAGTGTCTGAAAACCTATTCAAGTTTTTGTTAGTTATTAACTTTTGTTTTTCAAATCATAATGATAGTTTTCCGACAAAATTTGATACTTTTGTAATATATTCAAAATAGAAATCTGAAAAATGTGTAAAATTGATATAAAAATATATTGAAAAATGTGTAAAAAATAGGTTGATTTATATTGAAAAATGTGTAAAAGTAAAATACAAAAATGTGTTAGTCGGGCTTTTAACCTTATAAATCATTAAATAATGAATCTTTTAAAAAGAAAAATAGATGATTATTTGATTCAGTGGAAAAATGATCCAAATAAAATGCCCCTTATTATCAAATGAGCAAGACAAATTTGAAAAACTTCTTCAATTAGAAGATTTTGAAAAGAAAATTATAAAAATTTTATAGAGATAAACTTTGCATTTGATAAACAATACAAAGATATTTTTGAACAATGATATAGAGTAGATTCAATAATCCAAGCCATTTCAATTCATGATACTAATTTAAAATTTATACCATGAGAAACACTATTATTTTTTGATGAAATGCAAGAATGTCCCAATGTAGCAACATCTTTAAAATCATTTAGAGAAGATTGAAGATATGACGTTATTTGTTCGTGATCATTAATGTGAATTAATTATGAGAAAATAGAATCTAATAGCGTATGAAATAAAATTGATTATGAGATGAGGTCTATGGATTTTGAAGAATTTTTATGGGCAAAATGATATAATCAAAATCAAATTAAAGATTTATATCAGCATATGTTGAACGTAGAACCACTTTCTCAAACAGCGTTCAATGTCTTTTCAGAATGCTTTAAAGAATTTATGATTCTATGATGAATGCCTGCTATAATATACCAGTTCGTAACAAACAAAAATTATAGTGGTATTTTATCTATGCAAAAACAGATTATTTTAGATTATGAGGAAGACATTACAAAATATGCTGTTTGATTAGATAAAACGAAGATATTGAAAATATATAGGGAAATTCCTGTATTCCTATGAAATGATAATAAAAAATTTCAGATTATTAAAATATGAAATTGAGCAAGAAATAGAGACTTTGTTTGAACTATTGATTGGTTAATTAATGCATGAATCATTAATATATCTTATTGATTACATAATTTAGAATTACCATTAAAGGGGAATTATGAACCAAATAATTATAGGTTATATTTTTCAGATACAGGATTATTAATAGGAAGTTTAGATGATGAAGTGCAACAAGATTTAAGAGATAATAAAAACTTCAATACTTATAAATGAGCTATTTATGAAAATATCATTGGAGAATTATTAGGAAAACAATGATATCAATTATATTTTTATAGAAATCCAAGAAGTTCTATTGAAATGGATTTCTTTGTAAGAGATTCTGAAAGTTTAGTCCCTGTTGAAGTGAAAGCATGAAATTCTGCTACGCCATCACTAAAAAAGCTGATAGAATCCAGTAATTATCCTTCAATTAAATATTGAATAAAATTATGTAATCAAAATATTTGATTCAATGGTCAAATTTTTACTTTCCCTCATTTTCTAACATGATGGATAAAGAGATTTTTGAACGAGAAAAATAAATAAAAATCTATTTATTCTACATTGTGTGATTATGGTTCTTTTGAAAGAGTGATATTTAGAGATTTAAATCAATCAACTATCAAAAAACTAAAATTTGTTATAATAGATATAAGGCTTATTATTTAAATATTAATCCTGAGTTTTTTGATAAAATTACATAGTTTTTATGCTGGTTTTCTACACAAAACAACCTAAAACAACCAAAGGTTAACCAAAAAACAACCATAGGTTATTTTGAGGAATAATAGGTATAATAAAGAAAAAACTCTATGATTATTAAATCATAGAGTCTTTTAATATATAATTCTAATTAATTATTTATACATAGGTAAATCTACTGTAATATGAGATATTTTAATATTAGGTAATTCGTCACTTGCTTTGTTCTTTCTTGCTGTGATTTCTAGTAAAGATTCATCAAATCATGGTTTTTCAGATAATAGCCAGAATTCACAATTCTCATCATGAGCATCCATTAATTCTTTTGTTATTCTATCAAATGGAGTAAGAATGATACATTTAGTTTCTCATTCTTCTAAAGGTTTAGATAAGTTATAAGTAAAACTGTGTATTCTTATTCTTTGTGAATTTTGCCAAATATGTTTATGTTCAGAGTTGTTTGCAAGTTCAAGAGTACTATCAACACTCCTAGCATTACTTACTTCTAATTTTAATTCATGTATAGTCTTTCAAACTTCAACCTTTTGATGACGTTCATCTAATTCTTCTCAATAGATAGGATCTCATCGAGCCTGAGTTAGTTTTGTATGGTAAGGTATATTTAAATAAAATCTTCCTCATGTTCATTCTCGTGATTCAAAAGAATCATCAATGTTAATTATTGGAAAATTTTCAATTTGAGATCATAACCATAATTCACCCCAACTTTTTCATTTACTATCTTCAGGAACTACAAAACGAGAAATTAATCATCAATATCGTTTTTTATATAACCCATCGGAAAAATCTTCACTTACGGCAATTCAATGATCTTTCAGTAAAGTAAGATATATATCTAAATCACTAGGATATCATCATTGAAAATCTTCTCAATATTCATTTAATTGATTATATAAGATGTATGAATGAAATATTCATACTGCACAAAAGAAAGCTACAATAATTCAGACAATAATTCAAATTGTAATCTTACCGGCTTTACTAAATCACCAGATTTTCATTTTTGTTTGTTCATTTTTTGTTTTCATTTTTTTATATAACATAATATAAAAATATTTATAATATATTATATACAATATTATAATTTTGTCAAATATTTTACCACTTTTTCAGTGGTAAACTTTGTTTATTCAATTTATTTATAGTAAATGCTTTTTACCTTTGTTCAACTATTAACTCAAACCCAACATCAAATATCCGTATTTTTAATAATATAACGGTTTTCATATCATTTAAATTTATCACATCAATCTGAATCATCTAATCTTTCTATTGATGTTCAATCCTTTAATGAAAATGGAGATTCAGATTTATCCATTTCTTTTCAAAGATTACAATTCCTTTTATCTAAATCTAATAAATGATCTATATCTCTACATTCAATTTCAAAATCTTCTCATAATTGCATATAATCTACTGTTCATGTAAATCAGATTTTAGGAATTAGAAAATATGGATAATAAGGATTACGTTCTTCAAATGTATTTAGGATATATTCAGTATTACTTAAATCTAAGTCTGATTCTCAAATATATTCATCAGAATTAAAAGCAATAATAATATGTTTATTCTTTCATGATCATCTTGGTATATCATAGTAGTATTCATATCAATTATCTAATTCTTTTGTTAAGAAAGTAGAATTCCAACTATAAAATGGCCAATCTTCTTTATCTCAATCCGTTCTCCATTTTTTAGTTAGTGTTATATCATATTTATCTGTATAAGCTATTTCTTCTCATGTAGATTTTTGGTTTGAAACAATAGGTTCTTCAATAATAGGTTCTTTTTGTTCTTTTATTTTATAGAATTTCGCATATGGGTAAAAAATATAAATTCAATCAAAATATCCAACATATTCAGGAGAAGCTTCTTTTAATCATGTCACTTTACGAAAAGTTTCTAAATTTGTCCAAAATCATATATCATTTTCATGATTTTCTGGTAAAACAGTATTTTGTTCATACGGTGTATATAAAATTTCATCAGGTTTAAAAACTAACATTACAGCCGCATTTTCTGGAGTATCTCAAACTATTCATTTATAAAATACTTCATTCCATACATCTCAGCTGTATATATTTCATTCTTTTTTAAAATCTTCTAATGTAATAGTTCAATTAGGCCACTGTAATAATCAATATTCACTAAATTCTTCATTATTGGAAATATCTTTAATCTTAGCTTCCACAAAACTATATCACCATAAAAATATTCATTTCCAATATCACTGTTTAAATAATAAACAGCTTCTTCTATTTTTTTCTGTTCAACATTTTCTATAACATTCAAATGTTTCGTTATAACATTGTTCTTTAGCTGTTACATTTACCGAAAAAGATGTTAATACAACTCAATATCAAATATATATTACAATCAATATTCAAATAATCCAAAGTCAGAGTTTTTTCATATCTATAATAAATATAAATTAAAATCAACTAGCCAAGTGAAAAAGATTTCCATCATTTACTCTTCACAGCATAATTTTATAATCATTAAATTCTTTTTTTACACCATTCTCGTCAATTATTTCAAAGTCTACAATGAATTCTAAACATTCATTAAATGGCTCTCCAGGTCACTGTATCAATTTACAATATTGTTTATCTTTTTGTGTTTGTTTGGCTCAGGCATAACTTATTTCTTTAAATTTTGGCATTGCACCTCTAATTTCATTAATATATCAATGAGCTCAATCATTGTTTTGGTGTGGATATGAAATAATTCTTTTGACTCACTCGTTTTGTACTTCATATGAATTCATTTCATCTGTTGTGTTATAATTAATCTTTATTCATAGATAATCATCAAATTTACCTCAAGTATAATCTTTAGCATCAATAAACTCCACATTTATCTCTGAATCACTATTAATATAACAATTATAATATTTTAAGACTTCTCAAAATCTACTTTCAATTTCTCAAAATTGATGATACCATTTTGATGTTATGTTGTCATAGAGTATTGTTCATGCTCGCCTTTCAATTCAGTATTCATTTTCTAAAAAATCTACACATAAACGAGAATATTCCTTATTTACTACAGCTCATAGATTTTCTATTCTAATTTTTGCAATTCATCAAGTAGTTAATTCACAGAATACTGGAATTTTTCATGTATCAATAGTTACTATTCAATTAATACTATTTTCTTTAAAATAATTTTCTTCATTCCACTTGTATTCATAATTTGTACTTATAACTTCGCTTGTAAATTGATTTTCGCACTGCTGCTGAATGCTCGATGCTTGTTCTGAATTTTCAGTAATCTCATGATTTTCTATTACTGATTTATTGCATCCTGTAAGTAATAAACCAGCTACTAATAAAGTAGTTAAAAGTCAGATTTTTTTCATTCTACAACAAATTATTTATTTAAAACTCTGACACTTTCCAGATATCTCAAAGAGTATCTAAAATTATCAGCCATTGACTGAACATCATTATATTCATATAAATTATACCCTCGTGCAAATATTGTTAATGGATCAAAGCTACTCCATTGTTTACATTCTCAATAAAGTATCGGATTACGAGGATAGAGTAAATATCAACAATCTCAAATAGGAACTCGTATTCAATCTTTTAATAACCAAACTAAAAGATAGAAATCTCATGAACCTCCTCATTCTCTATAAATTTGATAAATATAATCGTTATATCAGTCATTGTAATGTATAACAACTCCTCAACGGTCTGGGGCTGTTCAATATAAAATATCATCAGCACCTAGTGAAAAATTATATCAATATTCATTTTGTATTCGTTCTAATAAGTTTCAATTTATCACAATTCATGACCAAAATCCTGAAATAAAAACTCCATCAGATTCTGATTCTCATATATTTCATTCACTATAAGTATAAAATCATGTTCCATCTTCAAAAAATTTCTTTTCTAGAGCTTCCCAGTCTGCGACATTTTCAGCTTCAGAATCTTCTGATAAAATCGGTCAATTTGGTCGCTTAGGCATCATTCATGCAATGCTATAACTCTGATTTTTAAGAATATCATACAAATCTACAAAATAACGGACGAATGGATGGTCTCAATTTAAATCATTATAATATGATAACAAAACTGGATCATCTCATAAATACACAGTTCTTGGATTGTTAAGTTCAGTTTTAAGTTTTTCATATAAATCCGAAATATAATTATCCACACAAACATCTCTTTCATACATTGTTCATGTCATAGTTTCATAACCTGTTCAATATTGCTCGCATGATTTCAATAAATCGTCATAAATCACATCTATAAATTTATTTACAGCTGCTGAAGTATCTGTCTGATATTTCAAAATCATATTTTTATCATTCTGAAGCTGTTCATATTCAGCTTTATCTTCTTCTTTCGTCAAATCTAAGTTCTTATAAAGATATCATCATGTTTTCATCAATTCACTATTTTTGATATTGTTTGGAGTAAATACCCTTCAATCCTTCCATACTCATTTAAAATTTCCTTTACTATCAAAAGTACATTGTATAGATTCATCTGATATGAATTCTCATGGTTTATTTATTGAATATCTCATTCAATAAAGGATATTTTCATCTCATGATTGGATTATTCAATCCCACTTAAATATAGATTCACAGTTTAAATTTTTAGCTTTTTCTTCACATAAAGAATAAAGATTATTTCATTCTTTTAAATTATTACATCCTGTAAGTAATAATCCTGCTACCAATAGAGCAGTAAGTAATCAGATTTTTTTCATTTTCATCAGAATTAATCTTTAAAACAACGTACACTAAATGTTGCAGCACGATAACTTTCAGCGTATTCTACAATCATATAGCTATGAAAATTTAAAAACCTTCATGGACTAGACATCCAATAAAATCATTCAGATCCTTGGTCATGTGGTGTAGCTCTACCATCAAAGCGAATTCATCATGCCATCGGCAGCAATAAATCGTTACTAAATTCTCTTCAAATTTGATTTCCTCCACCTCAAATTGACATCCATCTTACATGTTCCTTTTTCTCTATATCATTTGGATACTTAATATCTATCCAAAGTTTAAATAGTTTATGAATCTCTCCAAAACTTGGTACATGATATCACTCAGGACAAGGTCATTTCCTTTCAGTTCTAGGATTGCCTGTATCTCACTTAAATTGATCTATAACATACTCTCACATACGATTCACGATTTCACTATCCCCACTTCATCACCGTAAATTATCATTTAATGATGCTAAATAATTATAGTTATGATAATTTACATTACGATCCAATTCTCCTAAAACTACGAACTGAGTATCGCTATCGTACCGATTATTTGGTCAATACTGCATTGATTCTTCTCTAGATACTAATTCAGTTCATGTTTTTATTTCGGAATTTAATTGAAATCAGTGATTATTTCATCGTTGAAAATAATATCAAAAAGATTCTTTTCATGTTCAAGCTACATCTGCTCATAAATTCCTGTCCATTATAGTTATTGATTCCTCTCAATTATCTAATGTTATCGTTCATTCTTCTATATTATGAAAAATTCAAAATGAGTTAGTCTGAGTTTCATCCAAAGTTATTTCAGAATTTTCTGGGAGTTCGTTACATCCTGTAAGTAATATGCAACTAACCAATAAAGTAATCAAAAATCAAAGATTTTTCATATTTAGCATAAATATAAAGCTGGATTAAAAATACGAAAATTGGATAGAATCACAAGAAAAATTTTAAAGAAAAACAGGATATTTCTATCCTGTAATTCCCATATAAATCTTAATTCTAATAATTAAATTGGTAGTTAGTTGATGGATTTTCTCCACTTAATTGTACCGTAGCAGCTACAAAATTTAATGATTCAGGATTATTGATATATAAAACGTTTGCACTAGCTCCATCATCGAAAGTAACATCAAAATTAGTATAAATCATTCCATCTTCGATTCCAGAACTAAGTAGATTTTCCTCTACAATTGTTCCAAAATGTGGAGTAATGTTAGTTAAATTGTGTGGAGTATCTTCCATATAAAGATTTTCTCCAGTAAAAGTTTCTTCTGTTTCTGGATGATAGATTGTATAAGTGCTTGATGTAGGGAAATTCATTTCAGCAATTCCTTCCAAATCTTCATAAGTTAATGATTCTATATTATCATAACTAAACTGATAGTTAGTTGTAATATCTCCATCTTCAACTGAAGCAGCTACGAAATCCAAAGTTTCAGGATTTACGATATATAATACATCGATTTGTCTTTCATCGTCTAAAGTAGCTTTAACCATAGTGTAAATCATTCCATCTTCGATTCCTGAGCTAGTTACTTCTCTATCTACCATTTTTGTATTTTCAGGAGTTAGGTAACCAAGTTCCATTCTATTGTAAACGTGTTTTCCACTACCTTCACTTTCATTTGAAGCCATATTAAACTTAGTGAATGTGTAAGATTTAGGGAAATGATTTTCAATAAGACCGATTAATTCACCAAGATCTAATGAAGTTTTAGAAGTTTCTTCAACAACAGGAGTTTCATCAACGTTTTCTTCGTTAACGTTTTCAGTTTTGTTACATCCAGTCAAAACTAAAGTTCATACAGCTAATACTGCAACAAGTGACAATACTTTTTTCATAATAAAAATATTTAAAAAATAAAAATGCTGGTTCATATATAGATATTTACCTTTTATATTCAATAAGGAAAATTGGAATAGTGGTTTAATTCCATTATTTAATTAAAAAGATAATATACCCAATCAACAAAATTCCATAAATAAATAATTATAGCAGAAACTATGAAAATCGCAATCCACCAAGGATATGCTTTTCTAATAGAATTTCTAAATGGATGTTCTTTATTTTTATATCTATATGATATGTATAATCATAATGTTATTAACAATGAAAGTAATAGTGCCGACGCCAATGCTATAATTGAAAATTGTATTTCATCTTCATATTCGTTCCAAAAACTCTCTTCTAATGTAGCGCACTGAGTACAACCTTCAATATGCTCCCATTCGGGATGTTGATCAAATTTTATGATTTCTTGCCAACTTTCGGTGGTTTCGTGTGTTACTTCATTATCAGAATTATCGGCATATATAGTAAATCATTCTATCTCTTCTGCCAGCATATTTAATTTTTAAAAAGAATTAAATGTATTGCTTAATTATAGTAATGATCTGCTATTTTTCAATATTGAAATATCTCTTGACATTGTGTAGTAAATATATATACTGTAATTACCAATCAGTTACGCATGATATAAATATAGTGATTGAAAGGTTGAGAGGAAGACCATCCTTCAAAAAAACTGGTTTATCCACGAAAGTGGAGTAGATTTCAAGGACAAGAACTTCTACAATCAGAATATGGCCTTCTTTGAGAGCCATGAAGCAACTAAATCACATTGCGCGCGCAATATGACAACAAATAGTTGTTTCGTGTATCGGAACATGATTTGAATGCAAATCGTCGACATGCATCGCATGTTTCCGTATGAGTCTTTACATGTAATCCTAGAAACTATTCCAAAAGCTGGACGTATTCGCGAGGTCCAATTAGCTCTTGGTGTAGCTGCTTCCGATTTCTATAAAGATTGGATTATGGTCAGAGCTCTCCCATGGTTATTTACGGCATATGTCCAGCCGTAGTTCTAAGAAATCCCGAAGGTTTCGGACAAAACAGAGGGAATCCCAGCCGCATATGTGCATAAGATTACCGCACATTGGCCTGGGTTGGCTTTCCAAGATGCCCCTGTATCCCCACCTCGGGAAAAGTAGCCAGGTTAGTCTGGCAACCAAAAAAGTAGGGGACCCGCCCCGCCGCATCGGTGAAAAAGAATACCGCACATCGGCCTGGGTCGGCACTCCCTGAAGAGGCGACATGCCGTCGCCACAATTGGTGGCTTCCACCGCCACCCCCCGGTGCCGAAATGCCGGGCTTTGTTGGGGCGCTTCTGTCACGCAGGAGCGCTCCTTCCTTATAAATAAAAATTTTTACGAAGAAGGACACGGTTGTGCCGTGTCCTTGTAACCCATTTGCATCCCCCTCTAAGAGGGATCGTAGGAGCGAGTTCCAGCACTGTCATCCTTGACAAGCGGACCATCCATGAAAATTTTCATAGCAACGAACTTTAAAGGGTTTAACATATGCAAAAACGCATATTTTTTTATATAATTTCAATATGTTATTTCAATATTAACATATAAGTAATCCAATTATAAGTGCCTGAACAGGGTAGAATAAAGTATATACAATTTTAAACCATTTTTTGTGATATCATAATTTTCCATTTGAAAAACTTAGGATCAATGCTGCCAAAGCATGTCCTCCAATCCATGGTAAATATTTCGTTACTTGCTGCATCCATGCAGTCCAGTCTCCAAATCCACTTCTAACCCAGAAATAAATAGGAAGATAAATCGCAAAGATTCCAAGTAAAACTCAGAAACGTTGAATCCAATTTCGTTTATTTTCAGTTTTTTCTTCATTTCTTGAATATCTAAGATACCAATAATAAGCGATAGCAAGTAATGGTCATACAAAATTAAAATTAGCTTCCATTTTGTAGTTTGTAAATCCTATCAATAGATATGCACAAGCAAGCACGATTATATATTTTCGCTGAACTTTTTCAGATTTTCTTTCGTTTGTTGGAAATAGTAGTTCAGTAAGCGACATTCACAAAAATCCTAATAGGAGAGTAATCATAACGCTTTGAGCCTCCATGAAGCTACCGCCAATATTAGCTCCAAATTCTAATAAATCATAGCAGGGTTCTGAAATTACTGCCAATAATATCAATGTAGAAACATATTTTAATAATCTTCTCTTCTCCTTAAAAACAAAGAAAAATGCTTCAGCTAAAAGGAATGCATAACAAGGAAAAGCTATTCTTCCAATCCACGTTAAAAGCATCGGATTATCAATAAAATTCCATCCAATATGATCAAGCAGCATAGTAGACATCGCAATAATGCGGAGTATGAATCCTGTCATGATTATTTTCATCATATAAACGAATTTTGTATAGTAATTTGGATGAGATAGTCAATATAAACAACTTATACTCATTAAAATTGAAAATGTCAACAATTGAGATATTAAATTAGATTTATATAAATTGAATTCATATTTGACAAAAATGACAAGTTATT
>JAEEGJ010021644.1_pt1 | contig 13792 bp, 11 predicted proteins | sample 8958761 | NCBI WGS metagenome assembly JAEEGJ01 (sample SAMN16246546, study PRJNA631951) | gut metagenome | biome: gut microbiome; feature: rumen; material: RS-attached | host: Bos | place: Iran: Karaj | collected 2018-10 | reverse complement strand
GATAGGAAACGTTTCATTCCTCGAGGTTCTTGAGTTTGACGATGATGGGCATGGCGATGCACGACTTGTTGCGTATGCGCTGGTAGATAAGATGGTCGTAGCTCATCTTCCGGGCATGCTCGTAGTTCTTGCGATCCTTGAACTCAATGTCGATGTAAAGTCCTCGCTGGAGGCTGTCGGCACCTCCCGCTCCTTCAATGTTGATCTTGATGAAGATGCGCCGGAACTCTTCCTTGCCGAACTCTGCCAATAACTCCTTACGTAGGAAGGCATCGATGTCCATGCGTGTGTAGAGACGGTCGTTGGTCAGGGCATAGTAACGCAGCTGCTCATAGCGCTCGTCGGCTGTAGCTTTGTCGGCTCCTCCCATGGCGGAGACGACGATGGGCGCCTTTTGTTCGAGACCAGGATTCTTTTTGTTCTCAAGCATGTCGCCAGTGCGTGGCGTGTTGCCAATGCGCCCCATAGTGGTGATATAGCTGACACGTGTTGACGACGTTGGAGGATACTGGCTCATATTCTTCATGACGTAAGTGCCGCTGTCGAACTTGAAAGTCTCGTTCTGCAATCCCACACTCTTTCCCAATTTGTTGATGGTTTCGCGCAGCTGTCGTAATACCTCACCGTCCTTGATGCCGTTATACTCGATGAAGGCATAATAGTCGTCGATGAAGCGGTTATAGAGATTGCGCACGTCGCGATAGAGGTTGCCGTTGTTGTAGCATTGAGCGTCGAAGTCACGCACGATGATATCATCAGCAGTCATGTTGAAGCCCTGCCGATGGCTGGCTGTGCTGGTCTCTAGGATACGCAGGAAGAAGGCATCGTCGATACTTTGCAGCTTGGCGATGGGCTGTGCCTGTGTGAGCATGAGCGAGTTGACATCGATGTTGGTGACGGGCAGGGTGTTGAGCATGACGTCACAGTTGTCAGGCACATTATATCCCTCTGGGAAATCCAGGCGTAGCCAGATGGTAGCGGGCTGGAAATAGTCGAGCACCTCGCTCTCCAGCCATTGCTGGAACTGCCGTGGGTAGGGACGTGGCTTGAACATGTCGCGGTCGATGGCCTCATCGGTGATGTAGAGCAAGGCTGCATCGTTGATATTGAGCAGGCACTCCTTCCAATTCTCGATGAGTGAGAAGAACTGCTCCGAAGCCTGCTGGGCATCGAAAGGCTCTGCCATCTCGATGTTCTCCATCTCGTGCATAGTCGAGAAATCGAGTTCCTGTCCTGTGGTAGCTACATACACATGTTCAGGCATCATGCCATCAGTACCCTTGATGAGCAGTGAGAGTCCTTTCAAACAGTCTACTTCTGTCGCGGTCTTGATACCTATCCAAAGACGGTTGGACTTCTCCATGCTGATGTTGATAGCATCATTGCCGTGATGGAGGTAGCGCTGATTGAGCAGGTATAGACCCGTATGTGGCAGTAGCGTGGTATTGAAGATCGGGATATAGTTGAGGGGTGTTTTGCTGTTAGGATTCTTGTAGCTATAGATGTCGCCTGACCCTGTGTTTGCCAGTGTGTTGTCTGTACGAGGCTTAATCTCAGGTTGTATGAGGCACACGGCAGGCATGGCTTCGATGTTCTTTCTGGGAATAAAGTCCACGCAGAAGCGGTCGACGATACGCTCTGTTGCTCCGTCGACGTAGTCTTGTATCTTCTGTGTCTCGCATACCAGTGCCACGAGCATCATCTTTGCTACGGGATCCATCTGCTGGAAGTCGATGGGCTGAGCAGAGAGCTGCCCCAGTGCTATGACGGCATCATTGATTCGTTTTTGGAGTTCTATATCCATAGGATGTAGTGTTTTCTGTGATTAACAAAGGGCGGGGCGCTATCTATAGCGCTTCACCGTGGGCTCAATGAGGAAGACAACCACTTTCCGGTATGGGACAAGCGTGCCTAGGCCATCGTCTAGGCGTCCTTCTACGACAACATTGACCTCGTATTTCGATGCCACCTTTTTCCTGCGCATGCTCTTTCCCTCAGTTGTGTCGAGTTCTATTGAAACGATAACGTTCTTGAGCATGGGCTCATAGGTGGCCAGACTGGTGCGTATGCTGTCCTCGCATTCCTTTTTCGTCACCTCGTTGTAGAGGCCATTGGCAATCTTACCCGTCTGGCTGATGTTGAACTCACGATAGTGTACGTTGGCATATTCGTGGTTCCAGTACTCAAAACCAAAGTCAGGGTCGGCCACGAATGATCCTCGTGGCGTGAAGACAATAAGCTCAACGAGGTTGTCGAGCATACCTATGCGGTCAGCGATGTTGCGGTCGAGGCATAGGCTCGGCTCCTGATAGCTGAGGGGTGTGCTGATGAAACTCATATGCGCTTACCGTCCCAGATACGGCGTGGATCGGGCTTGGGTTCTGGCTTCGGCTCAGGTATGGGCTCCGGCTTAGGTTCAGGCTTCGGCTCAGGGATAGGCTCTGGCTTGGGCTCTTCCTTCTTGAGCAGACTGAACTTCTCAATCTTCTGGGTGATGGCATAGCACATGCCCAATCCCTGTTTGATACGGATATAGACGTTGCGATAGTTGTGAGGGGCACGTGCGTAGTTGCGGAATACCTGGGCATCCTCCAAAGTTAGCACTTCGTCGAGCTCGCAAGCCATGGTGAAGGCTCCCACCACACGTTGCACACATGACAGCAGCGATTGTGGAGCCATGAGCTCATGCTCCGTATTGGCCTTGACGAGCATCTGCATCACCACGGGCCAGTAGACGGTGATGGCTGCATGGGCACCCGTCTCAATCTGGGCACGTGTAGACTCGTCGATGTTGCGCAGCAGGGAGATGAATTGAGCATGCAACTCCTCGAACCTGGGATGAGAGACCAGATAGAGGCAGGGAGGCACAAACTGCACATTGTCTTCCCGCCAGCCTTCGTCGTTAACGATGCGTCCGATAGGCATGGCATTGTCAGGAACAGCCGTCTTGGCACTTACCAATGCAAAGGAATAAACGGGTTCACGATATCCGTCAGGAGTGTCGCGCCATTCGTCGGGGCTGACGTTGATGGTGAGGATATATTCCTTCTCGTCTTCATGGCCGGGAATCTGTACGCGACCGTCGAACGTGTTGGTGAACTTCGTGTCGAAATGCACATCTACGAGGTAGCCGCCACGGGTGATGGCCAGACAGTCGAGTGCTTCAACGTCGACGAAGCCCTTGGCAACGCTCATTTGCAGCAGGAACGGTTTGGTGGAGGGCAGCAGTCCGAAACGTCCTGCTGCACCCAGGATGAGTGCTTTGTTGATATGCTCGGCAGCGCAGGCATCGGCAGCCGAGAGCACCTCGTCGGTGAGGCGCATTCCTTTTTTCCAACTGATTCTTTTAGGCATATTGCTTTCTTAGATATTAGTGTTATAGTTCAGGTAATTGTAGAACACCTCGTCAGACAGACGCAATGGCGGATCGTCGTGGGAGATGTTGAATACAAGATCTTCCTCGATGGAAAGGAAATAGTCCTTGAGGAAACCTCTCAGCATCTCCACCTCGTCGATCAACTCCAGGAAGTGTTCGTCAGCAATGTCATCCGACCAATAGTAGATGTCGTAGGACATAAAACTGTCATCATAGGTATTGCCCACATAGCAAGCTCCAAGCTCCATGTCGAGTTGGTTCTCATAGCGAGGGCTTGGGTCGGTGAAAGTGTCTGTCTTGCGACTCACTTCCAACCGCATGCCTTCGTCCATGAACACCTTGCGCAGCATGAGGGTAATCAGCGTACGGTTGCCCCTGATGTTCTTGCAGTTGGGCAGGAAAGGTATAATCTGGCGGATGAACCTGTTGGACTGCTGCTCTGGTGTGAGCGTGTCGCCTATGATTTGCTGGAGTACGATGTCGGCCTTGGCAAAAGGCTCGATTTTGGAATGAGCGTCCGTGCGCAGCCTGAGTAACAGCACATCGATGGGTGCGAAGAAGAGATAGGCATTCTTGATTTCCTCTTCCTGCATGTCGATCTGCTCCCTGAAGCGTTCCTTCTCCTCGTATTTCGGCAGGTTGTCGAAACGATCGATGGGGTGGAACATATACTCGGGCAGCGAGTTGTATATGCTGTTTCGTCCTACAACGAGGTGGAGGGCGCCAGATGACATTAGCTCGCTGTCGAAAACATCACCATAGGTGTTACGCTTGTGCAGTCCGTTGAACGACACCTTGCACGTACCTGTGGGATAGTAGGGCAGAAGCACCTCGACGTTGATGTCGGGTGGCAGCATCTGTGGTAATTCAGAATGCATCGGCTGTGAGTTCTACGTGGTATACTCCTTTTTCTGTCGACACTTCAATCACGTCGAATGGCGGGATGCCTATCTGCTGTAGGGTGAGCTGCTGATAGGGGAAGATGCTGTCGATGTTCTCAAAGAAGTTCTTGTGGATGAGTGTGCGATAGCTCAACTGACGCAATTCAGCATTCGACTTGATATAGTCGTCCAGTTTTGACTCAGGAATCATCACCTCGAACTCTTTTTCAGGTTGGTCGGAGATGACTTTGTCGATGAACTTGTTGTTGCGCATGTTGATCTCCACAACCTTTACATCCAGCACAGCTGGTAGTTTCTCCAATACATCAGCTACAGTCATGCTGGCCGATAACTCCTGACATTCAATGACGTCATCCCATCGCTCATGAGCCGGACAGCTATCCTTCCACGAGGCAAAACGATAGATGCTGGTAGTGCAGGTCATGCCTTCATAACGAAGCATCTTGCCTTGGAGAGTCTTGAAGGGAGGAGCTTTCTGAATGGCTTTCGGCTGCTGCACGGTCTTCAAGGGCTTTACCAACTGGATGAGCTGTGGAGCCTGCGGCTTCTCCTGTCCCTCTTGAGATTCCTGGTTTTCTGGAGATTCCTGTGTGTCCGAATTGTCAAGGTGTATGATCTTCATAGCTTCCTGTACCTGCAGGGCTCCGATGATAGAGGCACTGATGGGCGTGGTAGCTATGCGTCCATGCTCAGTCTGGGTACGCACCACGTCGGCACAACCCGTACGGAGCATGATGTTGTTGAACTCTTCACGTGACAGTCCACATTCGTAGCAGCTCAGTCCAGGGGTGTAGACCTTGACGGCACCAGTGAGGTTTTCGATGCTTCCGTCAATCCAGCTCTTGCCTGCCCGCATGGCCAGACGGTTGAGCAGGTAGCGGGCCAGACGGCTATCGAGGCATCCGATGATGACATCGACAGAGCGGTAGAGGCCGAATCCTACTTCTGAGAAGAGGTTGCCTACGATGGGCGTAACCTCTATTTGTGGGTTTATTTCGCGGGCACGCTTGGCTACGATGTCAGCCTTGAATGCATGACTGAAGGCATCCTCCTCGCGGAAGAGTATGGAGCGTGTGAGGTTGGAAATCTCGATGCGGTCGAAGTCGACGACATAGATGTGTCCTATGCCGAAGAGGGCGAGGTTCTTGACGACCTCATTGCCCAATGCTCCCGCTCCTGCCACCAGCACACGGGCGTTCTTCACCTTGTCCTTCTTGAACCAGGAGAGGAGCGTAAACACGCCTTCTCCCCATTCATAGCTGGTTTGAGGTTTGAGGTTTGAGGTTTGAGATTTTTCTTCCATGACTATGTCGTTTGAGGTTTGAGCTTTGAGGTTTAAGTTTTAGTAGTTCCAAATCTTAAACCTCAATACTCAAATCTCAATTCTTTATGATTCTACATATTCGAAGATAGTGTCGCCAATCTTGAACGTATCGCCATTGGTGAGTACGGTAGGCTTGCTGACGGGCAGCTCAGTGCGCATGTTGTAGAGCACACCAGGAGCAAGTGCCTTCAGCATGGGCAACGTCTTGGCCTGATCGATGTACAGCTGCACATGCTCCTTGGCCACCTTGTTGCTCTTCTCCCAGTTCATCTGCACCTCGCACTCGCCTGTGGCACCGATAGACACCTTGTTGCCTCCGCCGGTAGCGTTCATCCACTTGTGGATAGGAATCTTCTGACCAGCCTTCACACCATTCTTGATGATGAGGAAGTAGCGCTCAGCCAGCATTCGTACCGTGATGAGCGAAGCACCCAGACCACCACCATAGATGATGAAGTCGAGCAGCATGTTCAGCCATCCTACGTTGCCGATAGACCCGCTAATGAGTACCAGGAATCCAATGACAGCCGAGATGAGACCTCCGAGGAGGGCGCTCTTCATAGGAATCGATGACTTGATAGTGAGGCTCAATGCTACACATACTGAGAAGAGGATGTATGCCGGCAGGGAGCAGTACCAGGGGATGTAGGTGGTGCCGATGGCAGAGAGCAGCAGGCAGAAGATGATGCCGCCTACAGCCATAGCAGCCATGCCGATGATGCCTGAGAGCAGCGACAGTCCTACAATCTTCAGGTAGATCATGGCATCCTTCTTACGATATTCGTCGAAATAGCGGAATACGAGCGAGAGGAAGAATCCCAGAAGCAGTCCGATGGTAAGGAATGCCGAAACCTTATTCGTGCAGTCTTCCATCAGGTTCATCTTCTGCTCTTCGTTGGTGAAGAAAGCATTGGCGATGCCTGCTCCGATACCATGGAACAATCCACGACCCGTCAGTTCAAAAATCACCCAGCTCACTAGAGCGGCTAGGATACCTGCCAGCGTCTGATAGGTCTCACGCAGCGAAACCTTGCTGAACATCTCCTTCCATTCCACATGATCCTGGATGCCATCCTTACAATTCTGACCGTACTCCACGCACTTGTAGCCATTCTGCTGCCAGCAGCTGACGTGCATGATATGCTTGCACTTGGTCACCACCAGCTGTCCGGGCTCGATGTTCTGACGGCAGTAGGTACAGATGCGGCGCTGGACATTGGCCTCAGGCTCATACTTCTTGTAGTACTTCGTAGAGAAACGCTTCGACTTGACAAAGGGGATAATCACCTTCATGATCAGGAAGAAGAAGGCGTAGGTAAGCAGTGCGATGAGCAGTGCCACGAGAATCTTGGTAATGGTGCTGCCTGTGCTTTCTGCTTTCACTGGCCAGGGAGTCTCGGCCGATCCGATAGAGTAATCACCCTTACCGGCTTCCGTGCCCTTCCACTCAGCGGAGTAGTTCACTGTACCAGTATAGCTCTTGTCCTTCGTAGCACGATAGGCGAAAGCAAAATCATACATGGCATCTTTCACCACCTGCTGGAAATTGGAGAGAACCTTGCTCAGGTCATCGCTAGGCTTGTAGGATCCCTGGCGGTCGCTAAGCACATTACCATTGGCATCGCGAGGAGCAGACACACCTTTCAGTGTCAGTTCCACATTCTCGTCGACGCCCTCACCTGTGTAGTAGAGAGCATAGACTTTAGGAACGACATGGGTGGCATTCGACTGATAGTCAGTTACCTCGATGAACGAGAGCATCTCGTCGGCAGGACGCATGTTGCCTTCCGTAAAGACGAAGAGCAGATTCTTGTCTTTCGCCAGTTTGGCACGCTTGGCGATGGTGGCATTGCGCTCATAGCCTTCGACTGTGAATACCGAGTCCTCCAGCTCAGCCTTCTCTTCAGCAAACTCTGCCAGCTTGGAATAAAGGGCTCCATAGAAGAACTTGCTCTCAGAGTGCTTGTGGAACAGCGGCTCGAAGTCTTTCAGGTTGCGCTTAGTCACTAGTTGGCTAGATGTCACCTCATCGCCGAAGAACGACAGGTACACGCAGCTGTCAGGAGCACTCTCGACGAGTTGTCCCACAGCATCGTAAATCTGCCCCTTGCCTTCCTCGGGAATGCTGAGGTCGACGAGGACGGAGAATGTGAAGTCGTTGGGAATGCGCTGTCCTGAGCTAAGGGCGATGATCTTGCGGCGGTCTGGCGAGATAATGGCCTTGTCCTCGTTCACCACCAGATACTTTTCCAGGTCGCCCACAGTGATGTCCTGGCAGGAGTTGCCGTCGCTGTCCAGCACTTTCAGGAACAGTGTGATACTGTCCTTGCCCTGTTTATACTCATATTTCTTGTCGCAGAACTGAATCTCCTTCACGTCCTGGGCACTAACCTGCGCCATGCCAGCCAGCATGACGACTATCATCAAAAGCTTTTTCATCATTATCTGCTTTGTTTTATCCATGTTTTCAAATCTTCCAGTTTCTGCTCACCATAGTAGCTCTCCTCTGTGCAGAGGTCGCTGTTGATGACGGGAATAGTAGTGAGCAGACCGTCGTTCGGAGTATAGACCACCACGAAGCGGATTCTGTCGAGATAGTCAGCCACGGCACGGCGCACTGTGGGAATGCTGCAGTGGGGAGCAGCCATGAAGCAGCCCGTGAGACTGAGCTTCGGTTCAGATTCCTTGTCTGAGATCTGCTCTGCCACATATTCTATCTGCGACCCGTGCTGGCTGGCTACGCCATGAAGCATGGCTAGGATATCGTCGCCCTGTCCTACAAGGTCCGTGCAGATGTCGACCACCACGTTCTTGCTCAACTCTACGCCGTAGCAGGAGTCATTGTGCTCTTGTGCATTCTGCAGCATGTTGAAATATTCCACGCTCTTGAACTCCTTAGGTGTGGCAGCCACAGGACGCTCTACGGAGGTCTTCAAACTCTCCTGTGCCCACTGGTACCATTCGACAAGAGAGTACATCTTCTTCAGGTCATTCTTCGAGTTGATGGTAGTATCGCGACGGAAGGTGAAGATACCCAGATCCTGCATCGGAGTGAGGATGTCCACCACGATGGCAGTGAGGAAATTAGGATGCTGGGGGTGCTTTAGCTGATCCTGTACAGACGTGTCGCTGTTGCTGAAGAATACGCCCAGACCAGGATGCGAGTGCACCCAGCAGGTGAGGTCGTACTGGAGGTTGGTCTCGCGTCGAAGCTTGCGTAGCTGCTCCAGTACCTTCAGCTTGATCTTTCCTCCGAAGTTGAGTGCGTACTCTTCGAAGACAGCATCGTCGCCAGGCAGTACTATTTCCTCCAAGGAGACGTAATACTCGTTGCTCTCAGAGTCGTGCACCCAGCGGCCCAGCACCATGCATCCGTCCTCCTTGGGGCTGGCCGGATTGCGCAGGTCTTCCGCGTACATATTATATATGTCGACAATACAGCTGTTCTTGATGTACATGCGCCTGACTGCCGACTCGTAGGTGAAGTCAATGGCATCCACCTGCAGGTAATTGGGATTGTCGATGACATCCTCCAGACTCTGCTTCTTCAGAATGGTAGCCGTCTTGCGTCGCACCACGATGCCTCCATCAGCCGACTGCTGTTGGCCGCCTCCTCTGTTGCCATAGCTGCTCACGTTGTTTCGTGGAGCAGCAGTGGGCCTGTAGGCAGGCCTTGCCGGCTTGTTCTTCTTACTCTTGCTCACAATCACCAAGAGGATGATGAGCAGCAGCAGGGCACCCGCAGCAATGCCTATCCACTTCCAAGGCAGGTCCATGAGTGGTTCCTCTTCCTTCACGTTGATCTCCTTGTCAAGGCGAGTGAGGTTGGTGCTGAGCGCGTTGAACTTCTCGTCGAGTGCCATCTGCATGGTGTCGCGATAGGCCACACGCTTTTGGGGCTCCATGTTTTCGTATTTCTGAAGGATGTTCTCGATGATCAGCGAGCTCTGCTCCTGATACTGCGACAGCTTCTGGCGCTGCTCAGTCACGTATTCCCTCAGGTGGTTCTTCTCTATGTAATCTGCTTTGTCAGAGCGGTGTACCAGATCGTCACAATATTTGTCGATCTCATTGTTGATGCTTTTCTGAGTGTTGTCAGAGAGGAAGGGGTCGGCCTTCACATAGTCTCTGAAGGCGTCCATCACCTCGATGACGGGCTCAGCAGGTTTGACCGTCCTCTGTCTCCTGGCAGCGTCTGCCCATGGTTGCAGCCCAGGGATGAGGAGCAATGCAAGGATGAGTACGAATGCTTTGTTCTTTTTCATAACGTTTGTATGTGTTGACGTTGTTTTTACTTATTGCTATCGGGCGTGCCCGGCTTGCGCCAGCGCTTGTATTTGGCGGGGATGGCATCATTGAGCGACTGCCGCTGTGGCTTGACAGTGATCTCCAGTCCGGCATTCTTCGTGGGATCGAGTCCTGCCTCTGCCTTTACTTGGCTGACTGTTCGCAGCGGACGCTTGCCAGGAGTGGAGGACTGTGTCGGCTGTCCAGCTTGACTGGATTGTCCGGAATGTCCAGGATTTCCGGATGTTCTGGAAGATCCGGGCTGCCCAGAGTTTCCTGTTTGTGCGGGCTGAGGAGCAGCGGCATCGCTGTTGCCCTTGCGCAGGGCCTGCAGCCGTTGCTTGGCAGCTTCGCCTTCCTTCGTCATAGTCTTTCTTGCCTCACGCTGTATTTGCGCGTTGACATCTTTAGTCAGCGGATTATCGTCGAGGCCAGGAATCTTCACCTGTCCCAGTGCCTGCTGCTGAGCCTTGTTGATGTTGTCCATCATCAGCTTCTGCATCTTGTTGTTCTTGATGCTCTGGAAGATCTGCTTGCCACCCATGAGCAATACGCCCAGGCCAGCAATACCACCGATGAGCCACATCATGTCCTTCTGCTTCTCGTCGGCTTTCTTCTCCTGAGCAGCCTGAATGGAGTCCTGACGGGCCTGCTGAGCGGCAGCCTCTTCCTTAGCTGCTTGCTGGGCGGCTGCTGCAGCGGCCTGCTGCTGGGCAGCGGCACCTTCCTCTAGGTCACCCTTCTTCTTGTCGTAAGCGGCTAGCACTTTGTTGATGTCCTGCAGCACATCCATGTCTGAGATGCGGCTGCGCAACTCTCTCAGGTGATTAGCCTGAAAGGTGAGGTCCTCAGGGAAAGGCAGCTTGGTGACACCCTCCAGTTGGTTCCTTACATTGGCGATGGTTATCATCGCATCGTCGAGAGGTGTCAACCCTTCGTCGCTCAGCTCCTCGCTGACGATGATGTCGTCGGCATTGGCTGCTCTTACTCCGTTGCCTCCGCCTCCGCTACGGCCTCTGCCACCAGCAGCTCCACCACCGCTGACCTTAGTCGAGAACTGCAGGGTGCCGCTCTGGCTGAAGATCTCGTAGTGGTGCTTCTTCTCATAGTGGGCGAGGTAGAGCGGAATGCTCAGCTGGGCCTCCTCGCTACATGAGAACTGCAGTGTGGGGTTGTCCTGCAGCAGGAAATAGCCGTCGTTGGAGTAGTTGTACTGCACACCTGAAGGCACCATAAATGCCATAGGCGTCATGCCGTCGAACTTCATGTCGTTGTAGGTGCCAGTACGGTCGAAGATGACCACTGCCACCTCGTCCAACTTCTTGTATTTCCGCTGGTTGGTCGTGCCCAGTTTCTTCTGGATATTGTTGAAGCGCACCGTTGTCTGTCCGCCGCTCTGTGTGATGCTATAGTCCACGATGACCCTGTCGCCAGAGGGAGAGAACAGCGTGTCTCTCACCTCCTTCGACCAGCCCTTCGTGACTCCAGCCAAAGAGAACAGCACGACAACGGTTCGCAAAAGCCATCTGCACATCATAGGCCTTGGATGCGGTTGTAGCGTTCTTGAATCCTGCTCTTGTAGCCTCCGCCGCCACTTCTCCACTGTGAAGCATGCTTGGCGCAGTCAGCAGCTGTGCAGCAATTGTAGAGGGCGTTCACCTGACCCATCACGCTGGCCTTCGTAGCCTGGCGGTCGTTGCTGCTGTAGATCTTCTTATAGAGGTCGTCCAGTTTATGGTAGATCTGCTGCAGTGACAACGAGCAGTAGCTGCACTGGTGTCCAGTTGGCCCAGGAACACGATGGCGTCCGCAGTCTCCCACTGAGGCATCCAGGTCGATGGCATCCAGACGCTGTGTCAGTGCTGTATAACGGCGATAGCCACCATCACCTTCCTGCCATCCGTGTTTCTGTATGGCCTGCATGATCTTCTCCTTCTGGGCATCGATCTTTTTCTGTTGTTGCTGTTTCTGAGTGGCTAGCTTCGGTGAGTGCTTTGAGTTGCCACATAGCTTTTCCTTCTCAATGCTCTCCACCTCTTTCTGGAAGCCAAGATACTCAGGCGAGGGTTTCATCGACACCTCGATGTTGAGCTCGATCACCTGCTTGCGCAGCAGGATGAGCTTCTCTTTACCCAGGATTCGCTGGATGATGCCGTCCTTCTTCGACTTGGCGATATAGATGGGCAGCTTCACCACCATCGTCTCGCCTTCCTGAACGTTGAAGTGAGGCAGGCTGTACTTGTTGGATGGCTCTACAAACACATCTTTATTCATAGGCAGGCTGCAAGGATCGATGATACGCTTGCCCTTTGTGCCTCCAAACAGTTTATCGTACTTAAACGAAGGCCTCAGCTTCTTCACCTGCTTCTCGTTGTAGGGCTGGTGATATAGTGCCAAAAGCTTCGTCTCGTCGAGGTTCTCCACTTCGATGAGCACCTTTGCGGCCTCGTCAGCATCAGGATTGATCAGTGTGACGAAGATGTTGCAGTACGACAGGTTGACGGTCTCCTGCTGGTTGTCGTTGCTCAGCGTGATTTTCCTTTGCTCGTCAGCCCAGCCAGTGGAGGCCAGCAGACAGCAGAGTAGGGATAATAGTAACTTTTTCATCTTCCTTAAATGCTTAGTGTGATCTTTTTCTTGGGCTTCTCTTCAGCTACAGGAGCAGGGGCAGCTTCTGCTTGTGGCTCAGGTGCAGGCTGAGGCTTCTGCTCAGGCTGAGGCATCTCCTGTGTGAACTTCGTCCAGCCGTTGGGCTCGGCCTCTTCGCGTACCCACTCAGCCACTGTCTGATCCTCGGGATAAGGATAAGTGTTCTGGGCATGATACATCTGATACTTCAGGTAGCGCTCCACGCGCAGCACCAGGTCCTTGATCGAGGCCAGCACGCCCATCTCCTTGATGGTCAGACAAACATGTCCCTTGAACGAGCCGCTATAGCGGATGTTGGGATGCCAGATGTCGCTGATAAACGTGAAGACTGGGTTGCCGTCGGCCGAGGGGTAGTTATTGGGCAGCACCACGCTCATCTTGTGCAGATAGCCGAAGATGGGCTTGCGAGGGGCAGGTGTATCCTCCACGCCGACGATACTTTTACAGCGGTACCATATCTCAAACTCCGTGGGCAGTCCAACGGCGTTCTTTCTTCTGATGATATACGACAAGGAAGGCTTCAGTGGGTTCGGGCTGTCAGCTTTGCGCTTGCTGCACAGCGAGTCCAGTTCCTTCCATTCCTGGAACAAGCGGGCATCACGTCCCTTCAGTTCCTTCAGGTTAAAGTTATTGATTGCAGGATTCATGGTGTTCTTGATTTGAGATTTGAGGTTTGAGATTTGAGAATTGAGGCAAATATGAATGCGGTAGCAAACTCTACACTCTACTCTCTACACTTTTCACTCAGCCAGCTATGGGCACAGAGATAAGGTGCAGATGGTCGAGCGGCTGGATCTCATAGTCGACGAGAGCCATCTCGCGTCCGCTCTCGTCCTCGAACTCCAGGATCACCGGCTCCTCGTCGTCCTCCATCAGTTTGCCGAGCAGATACTGGATGGGGTTGCCACCATTGTCCATCTTCGGCAGTTCAAACACTTGGACAATACTGTTGATCTGATCACGTATTGTCTTGTTGGGATCCGTCACCTTCACCTCGATCTCGTCGTACGATGTGCCGTCGATGGTGAGCATGACGATAAACTCTTCCTGATAAAATTCCTGATCTGTCATAGTTGTTATTGTTAATTGTTTTTTATGATTGTTCTCTGTTCAATGATTGTTCACTCTTCAGAAGCGGGTGTTCACCTTCGTGCGCACCTCAATCCTGCATTTGTTAGCCACGCTGACCATCATCAGCCGGCTCTTCATCTCTGCAATGTCGTAGTCGCAATATGGATATTCGTCACCCGTCGT
>JAEEGJ010021632.1_pt1 | contig 13798 bp, 8 predicted proteins | sample 8958761 | NCBI WGS metagenome assembly JAEEGJ01 (sample SAMN16246546, study PRJNA631951) | gut metagenome | biome: gut microbiome; feature: rumen; material: RS-attached | host: Bos | place: Iran: Karaj | collected 2018-10 | reverse complement strand
AAGCGATAGTCATCTGGATCATCCCGGATACCGGCTTTCAGCAGTGCGCCGGCTCTCTGTGAGGCGAAATGGTCACGACCTTCTTCGTCATCGCTTTTACATAGCGTGATAATAATCCACAGAAAATCCTTTGTCAACACTTTTTTTTCACAATCGTTCCAACTTTAGGTATATTTACGTTTGTATCATATGGTGTATAATCTAACCTAGGGTTAAAAGAAGTTTACAGATTGGTTGTCTGAATGGAATATGGAGGAAAAATGAGAGGGTCAAAGAGAGTTATCCGGCTGGTGGCAATTCTCCTGCTGCTGGCGGTTACTGCAGGTCTTTGCGGCTGCAAAAAAGATACAAGAACGAAGGATGATTTTCAGAATGAAGCTACGGAACTCAGTAATTATCTGATCCGCCGTATTTTCATTGCCGATTACGCTTCGGTGAAGAAGTACATCAGCAAGGATGAACAGTCCAAGGTCGAGCCCATCATTTCGAATATGGACACCCGTCTTTACAAAGATGCGAACATCGAGGTCACGATGGTGTATACCGATCCAGTGACGTACGAGACGGAGATCGAATACCGCATCACGCTCAAGTTCGAGAGAAATACGAATTCTTTCTTCTGCCAGATGACGATGATCCGGTCCGGATCCAGCTGGAAGATCAGCAATGCCCTTCCGTTCTGCAAGGACATGGACATGATCAACGATACTTATGTGAACGGGATGATCGAAGATGAAAACAACAGATTGTAATATTTCGGTAAGTGCGGGAGAGAAGTTCTTCCGCATCGATACCGAGAACACGAGTTATGTAATCGCAGTTAAAGATGGCCTATATTTAGGCCATTTCTATTATGGTCCGCGAATCCGCGACCTCGACCTTTCCTACCGGACGGCTTTCGCGCCCGAGAACGCACTTCGGGAGCATGAACCCGAGATGGTCGTCTTCATGGACTGCTCCCGCTTCGAGTATCCGGGCTGGGGCAAGGGCGATTCGCGTGAGGGTGCGCTAAAAGCACTTTTCCCGGATGGTACTTCCTGTGTCGATCTTAGGTATCAGGGCTATGAGATTTTGTCGGGAAAAGCACCTGTGCCCGGGCTTCCTTCTACGTTTGCCGGGGAAGAGGAGATCTCTACGCTTAAGATCGATCTGAAAGATCCACTTACAGGACTTAAAGTATCGCTCTACTACAGTGCTTTTTACGCATGCGACGTGATAGCGAGAAGAGTGGAAGTAAGGAACGAAGGTACGACTGACACAGTCCTTCAGAGAGTGCTTTCGGCGACGATGGATATGCACGCGAATGACCGGAAGGGAAGACCCTTCGACCTTCTGACGTTCCACGGGACATGGGCAAGAGAGTTTACAAGAGAGATCCGCCCGATCGGGTTTGGAAGGACCGGCGTCGCGTCAATCTGCGGCAAGACCGGCAACCGTGCCCAGAGTTTCCTCGGACTCGTATCGCCTGACATCACGCAGGACAGCGGTGAAGTGTTCGGCATGCATCTTCTTTATTCCGGCAACTTCAGCTCGATGGTCGAGAAGAGCCCGAATGATGAGATCCGCGTATCGATGGGTATCCATCCGGAGGAGTTCACCTGGAACCTGAAGCCGGGCGAGGTTTTCTACTCGCCGGAGGTCGTCATGACGTATTCCGATCAGGGCCTGGGCAGGATGACCCGCTCCTTCCACGATCTTTTCCGCGAACATCTGATCCGCGGCAAGTACAGAAATATGAAGCGTCCGATCCTGATCAACAACTGGGAAGCGACGTACTTCGACTTTGATATGGATAAGCTTCTTTCGATTGCGAAGCAGGCGGCTGAGTGCGGCATCGAGATGCTCGTTGTTGACGACGGCTGGTTCGGAAGAAGAAATGATCCGAATACGAGTCTCGGTGACTGGACCGTCAACGAGGAGAAACTGCCCGGAGGCCTTAAGTTCCTGAGCGACAGACTCTCGGAGATGGGCATGAAGCTTGGTGTCTGGTTCGAGCCGGAGATGGTATCGCCGGATTCCGACCTCTATCGTGCGCATCCGGACTGGGCGATCAGCATTCCGGGAAGAGATCCTTCCAGAAGCCGTAACCAGCTCGTGCTGGATGTATCGAGACAGGATGTCCGCGACTACCTGATCTCCATGATTTCCGATGTCATAAAGACGGCGAATGTCGCTTACGTGAAGTGGGATATGAACCGCCATCTTTCTGACCTTTACAGTGCGGGCCTTCCTGCCGGCAGGCAGGGTGAGCTGCTGCACCGTTTCGTACTCGGTGTATACGATCTTCAGGAGCGGCTGCTTCAGGCTTTTCCGGATCTGCTTCTTGAGAACTGCAGCAGCGGCGGCGCGAGATTTGACGCCGGCATGCTCTACTACAGCCCGCAGATCTGGACTTCCGATGATACCGATGCATTTGAAAGAGTCCGCATCCAGGAGGGCGCGGAGACGCTTTATCCGCTTTCCTGTCTCGGTGCGCATGTATCGATCTGCCCGAATCATGTGACGGGAAGAACGGTGCCCTTTATGACCAGAGGTCATGTAGCGCTTGCCGGCACCTTCGGATATGAACTGGATATAACCAAACTGACCGATGAGGAGAGAAAACTGATCTCCCGCCAGGTAGTGCTTTTCCATACGTATAATGACCTTATAAGAAACGGCGATTACTACCGTATCGCGTCCTATCGCGAGAATGGCCTGTATGACTGCTACGGCGTCATCTCGAAGGATAAGTCGGAGATGCTCATGACGTTTGTTCATATGATGAACCAGCCGTGCCGGCCGAACCGTCTGATCTTCCTTCGCGGGCTCGATCCGGACAAGCGTTATGAGGTCACGAAGGTCAGCACCAGCGAGATCAAGGACGGCGAAGAAGAGGCATCTCCGGTCGCGGAAGCCTATGGCAGCACGCTGATGAATGCGGGACTTGTGATCCCGTGCATGTATGGTGATTTCCAGTCGGTACTGTATCTGATAAAGGAGAAGAAATGATCGACTGCACGATTCTTCATCTTCTGGACGGAGCACGTCAGGCGAAAGGCCTGACTGTGATCATTGACGTATTCCGTGCGTTTTCCCTCGAGTGTTATCTTTACGATCTCGGCGCATCGCTGGTGCGCCCTGTCGGATCGGTCGAGGATGCGTTTTCACTACACGAGAAGATACCGGGTTCCGTCCTGATCGGCGAGCGTCAAGGGATTAAGATCGAGGGGTTCGATTTCGGTAATTCGCCGTCCCAGGCCGAGGCGGCTGCCGAGAGAATCAGGGGACGTGTCGTGATTCATACGACCAGTGCAGGCACGCAGGGGATCATCAACGCAGGATCGGCAGACGAGATCCTTACGGGAAGCCTTGTAAACGCGCGTGCTGTTGCGCAGTATATCCGTGAACATGCAGGCGGCGGTTCCCGCCCCGTGTCGATTGTTGCGATGGGTACTTCGGCAAAGGTTCCCGCTGCCGAGGATGAACTCTGCGCGGAATATATCGAAGCTTATGTAAATGAAAAAGAGATCCCGCCGTCTTTTGAACAAAGGCGGCAGGATCTGAAATTCCTGGATGGCAAGAGGTTCTTCGACCCCTCTCTCTCCGAGCACTTCCCGGAGAAGGATTACTATATGTGCATCCAGCAGGACATCTTTCCGTTCGTGCTTCGTATCGGAAGAGATGACCTCGGGTTCTTCTCGGAGAAGATCCCGGTCCTTTATCAGGACGTCTGATTTGCTTCTACATCAACAACGATCTGCATCTCTTTCCCGTTACGGATGATCGTCAGCTTGAGTTTTCCGCCGATGCCGGCATCGTTGATATGGCTTTTCAGTTCGGACATATCCGTGATCTTTTCGCCATCGATCTCGATGATGACGTCTCCGGCTTTGATGCCGGCTCTCTCTGCCGGGCTGTCGGGAATGATGTCATGGATACCGACACCCTCGTCCACATTGTATGTCGACTGGTTCTGAGCGGTGATCGTCTCCGCATATACACCGATGTACGGCTTCTCAACGTATCCCTGTTCAACGAGACTCTCGATGATGTCGCGTACGCTGTTGATCGGGATCGCGAAGCAGATGCTCTCGATCGATGCGTCGGCGGCACCATTGTTCGAATACTTGGCATTGGTAATGCCGATGACCTCTCCGTACATGTTGAAGAGTGCGCCGCCGGAGTTACCGGAGTTGATGGCGCAGTCTGTCTGAATCAGGTTCATCGATGTGCCGTTGATCGTGACTGCACGGTTCAAGGCGCTGATGCAGCCCTTTGTCAGGGAGAAGGTCAGCTCGCCGAGCGGGTTACCGATCGCGACGACATCGTCACCGACATTCATCTTGTCGGAGTCGCCGAGGATGACCGGGGTAAGACCCTTAGCATCGATCTTCAGAACGGCGATATCGTTGCTCTCGTCGTAGCCGATAATGGTTGCCGCGTAAGTAGTATTGTCGTAAGTGGTTACCTTGACCTCTTTTGCGTCTTCGATGACGTGATAGTTCGTCACGATGTAGCCGTCCTCAGTCAGGATAAAACCGGAACCGGTTGCCGCAGCGGTCGTCTTATAACCGTAGTAGTTATAGTCGATCGATGTCGATACACCGACGGTCGAGTTTACATTTGCGGCATAGATCTCCGCCGCAGTATGCTGCTGGCTGGTATCAACACTGTTCGTATTCAGAACAGTATAGTCGCGGTCGCCCTGAAGAACGGTAGAGGAGTCCTTCGATTTTACTTTGGAAGAATCTTTCTGTGCAGACTTCTTCGCTGCAGCGACTGCGTCAGATTTCACCTGATCTGCCCAGTGCAGACCATACGCTACAGTTCCGCAGACACCGAGGCCTGCGCCGAGAAGACAGAAAGCAACGGCAGCTGCCGCGATACGTCTTTTCCCGGAAGAAGAGGTGCTTTTCTCCGCTTTCTCTTTTTTCTTCTTCTTGCCGGGAGCTTCCACCGGAGCTACAGCCGGAGCCGGCGTGGCAGAAGCAAAGGTGCCCGGGTTAAGCTGCGGTGCAGCAGCGTGCGAAGTATACGGAGATGCCAGCCGGTAAGGGTTTTCCGGCTGAAGCACAGGTGATCTGTTGATCGTTGATGGCGAGAGGATTGGCGGCTGCATGGACTGTCCGGCTGTTTTGAACTCAGAGCCGGGGCGCATCGGCGCGCTTCCCTCGGGAACAGAAGTGGTTCCATATGTATTGGTGAAGTTATTATCGTTATTCATAGACATACATCGTCTCCTTTCCTTGCAAGGTAAACGCTTCATCTACCTTGTAGTATACTCTAGCCCGTCAACATTAAAATAACTTTAAAGTCATTTATCCGCTCCTTAATCTGTCGAATGCCGCGAAAAATCCCTGTTCTGTGCCCTGTTGTATCTTTTGTTGTCGAATCTGCCCCTGAAAAGTCAACACTTGAGACAATATGACCTTTTTCAGTGAATGTTGCATCTTTTGTTGGCGAATCTGCTCTGTTTGCGCCAACAAAAGAGAGAACAAGGAAAGGGGCTGTCTCTTTTTTGAGGCAGCCCCTTTTCAGATGTTGTCAGTTTTATCGCGAAGGATCAGATGATGTCCTTGTGGTGATCCTGCAGAGACTTCACGGCGAAGTTCGGGTTGTTCTTATACGCCTTGATACCCTCAGCGCTTGCCTTCGCAGCCGCCATTGTGGTGATGTACGGTACTCTGTGGCGGATCGCTTCCTTACGGATGTAGCTGTCGTTGTGGACAGATGTCTTTCCGGCAGGAGTGTTGATGATCAGCTGGATCTCACCGTTGGTGATCTTATCTGTGATGTTCGGGCGGCCCTCGTAGAGCTTCTTAACGAGCTCTGCGTCGATGCCGGCTTCCTTGATCATCTCATAGGACTTGCCTGTAGCCAGGATATGGAATCCGAGCTCGTCAAATGCCTTAGCGATGTCGATGAGTTCGTCCTTATCACGGTCACAAACGGAAAGGAGAACGTTACCCTCAGACGGAAGTCTTGTCTGAGTTGCTTCCTGAGCCTTGAAGTATGCCTCGCCGAAGTCAGAGGAGATACCGAGTACTTCACCGGTGGATCTCATCTCCGGTCCGAGTACCGGGTCAACTTCCTGGAACATATTGAACGGGAAGACAGCTTCCTTAACGCCGTAGTGGTTGATCGTTCTATCCTTGAGCTCGGAAACCGGAGACGGCTTGCCGGTGATCTCGGATGTCATGATCTCGGTGGCAACCTTAACCATGTTTATTGCGCAGACCTTGGATACGAGCGGTACGGTACGGGAAGCACGCGGGTTCGCTTCGAGAACGTAAACTACGTCATCCTCGATCGCGTACTGCATGTTCATCAGACCACGTACGTTCATCTCGATCGCAATCTTTCTGGTGTAATCTTTGATGGTCGCGATCTGCTTCTCTGTGAGGTTCTTGGAAGGCAGGATGCAGGCGGAGTCACCGGAGTGAACGCCGGCAAGCTCGATGTGCTCCATGACAGCCGGAACGAAGCAGTTCTGTCCGTCGGAGATCGCATCTGCCTCGCACTCTGTTGCGTGGTGCAGGAAGCGGTCGATGAGGATCGGACGGTCAGGTGTAACACCTACAGCAGCGTTCATGTAAACGCGCATCATCTCGTCGTCGTGTACGACTTCCATGCCGCGTCCGCCGAGAACGTAGGAAGGACGAACCATGACCGGATAACCGATCTTGTTGGCGATAGTAAGAGCATCGTCAACGGTAACCGCCATGCCGGCCTCCGGCATCGGGATGCCGAGACGGTCCATCATAGCGCGGAAGTGATCTCTGTCCTCTGCGAGGTCGATCGTCTCCGGTGTGGTACCGAGAATGTTAACGCCGTTCTTCTTCAGGTCTGCTGCCAGGTTCAGAGGTGTCTGACCGCCGAACTGGGCGATAACGCCGAGCGGCTTTTCCTTATCGTGGATAGCAAGAACATCTTCCAGTGTGAGCGGCTCGAAGTAGAGCTTGTCGGAAGTGTCATAGTCGGTGGAAACTGTCTCAGGGTTGCAGTTAACGATGATGGACTCGAATCCCATCTTCTTGAGCGCGAGAGCTGCGTGTACGCAGCAGTAGTCGAACTCGATACCCTGACCGATACGGTTCGGGCCGCCGCCTAAGATCATGATCTTCTTCTTGTCGGAAGAAGGACTCTTATCCTCGGAGAGGTGATATGTGGAGTAGTAGTAAGCTGCGTCCTGTGTACCGCTTACGTGTACGCCTTCCCAAGCCTCACGGATGTTGTACTGGTAACGTGCGTTTCTGATATCCTCTTCCGGGACCTCGAGGAGCTTGCTGAGGTAGCGGTCGGAGAAACCGTCCAGCTTCGCCTGCTTGAGTGTTGCCTCTTCCGGAACAGAACCCTTGAGCTTGAGGAGAGCTTCTTCTTCCTCGACGAGCTCGAGCATCTGCTCTAAGAACCAGTGCTTGATCTTGGTCAGCTGGTAGAGCTCCTCAACGGTAGCGCCCTTACGAAGTGCCTCATAGAGGATGAACTGTCTGTCGGATGTCGGGTAAGCCAGCATCTGCATCAGCTCTTCCTTGGAAAGGTCGTGGTAGTTCTTCGCATAGCCGAGACCGTAACGTCCTGTCTCAAGGCTGCGGATCGCCTTCTGGAAAGCTTCCTTATAGGTCTTGCCGATGGACATTACCTCACCAACGGCACGCATCTGTGTACCGAGCTTGTCGGAAGCACCCTTGAACTTCTCGAATGCCCAGCGGGCAAACTTGATTACTACATAGTCTCCATCAGGTACGTACTTATCGAGTGTGCCGTACTTGCCGCACGGGATCTCGTCAAGTGTCAGACCGCAGGCGAGCATCGCGGATACGAGAGCGATCGGGAAGCCCGTTGCCTTGGAAGCGAGAGCGGAAGAACGCGATGTTCTCGGGTTGATCTCGATAACAACGATACGTCCGCTGACCGGATCGTGTGCGAACTGGCAGTTGCATCCGCCGATAACCTCGATCGCGCGTACGATCTTGTAGGAGTATTCCTGAAGCTTCTGCTGTACATCCTCGGAGATGGTGAGCATCGGGGCAGAGCAGAAGGAGTCACCGGTGTGAACACCGATCGGGTCAATATTCTCGATGAAGCAGACGGTGATAACGTTGTCCTTGGAGTCACGTACGACCTCGAGTTCGAGCTCTTCCCAGCCGGCGATGCACTCCTCAACGAGTACCTGTCCGACCAGAGAAGCCTGAAGACCTCTCTCGCAGACGACCTTCAGTTCATCCACATTATAAACAAGGCCGCCGCCGGCACCGCCCATCGTATAGGCAGGTCGGAGAACGACCGGGTACTTCAGTTCTTCAGCGATCTTGACCGCTTCATCTACAGAGTAGGCAACTCTGGATCTCGGCATCTCGATGCCGAGGCTGGTCATCGTATTCTTAAACTCGATTCTGTCTTCACCACGCTCGATGGCATCGACCTGAACACCGATAACCTTTACGCCGTATTTCTCGAGGACACCTGCCTCGGAAAGCTCGGAGCAGAGGTTCAGTCCGGACTGTCCGCCGAGGTTCGGGAGGAGAGCATCCGGGCGCTCTTTCTCGATGATCTGTGTAAGTCTTGCCAGATTCAGCGGCTCGATGTAAGTGATATCCGCTACATCCGGGTCGGTCATGATCGTAGCCGGGTTACTGTTTACCAGAACGATCTGATAGCCGAGCTTCTTCAGTGCTTTGCAAGCCTGAGTACCGGAGTAGTCAAACTCACATGCCTGGCCGATGATGATCGGGCCGGAGCCGATGATCAGGATCTTGTTAATGTCGTCTTTCTTGGGCATGGTCTCTTCCTCGCTTTAATAAATTAAATATCCTATCTAACTCTAAACGGAAATTTGCTGGAAATATAATAACAGAAATCACCCGATAGTAAAACCCAAATTCTGAAGATCGGAAGCAAAGGTTTTTATGGAAAAACACAGTATTTAAAATTCGGCGCGAAAAGCACTAAAACGGCGTTGACTTTTGCTTTTCAGGCGTTCATAATTTCAATAGGTATTCCCAAAAACAAGGAGGTGACGAAGGTGGATAGTTGTGATGGCAGTTATCGAAGGCGTGGCTGTTTTGAGAAAAACGATTCAGATGAGAATCACATACGGACACATCTTCGTCACGATATGGATGCCTGACCGCAAGTCTCGGGACAGGTGCTTTTCCGAAGAAGAAACTTCGATTTTGATCTGAACTGTTTTTCACAGTAGCTTCCCTTTTTGACGGCATGAAAATGCCTGAAATTCAGCAAAAGGAGGCGGGTTTCATATGGATGAGAATGAGATCAAAAATGAGATCGTAAATGAAACCAAAGGTGAAAACAAAAGTGATACCAGAAATGTAGTGGAAGAGATCCTGGAACTGATCCGGGCCGACAAGTCGGACGGTGAACTCCGTGCGAAACTCGAAGACTACCACGAAAGCGACATCGCGGACGCGATCGAGCAGATCACCAAAGAAGAACGTAAGAAGTTATACCACATCCTCGGCGCCGAGAAGGCATCCGATATTTTCGCATACCTCGAAGATCCGGAAGAGTTCATCAGCGAACTCGACGTATGGTCTGCCGCGAAGATCATCGAGAACATGGACGCCGACGATGCTGTTGACGTACTCGAAGAAGTCGATGAGGAGACTCAGGAGAAGATCATCTCCCTCATGGACGATGAGAGTTCCCAGGACATCAAGCTCATTCAGTCCTATGAGGATGATGAGATCGGATCGAAGATGACCACGAACTTCGTCGTGATCAAGAATGACCTGTCGATCAAGCAGGCCATGAAGGAACTGATCCGCCAGGCGGATGAGAACGATAATATCTCGACGATCTATGTCGTCGATGAGAATGATAAATTTTACGGCGTGATCGATCTGAAGGACCTGATCCGCGCCAGAGACTATTCGAAACTCGAGTCCCTGATCGTTACCTCTTACCCGTATGTAAATGACCATGAGAAACTCGACGAATCCATCGAGAAGATCAAGGACTACGCCGAGGATTCTATCCCGGTACTGAATGATAATGACGAGATACTGGGTGTTATCACATCGCAGGACATCATCGAAGTCGTAGATGATGAGATGGGTGATGACTACGCTAAGCTGGCCGGTCTTACTGCGGAGGAGGATCTGAAGGAGACTCTTCCGGAGAGCATGAAGAAGCGCCTGCCCTGGCTGGTCACGCTTCTGATCCTCGGCCTTTTCGTATCCACGGTCGTCGGTCTTTTTGAGACGGTCGTATCGGAACTGGCGATCGTCGTGTGTTTCCAGAGCCTCATTCTGGACATGGCCGGAAACGTCGGTACACAGTCACTCGCTGTTACCATTCGTGTACTCATGGATGAGCACCTTAAGACCAGTGAGAAGATAAAGTTTACGCTGAAGGAGATGCGTGTCGGATTCTTTAACGGCATGCTCCTCGGAACACTTGCTTTTGCCGGGATCGGGTTTTATGTCATGCTCTTCAAGCACTATTCGCCCGGCTTCTCCTTTGCCGTCGCGGCATGTGTCGGCGGCTCGCTGTGGCTCGCCATGATCGTCAGCAGTCTGGTCGGAACTCTCGTTCCGATGTTCTTCCATAAGATCAAAGTTGACCCTGCGGTTGCGTCCGGTCCGCTTATCACGACCGTGAACGATCTGGTCGCTGTAGTTACCTACTACGGATGCGCATGGATCTTCCTGATCAACCTGTTCCACACTGTGGCATAAAAGAGCAGAAGAAGACGGATCAAAGAACAGAATATATGCGGTATGAAAAGGGCTGCCGTCCGGTTTTCCGGAGGCAGCCCTGCTGTATGCCGATATGTGAAACTCAGTCCGGGATCAGATCAGGATGATTCCGAGGACCTCTTTCTGAAGGGACTTGATCTTCGTGATCTCTTCAGAGATAGAATCTGCACGGGAGGATCCTCTCTTCTCAACGAGGATCACGGAGTTGAACTTCTCGATCGTCTTGACTGTCTTGGCGTCTGAGAGGATGTTGCCGGAGAAGGAGATCTTATCCTTCATGGAATCCTTGAGCTGCTTGAGTGCCGGATCAGAAGGATCGATCGTGCCGATCATAGTGCAATTAGATCCGTCAACGGAAGCGATCGCCAGAGTGTTGGCGGCAGTTGCCTCCACAACAGCCTTGTTGTCATAGACCGGATCGCCTTCGAGCTTCTTGATGGTCTTATCGAAGAAGAGTCTCTTCGAGGCAGGAGCCACACCGAGGAGCGGGTAGGAGAAACGGGACAGGAGATTGTTTCTGGAACGGATCTTGCCGGAGAAAACATCTCTGACATAAACGAAACCGAGAGCCAGAACAAGTCCGAGTACGAAACCGACGATACCGAACTTGAGGGTACTGCGCTTCGGGGAACGGGCCTTATTGGCATTGGCCAGACCACTCTTTGCGGAATCGAGGTCATGCTTGAGCTTCGCAAGGTCATCCTTGGCCACGTTCAGATTGTTGGTGTTATCCTCAATTGTTTTGTTCAGGTTGTTCAATGCGTCGGTATCCGTGGTCAGTGCGCGCTCGGAAAGAAGAAGACTATCTTCGTACTCGGTGCGGTCTTCGTACATCTCGCGGTTGACTTCAAAACCGTTAAAGGAATTTACGATACTGACCTTGTATGACGGATCCAGATCGTTAAGGGTCTTCTTCATCTCGCCGAAGAGATAGTCTGCAGCCTTCTTCGCAAGATCAGGATCGGAGTAGTATACATCCAGACGGACGAGCTGGTCTTCAATATTTGTTATGGTGATCAGTTCCTCGATGTAGCGCTTCTCGGCATTGGAACCGAGGATGTCGCGGACGTGATCGAGTACTTCATCAGAGAACGGAGACATCGCGGCACATGCGTTAACGATGCGGCGCTGTTCATTTTGTCTGTAGTTGGCATATTCTTCGGTTGCACCCTCCGGGATCGGAGCGTCAACGGCAAAAGTGATACGTGCGGTACCGCAGTTAAACGGATCGATCGTGTAGTAGATACTGTTCTCGAGATACGCTCTTCTTCTCTCGTTGAGCGCGGAATCTCTCTCGATCTTGCGGTTATAGTAAGGGATGCTGATATTGGTGATCGAATCATTCTTCTGTTCAAGGTTCTTGATCGTGAGCTCCTTGGCAGCGATGGAATTCGAGACGGTATCGATCGTTTCCTGATAGTTGCTGCTGATCTTGGTCTTCTTCGCCTTGTAGTATCCATAACCGCCGAGAAGTGCGGTAAAGAAACCCGTAATGAGAACGATGAGGACGATCGATTTTAAGAAAGATGCGAAAAGATCCGTCATCTTAATTTCAATTTCTTTTTTTTCCATAGCTTCTGCTCCTGTGGTAAACCTTGTCTCCCGGATGATCCCTGCGGGAGAAACACTCGATAAGTAGTATACAGCCCCCATAAGGCGTGTCAATGTATATATGCTTTCAATATTATAACACATTCGTCACTTTCGCCGATGTTCCGAAGCTGTTACAGTCTCGTCAGATACGTCACATGATGTGCCGCCGGTCTGACTTGCGTCTTTGGGGTTGACAAACGTTTCCATGCAGAGTAATCTAACGACAAATTGAATATGAAAAGCGATGACGAAGAGAAGTAGTCGGTCTTATCGCTCACAGCGAGCGGGGGACGGTGGGAGCCCTGCAGAGTGAACTCCGATGAATAACACTTCCGAGCTGCAAAATGAAATGCCGAAGGCGGCGGGAATGATTAGAGCCGCAGACGCAGAGTAGTGGAAGCCGATCAGCCGCGCGTCAGGCGGCAGGGTTTGACAGAACCCGGATGAGGTGGCTGTTTTTGAAACAGCAATTCAGGTGGTACCGCGATTATTGATCGTCCTGAAGCAGAAGGATTGCTTCGGGGCGTTTTTGTTTCCCCGGACTTTTCGAAAAGCACTTATCGGAAGAGCAGCGCACAGCAGAAGGTGCACGGCAAAGGAGGAAAAGAAGATGGACATTTTAGATGTAAGAGAGATCTTCAGAAACAGAGATCAGTATCTCGGTAAAGAAGTGACAGTCGGCGGATGGGTCAGATCAGTACGTGATTCCAAGACTTTCGGATTTATCGTGCTTCATGACGGTACATTCTTTGAGCCGATCCAGATTGTATATCACGATAAACTCGATAATTTCGACAAGATCTGCAAGACCAATGTCGGTGCGGCCCTGATCGTTACCGGTACGCTGGTAGCTACCCCGGAGGCCAAGCAGCCCTTCGAGATCCAGGCGACGGAAGTTGTTCTGGAAGGCGATTCCACACCGGATTATCCGCTGCAGAAGAAGCGTCACAGCATCGAGTACTTAAGAACGATCACACATCTGCGTCCGAGAACGAACCTGTTCCAGGCGGTCTTCAGAGTAAGATCCCTCTGCGCATACGCGATCCACAGATTCTTCCAGGAGAGAGATTTCGTATATGTACATACTCCGCTGATCACAGGTTCCGACTGTGAGGGTGCCGGTGAGATGTTCCAGGTAACGACTCTGGATCTCAACAACATCCCGAAGCTTGAGGACGGTTCCATCGACTACAGTCAGGACTTCTTCAACAAGCCGACGAACCTTACGGTATCCGGACAGCTGAACGGCGAGACCTTCGCGATGGCATTTAAGAACATCTACACATTCGGACCGACATTCCGTGCCGAGAACAGTAACACCACACGTCATGCGGCAGAGTTCTGGATGATCGAGCCGGAGATCGCATTTGCAGACCTGAAGGACGACATGCTCCTTGCCGAGTCCATGATCAAGTACATCATCAGCTTCGTACTTGAGAATGCTCCGGAAGAGATGAAGTTCTTCAACGATTTCGTAGATAAGGGCCTGATCGAAAGACTCC
>JAEEGJ010021631.1_pt1 | contig 13799 bp, 8 predicted proteins | sample 8958761 | NCBI WGS metagenome assembly JAEEGJ01 (sample SAMN16246546, study PRJNA631951) | gut metagenome | biome: gut microbiome; feature: rumen; material: RS-attached | host: Bos | place: Iran: Karaj | collected 2018-10 | reverse complement strand
TTTTCAGTCCACTGCTCTACCACTGAGCTAAGGTACCTTTCAAAAGCGAGTGCAAAGATACGGCGACTTTTTGACGTGACCAAATTTTTTGGCAGAAAAAATTAAAAATTCTTTTACGCCGAACTCATTAAATACACGCAACACACTATCATTCAGCCTTATAGAGCACAAACCATTGGTTTTGCCACACGATGTGATAACGGCTACGAGATAACCAATCATTGAGGGTTTGCACCTTGTCCTGCTGCAAAAACTTATCCTCTTGGGGATAAGCCTGCAGATAATCATCACTGGCCTCGCTCCAATAGGGGCCCAGGTTGTTGAACTTCTGGCGCAGGATGGCAGGACACTTGGGGCTTCCGAAACGCCCTCCATCCAGGCCCTCGATACGTTCACCGAATGCCTCGGCACTGAGCAGTTCGGGCCACGAGCAGCCGATGGCGGGCACGGTGCGCGTCAAGTGGTTCATCATGGGGATGCTGCCGTAACACAGCAGGGTGTCGCCCTCATGGACGTAGGGCTTCAGTCCAGCCAAGGTTTCATTGATGATTTGAGCCCGCTCGGGGGTAGTGTGGATGAGCGCAGCACGGCTGTCGTTGATGGCCGCGGTCTTGTGCCACAAGGCACCGCCGTCAAAGTAGGCGCCCCAGGTCAACGTCTGCACCAAGCCGACGGCAATAAACACCAGCGGGAAGATGATGTTGTGGCGCCGCTCCCACACAACGGCTGCCACGGGCGCCGCCATCCAGGCGATGATGCCGCCGTTGTTGGTCGCACCGTCGCTGCCCAGCGGGAACACCAGCAGCATATACAGGCCCAGCCATGCCGCCACAGCACGGTGACCGCCCTTGTAGATCACCCATGCAAGCCCCGCCACGCACATTACCCACAACGGGTGCATGATGTGTGACTGGTGGCTCAAGAAATAGACGAGCATCACCGTCACCATCAGCCATAACGACCAGAGCAGCCAGCGGGTATCGGGCCAGGAGAAATAGCGCCTAATCACCGAGTAGGCGCACCACAGGCCGAAGGCCTTCAGGCCCACCAGCAGGCACTGCCAGTAGAAGTCCAGCATCGCCATGACCAGACCGCCGGCATTGTGGCTCGCGGCACCGCTACGGCCAGTCGCCACGCCCAGCAGGTCGGTCATGTTCTGCACAAAAATGTCCCAATGCCCCAGCGCCTTCATCAGGCCGACAATGGCCAGCGCCCCAACGGCTACACCCGCCAGCATCGTGCCACACTGCCGCCAGGCATCGTGCCATGACCCTTTATTATAATAATGAGTGACAAACGGCATCACGGCCAGCCCCACGGCCAGCACGTTGGGGATGCGGGTAAACGTGTTCATGCCCACAACGATGCCCGCCAGCAACAGTTGCTGCCAGCGCCCCGTGGTCAAACCCTTGAAGGTCAGCGCCAGCGCGGCTACCCACAGCAGGGCACTCATCAGGTCGTTGTTGAAGGTGTAAGGGAACTGCACCAGCGAGTCCACCACCATCGTGAAACCCAGGATGACCGCCGTAGCAGGAACGACCCGCCTCAGTGTCCATGCCAATATCGCCATGACGCCCACGTTGCACAGCACGCCCGCCACACGCAGCGCCATCCACCTGCCACTCTCGGGCAGCAGCGCGTTGAGCGCGCCGCCGGTCACACCGCTCAGGTAGTACATGAAGTTGTACTCCACGCTCGCCGGGGCCTTGAAGATGTTGTCAAAGAAAGTGAGGTAATAGCCCGTATCGCACAGGTCCACGCCGAATGTTGCCACCACGAGTTGCCACAGCGTGAGCAGGGCAATCGCCCACCCCACCGAGGCACCATAGTGGCTGTCGAGCCACTGCTTGATATGCTGCAACCGGCTAATCATGATGTGACAAAGGTAGTGCAAGTTAAACGAAATGCCAAATTTTTGCTCCATTCTTGCCCGTGGCAGTGAAAAAAGCAGTAAATTCGCTCGTTAATTAGGTTTTAGGCTTTAGTCTTTAGGTGTTAGGTATTAGGCTTTAGGTATTAGGTATTAGGCGATAGTATTCGTCCTTACAACTAAAAACTAAAAACAAATGGAAGGACTCTTGCAATACATCTGGCAGCACAAACTGTGGCTCAGCGAGGACATGGTGACCAACGACGGCCGCCGTGTGCGCGTCATCGACCCGGGGCTGCTCAACACCGATGCGGGTCCCGACTTCTTCAATGCCAAGGTTGAGATTGACGGGCACCTGTGGGTGGGCAATGTCGAGATTCATGTGCGCGCCAGCGACTGGAAGCGCCACCACCACGACGAGGACCCGGCCTATGACAACGTCATTCTACATGTCGTCGAGAAGGACGACGCACCAGTCACCCGCATCAACGGCGAGGTCATCCCACAGGTTGAGTTGCGGGTGTCGCCGCGCTTCAACGAGTGCTACGACAAGCTGGTCAATGCCCACATCGAACTGCCCTGCGCACCACGCCTCAAGGAGGTGCCGCCGCTCACGGTGACCGAGTGGATCGAGGCACTGGCCTTTGAACGGCTGCACGGCAAGGTGGACCGCGTGCAGGAACTGTACGACCGTTACCACGGCAGTTGGGAGGACATCTGCTACGTGCTGCTGGCCCGCACGCTGGGCTTCGGCATCAACAACGACGCCTTTGAGCGGCTGGCGCGCATCACGCCGCTGCGCCTGCTGCACAAGCACAGCGACTCCATCCTGCAGGTCGAGGCGCTGCTGTTTGGCCAGGCGGGCCTGCTCAACGGCGCCCATGACGATGAGCCCTACTACCAGCAGTTGACGCGGGAATATGCTTTCCTGGCCAACAAATTCTCGCTACGTCCCATCGAGGGCTCGGCATGGCGTCTGTTCCGCAGCCGACCGCAGAACTTCCCCTTCCGCCGCATCGCGCTGCTGGCCCAGTTTGTCCAGGGCGGTTTCAACCTGATGAACGACATCCTCAATGCCAACGACACCAAGGCACTGCGAGCGCTGTTTGACGTCGAGCTGAGCGGCTACTGGACGACGCACTACTCCTTCGGCAAGCCCTCGCCCAGCGCCGGACGCGCCCTGTCCAACAGCAGCATCGACATCGTGCTCATCAACACCGTCGCCCCACTCTACTACGCCCGCGGCGAAATCACCGACGACTACGCGATGACCGACCGCGCCATCGCCCTGCTCGAGGACATCCGTCCCGAGCAGAACAGCATCGTGGCGCTGTTCCGCAACGCCGGCATCAAGTGTGACAATGCCCTCACCAGCCAGGCCCTCATCCAGCTGCGCCGCAACTACTGCGAGGCCCGCAAGTGCATCTACTGCCGCCTGGGTCACCGCCTGCTGGCCACCGATGCCCACCAGCAGCCTTAAGCAATAACCTCATGCCAGATTCCCGTTAGGCGCGCACCCACACTGCCGCGCATACGGTCAACGGGCCGTGTCACCATTCGTTTCCGGTTTTTATCGGCCTAACGGCCTCCGTGCGCAGCACGGATCACATTCCTGGAATTGGAACGATGACACAGCCCGCTGTCAGTGTATTGATTAACTTGATACTCTGGGAGCCAACACCCGAGCGGGTGCCTCCCGTTGAGAAAAACCACAGTTCTTAAGGATTGCCCAGCAGCATGTCGATGAGGGCGGAGATGTCACTGATGCCGACCTCGCCGTCGCCGTCCACGTCGTAGTAGGCGGGCAGTTCCTCGCCATTGAGCAGCATATCTACCAGATAAGACGTATCACTGATACCAATCTCACCATCACCGTCCACGTCGCCAGGACCAGCGCCAATAAACGGCACAATGTGCGCAAACCTGCTCCATTCCTGGTGATTGGCATAAGCATCCAGCGACTCGTTCGGGACAAAGAGCGTTACCTGCTCATAGAGTTGGGCCTCACTGCTACCGATATAATTATAATAACCATAACTATCCTGGTCGTACCCTTCCCAGAACACATCATAGGCATCAGGAGGCGTCACGGCATGGATAGCAATGCGCTTCAAACTAGCACATCCGGAAAATGCCGATTCGCCCACCGAACGAATCGTACTCGGCAGTACCACACCCGTGATATTACACGGTGTGTTGAACGTAGCAGCGAATGCCCCGTTACGGATCTCGGTCACAGTAAAAGAATCTAAATAGTCCCTGGGCTGAATCTCGCTGGGAATGACCAATTCGCCTGAATACGGCGGGGAGAAGAGATTGGACTCTTTGCGGGAGCATACCATGACCTCCCACACCGGGTCTTGCCAATCCCAATTCCACGATTGGGCTTGATGATAATAATGGATGCCATCAACGAGATATGCCTCATAGAGCAAATCATCGTAATAGTACAAGTTCTTGGTAACGACATCACTCTGAAGTTTGCCATCGGCTACCGCATAAGCCTCAAGGGTGGATTCTCCCAAGCCATGGTTAAAGATGGGATCACCAGTGTAGACCTGCCAATCCACTTCATAGCCATCTCTAACGCATCGATAATAGATGGTCGCAGGGGATTCATCAGCATTCTCAATGCTTACAGTGTTATAGAGGCTGACATAGAAATTGGAGTAATCCTCTTGGTGCTCGTTCTGCCAAACGTAGGAATCGCCTCCTTCATACAAAATCGGTGCAGCGGTCTGCTCGATGTCCTGGGCACTCATGGCCGCATGGGCAGCGACCAGCATCATCACGGATAAAAGTAAATGTTTAGACATAATAAATTCAGATGGTGCCGCAGGCTGGTCCCCCACAGTAGCGGCGATTTATGGCCCCAAGTGTCGGGACCCGATAGACTGAAAGCGTGAGGACATTGGCCGGGATTCATCACAGGGTGGCAATCACACCGTTGCATGAACTGTTTAGACACGCTTTATAATAATTAGTACTCCTTATCACAGGCTGTCGAAATAGCAGTCTGCAATAATATGCTGCAAATTTATATCAAATAACCAACATACGCAAGAAAAAACTTAACAAAAATTCAGGATTTTGCACTATAATATATAAATGTGTCATTTTCGCAACTGTCGATGTGTGGCCATCAACACACATGACGCCGCGACCACTGGCCACGGCGTCATGTGTTATCTTGCTATCGATTGAACGCTATACCGAGTCGGGGACGGCGGCAGGCTCCTCGAGTTTCTCGTCGGGGATGAAGTCGTCGGTCAAGGGCACGAAGAGCGAGTCGTCCTCCATGTTGAGCATCGTCGAGTCAAACTCCTCGCTCTCGGCCAGGGCCGAGCAGCCCGAGTACAGAGCGGGATCGATGGGCTCCTTGGCGGGCTGGAAGCGCTGGTGGTACTTCTTGAACTGCGGATCGCTCAGCACCAACTGCAGGAATCGGCCGCAGATGGGCAGCGCCGTGCGGCTACCCTGTCCCAATGCGCCCCAGCGGAAGTGAATCTGGCGGTACTCGCCACCCACCCATGAGCCGCAGACCAGGCCGGGCGACACGGCAACAAACCAGGCGTCGGCATGGCGGTTGCTCGTGCCCGTCTTGCCACCCAGGTCCACATCGTACAGCGGCGGGGTGATATACCCGTTCAGGGCCATCGCCGTTCCGCCAGCATCGGTGCGGCAGGCCATGAGCATCTGCTGCATGAGCCATGCCGAGCGATAGGACATGGCGCGGTCCTGGCGGCTGGGCGCACGGTAAATCTCCTTGCCGTCACGGTCCACGATGCGCGAGACAATGACGGGGTCGTTGCGCACGCCGTCGTTGACCACGGTGCAATAGGCATTCACCAGTTCCATCAGGTCAACGTCGCTGGCACCCAACGACAAGGCGGGTTTGGCCTCCATGGGTGAGTTGATGCCCATGCTGCGGGCCAGCTGGGCAATCTCGGAGAAGCCCACCTCGCGGGCCACACGCACGGTGACGCTGTTGATGCTCTGGGCAAAGGCGGCACGCAAGGTCATCTCGCCGCCGGTGAAGGTGCCGTTGGCGTTGGTGGGACGCCAGTGCTCCATCTCCTGCTTGTCCTCGTTATAGACCAGGGTGTCGATATACTCGTCGAGGCGGCGGTCACAGGGCACCAGGCCGCGTTCCATCGCCATGGCATAGACAAACAGCTTGAACGTGGAGCCGGGCTGGTGCTTGGCGCGCACCTTGTCATATTTCCATGTGTCGAAGTCCACATCGCCCACCCAGGCCTTGACATGGCCGGTGCCGGGTTCCATGGCGATAAAGCCGCAGTGCATGAAGTGCAGCATGTAACGCACCGAGTCCATCGAACTCATCTCCATGTACAGCGTGTCGTTCTCGTAGTCGAACAGGTGGACCCGATGGGGCTGGTTCATGTAGTAGTTGACCGAGTCCAGGTCATTGGGATAACGCGCCAGCAACTCGTGATAGATGGGGGTGTTGCGGGCCTTGTCCTCGACAAAGTTGGCAATGGGCTGGTTGTTGTCATCCAGCCAGCAGTCCTGAGTGCCCCAGTGGCTCCTGAAGTTCTGCTGCACGACCTTCATCTTCTCGCTCACGGCCTGCTCGGCATACTCCTGCATCTTGGAGTCCAGCGTGGTGTAGATTTTCAGGCCGTCGCGCTCGAGGTCGAGTTTCATGCCATGTTCCTCGGCTATCGTCTCCACCTCGCGGGCCACCGCCTCGCGGAAGTAGGGAGCCACGCCGTCATAGTTGCTCTCGATGGTGTACTTCAGGTCGATGGGCAGCGACGACACCGAGTCGTACTGCTGCTTCGTCAGGTCGCCCCGCTCGAGCATGTTCTTGAGCACCTGGTTGCGGCGGCGCAGGCTGTTCTTGGGATTGATGCGGGGATTGTAGGTGCTGGTAGCCTTGAGCAGGCCCACGAGCACGGCGCTCTCCTCGAGTTTGAGGTTGCGCGGAGTCGTCTTGAAGTAGGTGTTGGCAGCCGTCTTGATACCGTAGGCGTTGCTGCCGAAGTCCACCGTGTTGGCATACATCTCGAGGATTTCCTTCTTGCTGTAGAACAACTCCAGCTTGGTGGCGATAATCCACTCCTTGCTCTTCATGATGAGCATCTTCACGCCGGGGATGTACCCCAGCAGGCCCGTGGAGTAGTCACTGCGGGTGCGGAACATGTTCTTCACCAGCTGCTGGGTGATCGTGCTGGCCCCGCGGGGACGGCCGTGCAGCACCAGGTCCTTGAGCGCGGCACCCAGGCCGCTGAAGTCGATGCCGTGGTGACTGTAGAAACGCTCGTCCTCGGTGTCGATGAGCACCGTGAAGAACTGCGGGTTGATGGAGTCATAGGAAACCGGGGTGCGGTTCTCGTCGTAGTACTTGCCGATGGTCTTGCCGTCGGCGCTGTACAGGTAACTGGCCTCGGGATTGCGGGGGTGCATGATGCTGTAGGTGCTCGGCGACTTGCCGAAGAGCCACAGGAAGTTGATGTCCACAGCGATGAGATAGAGCAGGAACAGGACGATGAACGTCCCCAGTGCTGCCAGTGTCTTGACCCACCAGGGGCGGCCACGGTACAATCCCTTGTACCACTGCTTGAAGCGGCGCCAATTGCGGGTGATGATATTACCGGTCGGTTGTTTATCCATGCGTGATGTGTTTTAGGTTATGCTTAATGGTGATGGCCGTCACTGCTGCCGGCGGGCTACTGCTTGTTGGCGCTGTGGCCCAGGCGCCGTTTCAGGTAACGCGGGATGAACGCGATGTGATGCAGCACGGCATCGCCCACGCCATAGTGATGGCACATGATGCGGAAACGCTCCCACAGCGAGGCGCGGTGGTGGCGAGTGGTCATGCCGTCGGCCAGGTAGCTGATGATGGGCTCGCGGCCGGCATAGGCATTGGCGGGCGACTTGCGCAACACCTTGATGCACCAGTCATAGTCGGCACTGTAACGGTACTTGAGGTCATAGTGCGGCACCAGGTCGCGGCGGGCGGCAAAGGCCTGGTGACACACCACCATGCCCTTGAGGAAACTGTCGGCGGTCAGCCGCTTGGGAGCGGTCAGGTGACGCTTGCCCACCACTGTGCCGGCGTTGTTCACCAGCTGCGTCTGGCCGTAAATCACCCCAGGGTTGTCGGCGGTGAGCAGCGCCAGGCGCGCCAGCACCGTATCGTCGGCAAAGCGGTCGCCCGCATTGAGGAAAATCAGGTAACGGCCACGCGCGCGGTCGATGCCCTTGTTCATCGCGTCATACAAGCCCTTGTCGGGCTCGCTGAACACGCGCAACGACGCGATAGATGCCTTGTTCACGATGGCCAGTGTGTCGTCGCTCGACGCCCCATCGATGATGAGCATCTCATAGTCACGGCTCGTCTGCTGCCGCACGCTCTGCAAGGTGGGAGCGATGACGTCGGCAGCATTCCACGTGACGGTGATAATGGAAAATAACGGTTCCATGCCTAGCAATAACGGTTTTGTAGCACGCAAAATTATAGTTTTTTGGTGAACTTTACAATCAAAAGCCCATTTTTTACGTTAATTAGACATAATTAAATGACGACGGCATGAAATTACACAACTTTTTACTGACCATAGTGGCTCTAGCAGCCATGCTCGCACTCGCTGGCTGTGACCACATCGACAACAAGGCTGTACCGGCGTTTATCGTGCGCATCAACCTGGCCGACTTCGGCCGCTGGAACACTTATGGCGTGGCGGGCGTGGGCGACTACCGCATCTTCAACCGCAACAAGAACCTGCCCAGCCAGTTCCCCTACGATGTGAACACCTACACCGGATACGGCGGCGTGTTGCTCATGATGGGCATCGACGGTCCCATGGCCTATGACCTGGCGTGCCCCGTCGAGATCAGCCCGGAAATCACCCTTTCCATCGACGACAGCAACTTTGAAGCCTTCTGCCCACGTTGCGGCTCACACTTCAATCCCCTCACCGGCGACGGCGGCCCCACCAGGGGCGTCGCCATCAACAGCAAGCTGGGCATGCGCAAGTACCGCGTCACGCCATCGATGGGAGGTTATATGATTACCAATTGATTGGGCTCATCCCCATGGCTATCATCCCGTAGCCCGTGTTTTTATCCATTGGAATATCCTGTCACGGCCCTTGGGGGCTGTGGCTGGAGGCTTTTTGTGCATCTGCCGCGGTATCGTCAACAGCGACAGGAGCCATAGGCCAGCACACCCCATAAAAAAAACCACTACTAAAAAAATTCATGAGAAATACTTGTTTTTTATAAGAAAACACCCTACCTTTGCGGGAAATTATTGCTTTTAATGCCGTTTTTCCAAAAACAAGCCAAAAAAGAGACTAAAATATTTTTTTGTGTATTTCGCTTTATGTTTAACTAAATTCTTTATCCTATGTACAAGAAATTACTGTTAAGCCTGGTATTGATGGCCATAGGGTTTACCACGTCATCCAACGCTCAGAATAACCTGACGGTGTATGACGGCGGTGCCACTAATGTCTACGTACCAGTCTACGGCTTCTATGCCGATGCATTTACAAAGGTTGAGTTCATCATGAACTCTGATGAATTGTCCCCGATGACAGGAGGCCAAATCACCAGCATGAAATGGTATCTGAGCACTCCTGCCGCTGATGTTTGGGGCGGACGCTTCCAGATCTTCGTCCAGGAAGTAGATTTCAACGCCCTTGAAGCCTACGTGGGCATGGGCAATGCAACAATCGTGTATGATGGTCCGCTAGATGGCACCCAAGAGGAGCTGGAAATTCAGTTCGATACTCCTTTTGAGTATAATGGCGGCAATCTGCTGGTTGGTGTCTATGGCGTTGAGAAGGGAACTTACAAGAGCGCTACATTCAGCGGAGCTGAAGTTATGGGCGCCTCACTGCAGGGTTACAGCTATTCCGACCTGGAGGCTGTTACCCCCAATCAGCGCAACTTCGTTCCCAAGACCACCTTTACCTTCCTTCCCAGCAGCGGTGTGGTTTACTTCAGGCCCACCAACGTGCAGGCCAGCAACATCACGTCGACCAGCGCCGACATTACCTGGACTCCTGGTAATGACGAGACCTCATGGAATGTAGAGTACAAGAAGCAAAGCGAGGAGGCTTGGACCGATGCCGGTTCAGTATCGGTTCCCACTATCACGCTCGATGTTCTCCAGAATGGCACGCCCTATAACGTGCGCGTGCAGGCCGACTATGGCGATGGCAACCTGAGTGGTTGGACAAACGCAACGTTTAACACGCAGGTTTGCGAGGCCGAGGACATGGGTGAAGTCACCTACATCCTTACCGACTCCTATGGCGACGGCTGGAACGGCAACAAGCTCCAAATCGTTTATCATCCGACTGGCATCGTGGTTGCCGAAGTTACCATCCCCGCAGGTGAAAATTATCAAGAAGGCACAATCAGCTTGTGCTACGGCGAGGAGTATGATGTCGTTTGGGTACTTGGTAGCTATCCTGGCGAGACCGGCGCTCAGTTGATTGCCCCCGATGGCGATATCATCTATGAGCACGTGGCCAACAATGCACCCAGTGCTGGCGTTCTCACCACCTTCACGATTTCTCGAGTTACTTGCCCGCGTCCCACCGACCTTGTTGCCAGTGACATTGTTTATAACGGTGCTACCCTGAGCTGGACGCCCGGCGCTGAGGACCAAGACCTCTGGCATGTCGTTTACGGCGTTGGCGAGTTCAACCCCAACGAACTTGAACCGGTTATCGTTAACGGCGATCCTACTGTGCAGCTCAACGGACTCGAGGAGAACACGACCTACACGGCTTACGTTCGCTCGGCTTGCACTCCCGAGGACATGAGCATCTGGAGCAAGCCTTGCACATTCACCACTCCGTTGCGCTTCCCCATCCCCACCGACCTCGCAGTCGGCAAGATTACTGCTAAGAGTGCCGAGGCCACCTGGAACGGTGATGCCGAGGCCTACAACCTGCGCTACCGCGAGAAAACCAACCTGAGTGAGAGCTTCGAGGATGAAGCTACCACAATGCAAATGGTTGACAACGATGGCGACGGCAACAACTGGCAGATACTGAAAATCACCGAATGGAACATGAGTGGCACTCCTCTCGTAGCTGCCGATGGCGACTACTGCATCGTTTCTGAGTCTATCACTATCAGTGATGCCACAAACGTAGTTGGTGATAACTGGTTGATCAGCCCGAAGTCTAACCTCGGTGGCAAACTTTCAGTTTCGGCTGCTGACCTTGGCGCTAATTATGTCGAGAACTTCAGCGTGCTTGTTTCGAACACCGACGCCAACCCCGAGAGCTTCACCGAAGTTGGAACTGGAACGACTGCTGGTGTTCTCAACCAATGGGGCACTTATGAGTTTGACCTGAGCGCATACGCTGGACAGCAGGGCTACATCGCCATCCGTCATCAGCCCAATGGCACTACAGGTTACATTCTCTTGATTGATGCTGTATCTATCGCTGGCGAGGGTGTTAACGAGGGCGAATGGATCGTTCTTGAGAATGTAAATAGCCCCGTTACCATGGAGCCGCTCGCTCCTGGCACCACCTATGAGGTTCAGGTACAGGGTGTATATGGTGAGGATGTTTCGGCTTGGACCGCAGCTGTCAACTTCACCACCCTGCCCGCCGACGCTATACCCAGCGATCTGGAGGTTGTCGACGTTACTCCCACGACTGCTCAAGTAACCTGGGCTGGCAGCCAGGATGCTTACAACCTGCGCTACCGCAAGGCTGCCGTTATGAATGGTATCGTTGAAGACTTCACCGGTTATCAGACTGGTGACCTGCCCGATGGCTGGACTGCAATTGACGCTGATGGTGACGGCCAGAACTGGTATATCTGGAACTTGACTCTTGATGATGGTACTGTACAGACCACCCTGTCGTCGAACAGCTACATCAACAACTATGGTCCCGTCACTCCTGACAACTGGGTAATCACTCCCAACATTAAGCTTGGTGCCAACGTGAACTTCGATGCTTGGGGACAGGATCCCAGCTATGCTGCTGAGCACTTCCAGGTATATGTAAGCGTAACCGGTACCGAAATTGGTGACTTCATTCCTGTCAGCGACGAAATCGTTGCCACTGGCGCTCAGACCAATTACAACTTCGAAATTGGCGAATTCGCTGGTCAGATGGGTTACATCGCAATCCGTCACTTCAATGTGACCGACCAGTACATCTTGAATGTCAGCAACTTCTACATGGCTGGTGAAGAGGCTGACGTGCCCGCTGGTGAATGGATCGTTATTGAGAACGTGAATCCGCCTTACACCATCCAGGGTCTTGAGCCCGAAACCGCTTATGAGGTTGAGGTACAGGGTATCTATGATCGCGCTACAACCGCATGGACCGCTCCTGTTCTCTTCGTAACTCCTAAGGCTGGTGAGCAGCCCACCGAGAAGACTCAGACTCCCGACGGCTCTTACGCTGTAGTTTCTGGTCAGCACGAGGTTGTTGTAACCATCACCCCGTATGAGGGCGTCGTTTACTATCGCATCATCTTCACCGATCCCGACGGTAACGTTACCGAGAGTGACTGGATGGAGTATGTTGATGCATTCTCGGTATACGAGGATGGTCGCTATCGCATCGAGTTCTACGCTGTTGCCGATGGCAAGCTGCCGAGCGATCCCGGTGCTGTAGAGTTCACCGTTAGCCCGATGACCGGCATTGAAGAGATGACCACTGGCAAGACCGTTGCTAATGTTCGCTACTTCAACGCTGCAGGTCAGGAGATGAGCCAGCCCAATGGTCTGACCATCGTCGTTACTACCTACACCGACGGCACCACCAACGCTGCCAAGGTGATGAAGTAATTAGGCTTAGCTTCTAGCTATTAGCCGTTAGGCTTTGGCTATTAGCAAGATTTGAGACAAGGCGGGCGGCCCCATGCGGGTCGCCCGTTTTGTCTTGTTTCTGCAGCGATTCGGTTCAAGACATGGATAAGTCAACGAGCCGCTGAAAGGCCCTCCCCGGGATAGCGCTGTAACGCCATTGTTCCACGAGCGGCAAGGGGGTTGACAGGCAGGTCACGAGGGCCCCAATCACCAGAATCACCAAAATCGCCCAAATTGCTTTCATTTTGCAAGACGATTGGGCGATTTTCATATTCTCGAGCTCGGTTTTGGTAGCAAAAAATCAAAAAACAAATCTTATAGGATGCCATTTATTGTTAAAATGTGTAAATTTTTTCATTTTTAATTTCCAAAATTTAAACATTCCGAGTCGCCGTGAGCCCCTATTATAAGGGAATTTGCGTGGAACAATCTTCCTAAATCCTCAATTTCGCCAAATGTTTACAAGTGTTTACATAGTTTGGTCGGGTTATCGTTTTGGGCTACCTTTGCCATCGCAAACCAGGGCGCACGGCGTCGAAATCGTTCTCGACAGCCCCTAACGAAGCGATGGCAGCATGCCTATCTTCCAGCCCCCTAAAAATATAATTTATGAGTTTTATCAATAATAAAATAAGTAGTTTATCGGCATTATTTGTAATCTTTGCAATTTCCCTTTCATGCTTCACTGCACAGGCTCAGCAGCTGAGTAACCGCAGACAAGGCACCGTTCTGGAACAGTTAGAGCAGAACAGCCGCAACAATCTCATCGACCAAGTCATCAATTACGCATATCGTTTCCGTGGCACGCCTTATCGCTACGGAGCCATGTCGCCCCGCGGTTTTGACTGCTCGGGCTTCACGAGTTATGTTTTCAAGCGCTTCGGCATCGAGCTCGACCGCTCGTCTCGCGGCCAGATTTTTGATGGCGTGCGCGTGAAGCAGAAAGACCTGCAGCCCGGTGACCTGGTATTCTTCCAGGGCCGTTCGGGCCGTGGTGGTGTGGGCCACGTGGGCATCGTCACCAAGGTGAACGACGACAACACGTTCCACTTCATTCACTCGGCTTGCAGCACCGGTGTGACCGAGAGCAAGAACACTGAGTCCTAC
>JAEEGJ010021626.1_pt1 | contig 13802 bp, 13 predicted proteins | sample 8958761 | NCBI WGS metagenome assembly JAEEGJ01 (sample SAMN16246546, study PRJNA631951) | gut metagenome | biome: gut microbiome; feature: rumen; material: RS-attached | host: Bos | place: Iran: Karaj | collected 2018-10 | reverse complement strand
GCTGGCTGCAGGCCGATCTGGACAAAGTCGCCCTTGCAGATGAAATTGTCCGGCAATGTGTCGAAGGTGCTGGAAAGCACCACCAGGTCCCGTTCAAGGGTGTCGTGCAGGTTGCAGCTGGCCGAGTCGCTCACCACCAGCCGGACACGATATGTGCCGGAACGGCGGTATTCGTGTTTGGGGGATTTTTCCGTGGAGCTGGTGCCGTCACCGAAATCCCAGAAATAGGATGTTGTGACCGAATCCACCATGCGGGAGGTGTTCTTGCAATGGATGGTGTCCGGTGCGCAGATCACATTGGGGATGGAAAAGTCGGCCACCACCTCGCGGATGTTGAAGTCTATCTTAACCACGCCCAAATTGCAGTTCATGCTGTTGTTCCGCGGCCCCACCACCCCCCTGGTGACCGGCAGGTCGTTGTTGCCGCCGCAGCTGGCGCAGATGGCCTGGTAGATGACCCCCTTCCGGTCAAAGCGGCTGGTGCCGCCGTCCACATGCTCCGCCGAACGGCTGCCCCCGAAAAAGGTGCCGTAAATCATGTTGGAGGCGTCCGCATTAAGGCTCAGAAAGTAGAAGTCGTTGTTGTCGGTAATGAAACGCATGGCATCCGAAGAAACCGGCAGGCCGCGGGTGCCGCAATTGGTGTTGCCGACATGGTTGTTCACATTCGGGGAGCCCCATCCCGAAAAATAGACCTGATGGCACAAGTCGACCATCAGCGCAGTCGGGGAGAGATCCGGCCCCACACGTCCCGTCCCGAAGGCGGTGGACCAGACCAGCTTGTCCAGCCCCGGGTGCATCTTGGCCAGCACCTGCCCGCCGTTGTTGACCGACCACTTGGCGTTATAGACCCAGGCACTGCCGGAGGCATCGGTCAGCCCCATCACATACACATAGCCGCTCTGGTCCATCTTGATCAGGTAGGTTTGGTCGAAACCGCTCTTGCCGAAATAGGTCAGTGCCTTGAGCTGGTTGCCGTTGGTGGAGATGCAGGCAATGTAGCCGTCGGTTTCGCCACCGCCATACAATGGCTGCAGCGCCCCCTTGGTGACCGGCAGGTTCCGCGAACGGGTGCCGCCGCATACATAAATGTTGTTCTCATCGTCCAGAACCATGCTGTAGGCCGCGTCCGCACTGTCCCCGCCGATGTAGGAGCACCATATCAGATGGCGCAGGTCATAGCTGAACTTGGCGATGCAGCCGTCCTGCCCCCCGCCGCCGTATTTCTTCTGGAAGGCGGTCGCACTGACCGGGAGGTTCGGGGATGCGGTAGAGGAGACAATATATACGTTGCTGTAGGCATCCACCATGATTTCGCCCCGCACTTCATCGGCATAGTTTTTCCGAAGCGAGACATCGGTGGCCAGCCCGTCGGGGCCGGAGCCGCCGAAATAGGTGGAGGCAAGCAGCTGTCTGCCGTCCGCACTGAACTTGCTGATGGCGATGTCGATGCCGCCCTGATAATGGATGACGTTGGTCAGCACGAAGGTGTCAAGCGGTGTGGACCAGTGGAACAGGGTGTCATAAGCATGGGTGGTCACAGGAAAATCCCTTGATGAGGTGCTGGCCAACAGGTACAGTTCGTCGTTGTCGTTGACCACCAAGCTGTGCGGCACCTCGCTTTTCCTTCCGCCCAGATAGGTGGAGAAGAGCACGGAATCCCCCTTGGAGGAGAATTTCATGATGGCGATGTCGCTGGAACCGCCGCCGTAATTACGCTGGTAGGCACCCAAGGAGACCGGATAGCCGTTGGTGAAAACGGAGCCGCCGCCATACATGTTCCCGTGCCGGTCGTAGGTGGCGGTGTAGCCCCAGTTGTCAGCATAGGAACCGGTATAGGAACAGAACACCAGCACCGGGTCGATGACTAACGGCAACGAGGGGTCATAGTCCCCCATCCGGAAACGCACGATCGTCCCCTTGCGCTCGTAGCGGCACGCCACCTCCTGCCGTCCGCCATCCGCTGTGGGCTGGTAGGCATACGGACGCAGCTCCACCGCCTCATGCTCCCCGATGCGCACCACCACATTCCCGTTGCGCACCGTCACACGGTCGGCCCCCTCATAACGCAGGGAAATCTGTTCCGGCCGGGCAAACGGCGCTATCCGGAAGGCATATTTGTAAGAGGATTTCTCGATGTAATAGAGCAGGTCCACCCCCGGATACAGCTGCTCGTAGCAAAGGGTGTCAAACAGCGGCACGCCGCCCGCCCAGCGGGCCGGATCATTGCCCAGATAATAGTTGTGGTATTCGCGGTGCCGCCCACAGCCGTAGAGCTGCACATCCGGCAGGCAGCCGGCAAAGCGCACGCGGTAGGCGTACATGTCGACCATGCAGCGGGCCGGACCCTGCGAAGGGCCTGAGAACTTGCGCCCCATAATCTCCTCCACCTGCTCGCGGTTCTGCATGACAAAAGTTACGGCATCCCTTTCAAAGAAGAGGGCGCCGCCCCGGTATTCGGACTTGAAGCGCACAACATCCTCCCACTGCCCCCGGTTTTCCACAAACAGGGGGGCACCGGCATGCGGCGGCTCTTCCTGCCCGGAAACCTGTAAGGCACTGGCAAGCAGCCAAAGGAGGAACAGCAGCCGTTTCCCCGTCCGGCGTATTCCCCTATACACAACTGTCATAAAAGGTGTCATGTCGCGACTGTTTTTTATAATCGAATTGAATAATAATGAATTTGCAAAAATAGTCAAAATAGGGACACCAAACACACATCCGGCGCTTTTTTTCATCAACAAAATACAATTTACGGCCAAAACCGGCGTTATAGCCAGATAGATTTGAATCCTTATGCCATGAAAGCACTTTTACTCGCCGCAGGGCTCGGCACACGGCTCCGCCCGCTGACCGACGACCGCCCAAAAGCCTTGGTCGCAGTGGGCGGACAGACCCTATTGGAGCGCAACATCCGATTCCTGAAAAGCGAAGGGGTTTCGGAAATCATTGTAAACATCCACCATTTCGGGGAGCAGATTGTCAGCTTTGTCCGGCAGCATGACTTCGGCCTGCCCGTCCGCATATCGGACGAGCGTGACCTGCTGCGCGACACAGGCGGGGCAATCCGGCACGCCGCACCGTTTTTCACCGGCGAGGAGGATTTTCTGGTATACAATGTGGATGTGCTCAGCGACATCTGCCTGAAAAAACTATATGACGCACACAAACGGCAGCGGAATCTGGCCACAATGGCAGTCCGGCACCGGCAGAGCGAACGGCAGCTGCTTTTCGGCAGTGACCTGCGTCTTGTTGGCCGCTACAGCCCCGATGACGCGTCCACAAAGGAACCGGGAATGCACATCGCCGCATTCAGCGGCATCCACCTGCTCTCCACCCGCATCTTCAACATGCTGCCTGAAGAGGAGCGCTTCCCGATACTTCCCGTCTATCTCGAACTGACAAGGGATGAAGGCATCCGCGGCTTTTTCCATGACGACAGCGGATGGATGGACATGGGCCGTCCGGAACATATCGCGGCCTGGGAGGCGCAACACAAACAATAACAGCAATTCAACAAAAAATCACATAAACAGCAAGCCATGCGTATCAGACTTTTACTTTCCGCAACACTGCTCACACTTTTTTCCGCATTTGCATGCGCACAGGACGACAGTGCCCGCTACGCCATGTACTGGGTGCAGTTCACCAACAAGTACCAGTCCCCCTATTCCGTGGAGCGTCCGGAGGAGTACCTCTCCGCGGCGGCCATCGAACGGCGGCAGCGCGCCGGCATCGCCGTCACGCCGGAGGATTTTCCGGTCAACCCGGACTATGTGCGGCGCGTGCTGGCACTGGACAGCAGCATGCGGGTAGTGAACCGCTCGCGCTGGCTCAACGGCATCACCGTATACAGCGCGCAGCCGGACATCCTTGAGCAAATCCAGGCGCTGGGCTGTGTGATCTGTTGCGAACGCACCGTGACGCTCAAGCAGCCGGAGCCGGACAGCCTGCCCTACACCTACCTGCCGCTCCCCATCCGGTACGGCCATCTGTACCCGGATGCGGGCTACGGCCTTTCCCAGGGGCAGCTGCAGCTCAACAACGCCCACTGGCTGCACCGCATGGGCTGCCACGGGGAGGGCATCCGGCTGATGGTGATGGACGGCGGTTTCCAGCAGGCGGACACGCTCCGCCATTTCCGCCACCTGCTTGAATCGGGACGGCTCAAGGCGGTGCGGAATTTCGCCCAGCCCTACGCCGACCCCTTCCGGGAGGGAAGGCACGGCACCTACGTGCTCAGCTGCATCGCCGCCTACCTGCCCGGCGAGCTTGTCGGCAGCGCACCTGAGGCGGACATATACCTTGCCCAGACCGAAGACAACCGCTTTGAGGCCATGGTGGAGGAGGACAACTGGATAGCCGGCATGGAGTGGGCTGACAGCCTCGGATGCGACATGGTCTCCGCCTCGCTCAGCTACTTCATCTTCGACGACAGCACGACAAGCCACACTTACGCCCAGACCGACGGCAGGAGCGCACGTGTGAGCAAGGTGGCCGCGATAGCGGCGTCAAAGGGGATACTGCTCTGCACCAGCGCAGGCAACCAGGGTGCCGGAAAATGGAAGTTTGTCGGGTTCCCCTCCGATGGGCTCCATGTCTTCACCGTGGGTGCAGTCGCGCCCAACGGGAGGAGCGCCCCCTTCTCCTCCAAAGGACCCACCGCCGACGGACGTGTCAAGCCGGACGGCTGCGCCGTGGGCTGGGGAACATGGGTTGGTGCGCCCTGGGGCAAAACCATACAGAGCAGCGGCACCTCCTTCTCCACCCCGCTGATGGCCGGCATGATCGCATGCCTCCGGCAGGCCTTTCCCGACGCCACCGTGGACGAACTTATCGACGCCCTGCACCGCAGCGGCAGCAACTACACCGCCCCGGATTCCTCCTACGGCTACGGGATCCCCGACATGCTAAAAACATATAACATATTAAAAAACAAAGATGAAGACACCTCCGTCATCCATGTGTTTTTACCCAGCCATACCGCCACCGACAGCATCTTCACCTTTTATGTCCAGGTGAAATCACGCAGTTTTCTCTGCATAGAAGGCAGTATGGAGAACACCACCAACCCCTTATTCAGGATGCGTATACTGCGTCCCATCAAAAAATGCAAACCTGGACTCTACCGCGTGGAAATGAAAACACCGGTTTTAGCGTCCGAAGAAGATTGGAAACTAATGAACCTCCGTTTTTACACCCAAGCTGCAAAAAAAACGAAAGGCGAAAAGTATCCTCATTACGACCCCCAGTCCGCCTGTGCCGCATACGTTATCGGCATAGAAAAGGTGCCTCCTCTCTTCCGTCAGGAAGCGACGGCACCTGTCTGTGACAAACAAATAACGCTGAACTTCTCCAAACTAAGCCCGCCAACAAGGGATAGGCTGCCGTAAACATCAGGCACCAATCATCGCCACAAACTCAGCCTCACCCAGGATGGGAACGCCGAGCTGCCGCGCCTTCTCCAGCTTGGCGGGGCCCATATTCTCCCCGGCCACCACATAATCCGTCCTGGCACTGACGGAGGAGAGCAGCTGCCCGCCATACTCCTCCACCATCCGCTCCAGCTCCTTGCGCCGCTGCGGCGTGCCGAAACTGCCGCTCACCACAAACCGCTTCCCCTGCAGCACGTCTGACCGCACCGCCTCACCGGCGATTTCCAGCTGCACACCCTGCATGGAGAGCATATAGATGTTCTGCAGATTCTCAGGATCCTCAAAAAAGCGGACGATGCTCTCGGCCATCACCTGACCGACATCCTCCACCGCCGTCAGCTCCTCAACCGTGGCCCTTTCAATGGCCGCAAGGGAGCGGAAATGGCGTGCGATCTTCTTGGCTGAGGTCTCCCCCACATAGCGGATGCCCAAGGCGAACAGCACCCTTTCAAACGGAACCTCCCTTGACTTGGCGATACCATCCAACAGGTTCCGCACCGTCTTGTCGCGGAAGCCGACCACGCGGTCGCCATCCTTGGAGGTGTATGTCTTCTCCAGCCCAAGCAGCTGGTCATAGGTAAGGCCGTACAGGTCGGCAGGCCGGACAATCAGGCCGGACTCCACCAGCAGATCCACCCTACCCTCGCCCAGACCGTCTATGTTCATCGCCTTCCGGCTGATGAAATGCTCGATGCGCCCCCGAATCTGCGGCGGGCAATGGAGCGAATTGGGGCAGTAATGCGCCGCCTCGTCCTCCGCCCGCACCAGCGGCGTGCCGCATGCCGGACAACAGGTCACGAATCCGACCGGGCGGCTCTCCGACTTCCGCTCCGACATATCCACCCCGACAATTTTCGGGATAATCTCGCCCCCCTTCTCCACATAGACGGTGTCGCCCTCGTGCAGATCGAGCTGCGCTATCACATCGGCGTTGTGCAGGGTCGCCCGTTTGACCGTGGTCCCGGCCAGTTGGACCGGCTGCAGGTTTGCCACCGGCGTTATTATGCCGGTCCGGCCCACCTGGTAGCTGACACCCAGCAGCGGAGTGGCCACCCGCTCCGCCTTGAACTTGTAGGCGATGGCCCAGCGCGGCGACTTTGCCGTGGCACCCAGCCGAACCTGATCCTCCAAACTATTCACTTTCAAAACAATCCCATCTATGTCGAAAGGCAGCTCACGCCTTTTCACATCCCACTCGCGTATAAAGGCGGACACCTCCCCGATGCCATGGCAGAGCCGCGCATAATCACCAACCTTGAACTGCCAACGGCGCAGGCAGTCGATGCTTTCGGCATGGGTCCTGACATTTTCAACCGGTGTGTTCAGGAAATAGATGAAGGCGTCGAGCGAGCGGCGGGCCACCTCAGAGGAATCCTGCAGCTTGAGGCTACCGCCGGTGGCGTTCCGCGGATTGGCGAAAAGGGTGTCGCCGGCATCCTCCCGCTCCGCATTCAGCCGCTGGAAGGCGGCATGAGGCATCAGAATCTCACCGCGGACCTCAAGCCTCGGCGGCACATCAGCACCGGAAATCTTCAACGGGATGGAGCGCACCGTCCGCACATTGGCGGTGATGTCGTCCCCCTGCACGCCGTCGCCCCGCGTGGCGGCCTGCACCAAAACACCGTCCTCGTAAATCAGGCTGACCGAGATGCCGTCGTATTTAAGTTCGCACACATAATCTGTCACGCTCACACCCAGCGCGGCGCACACACGGCTGTCAAAAGCGGCCAGCTCCTCCTCGCTGTAGGTGTTGCCAAGCGAAAGCATGGGCTGAGCATGGCGGACATGGGCGAAATTCTTCGTCACGCCGCCGCCCACCCGCAATGTGGGGCTGTCCGGCTGCCGGTATTGCGGATTGGCATTCTCCAGCTCCTGCAGTTCTCGCAGCTTCTGGTCAAACTCGTAGTCCGATATTTCCGGATTATCAAGCACATAATACTTGTAATTGTGTCCGTTAAGTTCATCGGTCAACTTTTTTATGCGGCTTTCGGCTTCATTCATGGCGATGGGTGTCTGTTGGTTAAAAAATATAAACGCAGATTGTCCGGTTTTGGTATGCCTGCAGGAAAAAAAAACGACAAAAACGGCACAATGAAGAAAATCCGAAAAAAAAATGTTTGCGTATCTGTTTTTTTTATACTTTTGCATCTTAACAAACTTATGCCATTTCTGCATGAATAAAGTTCAGAACACATTGGTTTCCTTGACAAAATCGGCTCTTTTCGGAACCGCATTGAATTTGCCGGAACCATTGACCGCCTCAGAATATGAAGAACTGTACCACTGCGCGAAGCATAACGGAGTAATGGCGTTATGTCTGGACGGCATCCAACGGCTTCCCGAATCACAACAACTTGATAAGGTACTGAAGATGAAATGGATTGCCAATGTAGGTGCAATTGAGAAACGCTATGCGGACAAACAGAAGGCCCTTGACATGCTGATGGATATACTACGTCCGGATGATATCTCCTGCATGGTATTCAAAGGTTTCAGCATCAGCAGGCTTTATCCTGTCCCCAGCCACCGGGAATTCGGCGACCTGGACATTTTCCTTTACAAGGACTACTCCAGAGGGAACACAGCCTTCCGGAAAAACGGCATACATGTCAACACAGAGAACCATCACCATGCACAATGCCGGATCAACGGCATCCTGGTGGAGAACCATGCCGCTTTCCTGCACAACAGCAACTCCACATTTGAACGGAAACTGGAACAGATTGCCCAAAAAGTACGTGAAGAGCAGCAGGAGAGCCCGCTCTTTCTGCCGCCGTTGCACCACGCCGCCTACATCGCGCATCACGCCTCACAGCACTTTTTCACAAACGACTGCAACATCCGGCTGCGCACCATTTGCGACTGGGCTGTCATTCTGCAGGGAGAAGGGAAGGACTGGCATTACTCCGACTTGAAGAAACTGCTGCAGCACACCCGTGAAACCCGCATGGCCGACATTATGACCACCATCTGCCAACACTGGTACGGCAATGTCTCCCACGATACCCGCAAGCAGTTGAAAACCTTTTCTGAACGAAACAAAAACCTGTTCATCAAAGCCATTTTCGCCAAAAAGTACCAGCGTAAGGACGAAAAAAGAAAATGGGTCCGGTATCTCGGACATATTTATAAACAGATTGTTTTCAAACCGCTCCGCAAGGCACTCAGCAAAAAATATACAAAATGAAAATAGACCCGTCATACACACTGCACACAGTTGCCGGAGAGCATATCATCCTGATACAGGATGCAAAAGAGAACAAAGTCCTCTCCCTTAACCCCACCGCACAGTTTTTATGGGAAAATCTGAACGGCAAGGATTTCACCTTGGAAGAGGCTGTCTCCCTGCTAACCTCCCACTTTGATGTGGAGCGGGAAAAGGCCGCCACCGATGCGGAAAAATGGGTCCATGAACTGCATGAGCTTGGAATCATTCATTAGCATCGGGGGCATACCAGCCCGGCTGACAGGGGACAACAGCCTGCGCCGCATCATGACATCGGCGGCATTCTATCCGTTCATCACACCGCCTGCCAGCGGAGCGGTGGACATCCGCTTGGACGAATCCGTTGCGGAAACAGAGTTTGATATTATTCATATATTTGATTTTCAAAAAATTGCCACCTGCACATTTGGTAAAAAGGGAACGGACTACCACTTTGTGATGCAAAATGACGACGGCATAATGCTGAGGATGGTGTCAGACGGCCACACCTACGCACGGATCAGCCGCTGCCCCGATGGAACCTGGCTCTTTTTCGCACTGTGGATGGCTTTCAACCTGTTCGGATGCCAGCGCGAAAGTCTCTCCATCCACGCATCCTGCATCGTCCACCGGCACAAAGCCATCCTGTTTCTGGGTGAATCCGGCACAGGAAAGAGCACACAGAGTCGCATGTGGATGGAGGCCTTCCCCGGAACTGAACTGCTGAACGATGACGGTCCATTTTTAGCGCCTTGTAACGGGAAAATCCATGTGTTCGGCACCCCTTGGAGTGGGAAAACACCCTGCTACCACAACATCCATGGCCCCATCAAAGCAATTATACGCGTAAGGCAGGCACCCTTCAACCGTATCACCCCACTACCCACCCTGCAGCAGATTGGAGCAATCCTGCCCTCATTTCCGCCAGCCTTTTCAAGAGATTCGTTCCTGCTGCAAAAAGTGCTTTCGCTTGTCTCCGCATTGCTTTCCGAAACACCGGTATACCAACTTGAATGCCTGCCAAACACTGATGCGGCCAGAACAGCCCACGACCTCTTGTTTCCGGAACCATGAACCACCTGATTATCCCAAACCAGATTTTTTTTGAGGACGTATGCGAACGTATCCGGATGAAACGTTCGGTCAGGATACGCATAACAGGCAGGAGCATGGAACCTTTTCTGAAAGACGGAAAGGATTTCATCACCGTCAGCGCCCTGCCCACCCGATACCGTTTCAAAAAAGGGGATCTGCTGCTGTTTGTCTATGGCAACCATCATGTGGTACACCGGCTGCACCGCATCCACGGCCAGACGCTATACATGAAGGGAGACCATCAGAACCGGTGGGAAATCATCCACCCGGAGGATGTAAGGGGATGGGTCAGCTGCGTGCAGTTCGCCAACGGCAGAAGGATACAGGCCCGTTCCCTGCTATGGAAACTGTACGCCCTTCGCAGCCGGCTGAACCGGATGCGGAAAAATTTCAATCACATAATCAAAAGGATTTTAGGACTTTAAAAGGCCATCCTCCATATAGAGGGTGCGGTCGGCCATCTCCGACAACTGCGGATTGTGGGTAACAATGACAAAAGTCTGCTGCAACTGGTCGCGCAACTGCAGGAACAACTGGTGCAGCTCCCGCGCATTTTCCGTGTCCAAATTGCCGGAAGGCTCGTCAGCCAGCACCACCGAAGGATGGTTGATAAGCGCACGCGCCACCGCAACCCGTTGCTGCTCCCCGCCGGAGAGTTCGTGGGGCTTGTGCTGCGCCCTCTCCGTCAGACGGAACATCTCCAGCAGCCCCATCGCCTCCTTTTCCGCCTCCCTGCGCGGACGGCCCGCAATCCATGCCGGCAGGCAGATGTTCTCAAGCGCGGTGAATTCCGGCAGCAGATGGTGGAACTGGAAGATGAAACCTATATGCCGGTTGCGGAATGCGGCGAGCCGTTTCGCATTCATGGCGAACAGATTCTCCCCATCCATCAGCACGCGGCCGGAGTCCGGAACATCCAGCGTGCCCATTATGTGCAGCAGCGTGGACTTGCCCGCACCGGAGGCACCCATCAGGCATAGCACCTCCGCCCTGCCCACCGACAGCGAGATGCCCTTCAGCACCTCCAAATTCCCATACGATTTGCGAATATCATCTACCTGTATCATGACAATAAGAATTTCATGGTATCGACTCCGTTGGCATACTGTCCCAATGACGGATACTGCGACATGCCAGGCGGCACGGTCCCCACGCCCTCACCCTGCAGCCGCGAAACCACGCACTGCACCTCCGGCCCGGACAGTTGCGGCCACACATCCTCCAGATTATTGTAAAAGGCATAATGTGTAACCCCGATTGGTGAGCTTATGGCACCGTTTTCCTTGAACATGCAGATGCCCTGGTCGAGGAAAGGTATGCTGTTGATAAGGTGCACCGTTTTCTGGTATTCAAGGTTGTTCAGATAGGAATGGTGGAACGCAAGCTGCGGCCTGAAATCGTCCAGAGCGGCAAACAGCGGGGCAAAATCGTAGCCCTGCGGCACGAAAATCTTGGAGACGTTGCGGCAGCCCATGCCGAAATAGAGGCAGATGTCCTTCGCCAGTCCGTGCAGCTCCTCCGAAGATTCGCCGCCGTCCAGTACCGCCACACCGTTGCAGTGGCCGCGGATGATGTGCGGCAGTTTGCCGAAGTAGTATTCAAAGTAGCGGGAGGAGTTGTCGCTGCCGGTGGCGATCACCGCATCAACTCCGCCCCAAGGCCCCTGCACCAGTTCCGCCTGACGCGCCGCCTCCGGACTGATGATTTCCAGCAGTCCGAACAGCAGCGGCCAGAGCCGCGTGTCGTGCGAGGACATTTTACCCACAAAACGGTCACCGGCCATAAAAACGCAAAGGAAGTCGTGGAAAGCCACCAGCGGTATGTTCCCCGCCATGATGACCCCGACCCGACGTCCGCCGGCATGTGCCTCCAGCGCAGGACGGTATGGTTCCAGCCAGCGTTCCAGAGCATGGCCGTCCTCCCCGAGAATCATCCGCGAAAGGGCCGAAGCTGCCTCGCGCACAAACTCCGGGATGAACCAGGAATGGTGGAAATGCTCGCGCATGACCGCACCGTCCCACTTTTCAAGCCATGCTGCAATCTGCGGATTTGCCTCGTTTTTCGCGCTGCCGTCCAGCCACTTGGCCACTTCCCGCATCACCTTTATCCGTTCTTCCAGACGCATTTTCCGTTATATTTTATCAAGCTGCAAAAATACGAAAAATCCCGATATGAACGGTGAAGCGGGACAGTCTGATTTTATTATTGTAAATTATCAGGCATACATTTCTGTTATGTGTGAAAATTTTTATGCATCCATGTGATAAACGAATTGGATTTTTGCGGATATTTGCAAAAAATTTTAAATATGAAAAAAAATGCATTTTTGACTGGAAACCATAAATTATAATCCATGTGTAGAGTTACTGTAGATGTTGATCAGGAAGTTCTTATGGAAATAGACCCGACACTAGGCGATGCCGCCGCCTTGCGCAGATGGGTGCAGGATCTGGTAAACCACCGCACCCGTGAACTTGTTGCCGAAGATTCTGCGATGATGGATCTTGAAACAATGCGCGAAAACCTGCATCAGATGGTTAGGGATGTATATTCGCAGGCATGACAGCATACAAATACAAAGTAAGCCCAAGATGCTACCAGAAAATTTACTCTTTCTACCATCATGTCGCTTTAAAGTATCGACATGACTATTCAGAAGAGGATATGCATCGGAACATCGATGAAACAGTTGATTCCATGTATGAGATAGAGCGTACGCTTCTCAGACGCGAGCCCACATTGACCCGTTGGAAAGGCTATTATATGGCTAATACCGACAAATGGTATTTTGCATACCTTGTGGAAGGCGACACAGTAAAGATAATGGATGCCTGTCACGCCCAAAACATGCATAATCCTAAAAAGGGATGAAAATTATATAGTGGTGCTCCCCTCCGCTACAATCACTTTATTGTAACCGTAAAATCGGGCGCATAGAATTCACCGACATCACTCCGCACCTTGATGTCCGAAATAATCATCTGCGTTCCCGGCGAGGCCTCACGTATGGCACCAATCACTTTTTCAGGGAAACGTGGAGCATCTACAATCATGTGTGACAAAGGTTTCCCATCCCCTTTGTCAAAAGCAACTTTATAGCTAATAACCTTCCAAAGCAAATCGGACTTGGATTCCTTGGGAGACATGGCTATAATCAGCGGATTGGCGAGTATGACATCCTTCGGCCTGCTACCTCCATAAATGCCGGCACCAATGCAGGCGACAGGGCGCAGGTCCTGAAAAGTCAGTACCTGTTCCGATGCCGAAACACATTCAACCGAATCCACCTCTGTACCAGTTCCCATCTGGTTATCACTGCCGTTACGATTACATGATGCCAACAGAACGGCACCTGCCAATAACATTATCAATTCCTTTTTCATAATATTTATTTTTTGATTTATCACTCAGTTATTTCGTAAAGAATTAATATTTTCGATTTCATCAACACATCGTTTCAACACATCATAGTACTCTTTTTCAATAGCTTCAATTTGTGTATCACTCATATTCGCCCTATTAATAAATGAAGTATAAAGAAATAGCATGGATTCCACTTCGTCATTTTCCCTGATTCCATCCTCACTCGCTTTTCCATCCAATGCGGATTGAGTGAAACAAAAACCATCATTCACCTTCATTCCATGTAAATTATGTTCACCATGTTCTTTAAAGTTTCTGTTTATTTCTTCATTCAGGTTAATTGGAATGGGACGAGGGTTTCTAATAAAGAATTGGCCTGCGACTTCATTGGACGTAAGATTGTCATTATGAAGGAAACGCTCGTTGTATCTTTGGAAGAAGTGACTTGTATATACATGTATCTGTGGCAGTTCCTCCATTTTACTTTGAGGAGTATGTCTATATCCCATTTTAAATCCCTTAATTACAAAACGTTGTCTATCATTGAACATAATGATAAAGATAGTATAATGTGGACATTCTATTTCACGTTCATTACCAGCATAAAAGAAAATGATGTGCTGGTTGTTAGTGGAAGGAATTTTATATTCGTCAATATACCAATCCGGAAAAGATAGTGACTTCTTAAAATGCCTAATAGCCTT
>JAEEGJ010021625.1_pt1 | contig 13802 bp, 8 predicted proteins | sample 8958761 | NCBI WGS metagenome assembly JAEEGJ01 (sample SAMN16246546, study PRJNA631951) | gut metagenome | biome: gut microbiome; feature: rumen; material: RS-attached | host: Bos | place: Iran: Karaj | collected 2018-10 | reverse complement strand
GTTTTCAATGAAGCAGAGCGGGTTGTAGAGCTTGCCGATGTCGTGGTACAGCGCGCCCGCGCGCACCAGGTCGGCATTGGCATAGATCGCCCGCGCCACGGTGTCCGCCATGTTCATCACCTGCAGCGAATGCTGGAAGGTGCCCGGCGCCTTCTGCTCCAGCTCCCGGATCACCCGGTTGGAGACGTCGCAGAGCTCGATCAGCCGGGAATTGGACACCAGGTTGAAGATGCGCTCGAAGAGGTAGATGAGCGGATAGCCCGCCACCGTGAGCATCGAGCCGATGAAGAGGCTCAACAGCGCCGTCCAGACATTGCCCGCCACGAGGTCCGTGGCTCGGAAGCCCAGGTAGGTCAGCGCCAGCACCCCGAAGGTGATCAGCGCCGTGATGAACTGCTTCCAGCCGCGGTTGAAGCGGCGGAACGCCAGGATGGCGACCATGCCCGCCACGAAGAACATCACGAAGAGCACGGGCCCGTCGTGGCTGAAGATCAGCAGCGGCAGCAGCGACACGACATAGACCGGCACCACCACGCGGTTCTTCATGAAGGCCTGCAGGAGCAGGGCCACGAGCGTGAAGGGAACGAAATAGAGCGCCTTCTCGTTGACCCGGATCAGGATCAGCGCGGCCAGGGCGCCCAGCAGGAAGACGACCACCAGATACGGGAAGCGGGCGTCTTCGAAGATCTTCGGATTGTTGAAATAGATGGACAGGTACAGCAGGACCGTGATCGCCAGGGCGATCAGGATGTTGCCCAGCAGCATCAGGAACGGCGGTCTGGTGTAGCCCATGTTCGCTTCGAACTCACGCTTGTAGGAGTCGAGCATCTGGGCGATCTCAGCCGTCACGATCTCCTGCTCCTGCACGATGAGCTGCCCCGCCGTCACATAGCCCGCCGTGGGCGAAATGCTGGTCACGGACTCGGCGTGCACCAGGGCCGTGGTCTGCTCGTCGTAGATCAGGTTCGGCACCAGCAGGTCGTAGGCGCCGGTGGCGCGCAGGACCGAATCGACATTGACGAGGGACACCTCGGACAGGTCGGCGAGCAGGCGCTCGCGGGCCTCGCGGAGGTGGAACACCTCGGAAGCCGGATATTTCACGGCACGCTTGTCGCGCTGGACATAGAGCACCTCCGGCGAAGCGGCATGGCGCCGGCTGCTCTCGTCGGCCAGGATTCCTTTCTGGTAGATGGAGCGCATCGCGGAAACGGTGGCGCTGCGCAGGGAGCCCAGGTCGAGCCGCTCGGCGGCGCGGAGGTTGCGCGTGACGATGTCGTCGGAATACTTGTAGTACGGGATGGCCTCGGTGGAGGCGTTGCCCCGCTCCGCCATCAGCTGCTCCTCGGTCTTGTAGATCGGGAAGTCGAACTGCGCGTACAGCGTCTCATACTTCCAGGTCCGCCCCTTCCGGTAGTCATAGGCGAACTTGGCGCTCCTCGGCATCAGCATGGCCAACAGAAGGAATGCGATACCGAGCGGGACGAGTATGCGGACGAGCGGATTCTTGTTCATCGGGCGGCTATTTGAAAGGGCTGCCCGCCTCGCGGGCGATGTAGCTGTAGGTCAGACGGTCCAGCAGGCGCGGGAACAGGCGGTGCAGCAGCACGGTCGCGCGGCCCAGCAGGGTCAGCGTGACCTGCGAACGGCGGTGGCGCAGGGCGCGCGACAGGCGCGCAGCGCAGGCTTCCGCACTCATCAGGCTGCCTTCGTCCAGCGGCGTCTCGCCCTGGGCGGAGCCGTCGGCGGTGAGCGCCGCGTTGCGGACGTTGGACGCGGTGTAGCCCGGGGCGAACACGAGGACGTTGAGCCCGTCCTTGAGGTGCTCGATGCGGACCGTGTCCAGGAAGCCGCGGATCGCGTACTTGGAGGCGCTGTAGCCGGTCCGCGCCGGCAGCGCGGAATAGCCGGCGATGGAGATCACGCCCACGACGGAGCCTTTGGTCTCCAGCAGATACGGGAGCGCGAACTTGGTGCAGTTGACCGTGCCCCAGAAGTTCACGTCCATCAGGCGGTGGATCACCTGCAGGTCGAGGTCCTTGAACATCGCCCGCATCGAGATGCCGGCGTTGTTGACCAGGATGTCGATACGGCCGAAACGCGCAACCGCGGCCTCAACAAGGGCGCGGCAGTCATTTTCAAGGGTCACATCGCATTTTACGCAAAGGACCCGCTCCGGGGGCGCGACCGACGGGGCCAGCGCCTCCAGCTTGTCGAGGGAGCGTGCGGCCATCACGACCCGCGCACCCTCGCTGCCGAATTGACGGGCGGAAGCCAGTCCGATGCCCGAGCTGGCTCCCGTCACGATAATTACCTTGTCCTGCAGACTGATCATAAAACGGTATGGCGATCCCCGGTCCAGCCGGGAACGACGATTACTTGATGGTCATTTCGGCGATGTCGTCGCCGTCGTAAAGTCCGGCGTCGAGTTTCGCCTTGATTTCCTTGAACGCCTTGAGCGTGTACTCCACATCCTCCATCGTATGGGCGGCCGTGGAGACGATGCGGAAGATGATCATGCCCTTCGGGATCACCGGGTAGATGACCATCGAGCAGAAGATCTTGTAGTTCTCGCGCAGGTCCTTGGCCATCTTGGTGGCCTGGGCCACGCCGCCGAAGATATGGACCGGCGTCACGCAGGCCTGGGCCTCGCCGATGTCGAATCCTTCCTTCTTGAAGCCGTCCTGGATGGCGTGGGTGATCTGCCAGCACTTGGCGCGGAGCGCATCGCCCTCCGGGGAGTCGATGATCTCCATGCGCTTCATGTTGCCGATCACGAGCGGCATCGGGAGCGACTTGGCGTACATCTGCGAACGCATGTTGGCCCGCAGGTAGTTGATGATCTTGTGGGGACCGGCGACGAAGCCGCCGATGGAGGCCATCGACTTGGCGAAGGCGCCGATGTAGAGGTCGATGTCGTCCATGCAGCCGAGCTGCTCGGAAGTGCCGCGGCCGTGCTCGCCGAGCAGGCCGAAGCCGTGCGCGTCGTCGATCAGGATGCGGAACTTGTATTTCTTCTTGAGGGCGGCGATCTGGTCGAGGATGCCCAGCGCGCCGGTCATGCCGAACACGCCTTCGGTGATCAGCAGCACGCCGCCGCCGTTCTCCTCCGCCACCTGGCAGGCGCGCGCAAGCACCTTCTCGCAGTCGGCGATGTTGTTGTGGCGGTATTTGTACTTCTCGCCGATGTGCAGGCGGATGCCGTCCAGCAGGCAGGCGTGGCACTCGGCGTCATAGACGATGACGTCGTGGCGCGCCGTGAGCGCGTCGATCGTGGACACGATGCCCTGGTAGCCGAAGTTGTACAGGAAAGCGTCTTCCTTCTTCTCGAACTTGGCGAAGGTCTGCTCGAGCTGCTCGTGATAACGGGTGTGGCCGCTCATCATGCGGGCGCCCATCGGGTACGCGAGGCCCCACTTGGCAGCCGCCTCGGCGTCCGCCTTGCGGACCTCCGGGTGGTTGGCCAGGCCGAGATAGTTGTTGAGGCTCCAGTTGAGCACCGGAGTGCCGTTGAAGATCATATGGGGGCCCAGTTCGCCTTCGAGGCGGGGGTACATATAGTAGCCGAAGCCCTGCTCGAAATACTGGCCGATCGGGCCGCCGCTGTCGCGTTCAATCCTGTCGAAAATGTCTAACATATCAGGTTCAGATTCTTCGTTTCACTCAAAAGCTTTACGCGTCGATGTTGGCGTAGTGTGCGTTCTCTTCGATGAACTGGCGGCGGGGCGGGACGTCGTCGCCCATCAGCATCGAGAAGGTCCGCTCGGCGGCGGCTGCGTTGTCGATCGTGATCTTGCGCAGACGGCGGCGGGACGGGTCCATGGTGGTCTCCCACAGCTGGACGTCGGACATTTCACCGAGACCTTTGTAGCGCTGCACGGTGTAGCCCTTGTCGCTGCCCTTGCCCAGGCGGAGCGCAGCTTCTTCGCGCTGCTCCTCGGTCCAGCAGTAGACCTCTTCCTTGCCCTTCTTGACGAGGTAGAGCGGCGGGGTCGCGAGATAGACGTAGCCGTTCTTGATCAGGTCGAACATATAGCGGAAGAAGAAGGTCAGGATCAGGCAGGCGATGTGCGAACCGTCCACATCGGCATCGGTCATGATGACCACCTTGTGGTAGCGGAGCTTGCTCAGGTCCATGTGCTTCTCGCCGGTCTCGTCTTCCATCGCCACGGTCACGCCGAGGGCGGTGTAGATGTTGCGGATCTCCTCGGAGTCGAAGGCGCGGTCGCCGGAGGCCTTCTCGACGTTGAGGATCTTGCCTCGGAGCGGGAGGATGGCCTGCGTCTTGCGGTCGCGGCCCTGCTTGGCGGTACCGCCTGCGGAATCACCCTCCACAAGGAAGAGCTCGCACTTCTCCGGGTCGCGCTCGGAGCAGTCCGCCAGCTTGCCGGGCATGCCGGCGCCGCCGAGGGGCGACTTGCGCTGCACCATCTCGCGCGCCTTGCGGGCGGCGGCGCGGGCCGTGGCGGCCAGCACGATCTTGTCGATGATGGTCTTGGCGAACTTGGGGTTCTCCTCCAGATAGATATCCATCGCGGCGGCAGTGGCCTGGGACACGGCGGAGGTGGCTTCAGGGTTGCCCAGCTTGGTCTTGGTCTGGCCTTCGAACTGCGGCTCCGCCACCTTGACGGAGATCACGGCCGTGAGGCCTTCGCGGAAGTCTTCCGGGGCGAGCTCGCCCTTGAACTTGTCCAGGAGCTTGTTCTTCTCGGCGTACTGCTTGAGGGAGCGGCTCAGGCCCATCTTGAAGCCCTGCAGGTGCGTGCCGCCCTCGATCGTGTGGATATTGTTGACGTAGGAGTAGATCTTCTCGGAATAGCCGTTGTTGTACTGCAGCGCGATGTCGATCGGGATGATCTTGTCGGAGTTGACGCAGATCGGCTGCGGGATGATGGTCTGGGCGCCGGCGTCGAGATACTCGATGAATTCGCTCAGGCCCTTCTCGGAATAGAACATCTCGCTGCGGTAGACCTTGCGGCCGGTGGCCTTGGACTCGCCGGCGGCGTCCACCTCGAACTCGTCCACGAGCTCGCGCTCGTCGGTCAGGCGGATGTGGATGCCCTTGTTGAGGAAGGCCAGCTCGCGCAGACGCGCGGCCAGGGTCTCGTAGCGGTAGACCGTGGTCTGGGTGAAGATGGTCGGGTCCGGATGGAAGGTGATGGTGGTGCCGGTATCGGATGCCTCGCCTACGACCTCGACAGGCCCCAGGGGCTTGCCCTTGGAGTAGTTCTGCTTGAAGACCTTGCCCTCGCGGTGCACTTCGGCAATCAGCGAGTCGGACAGGGCGTTGACGCAGGACACGCCCACGCCGTGCAGACCGCCGGAGACCTTGTAGCTGTTCTTGTCAAACTTGCCGCCGGCGTGGAGGACGGTCAGGACGACCTCCAGGGCGGAGCGGTGCTCCTTCTCGTGCATGCCCGTCGGGATACCGCGGCCGTTGTCCTGCACGCGGATGGAATTGCCCTCCAGGATCCGGACGTCGACGGAGTCGCAGTAGCCCGCCATCGCTTCGTCGATACAGTTGTCGACCACCTCGTAGACCAGGTGGTGCAGACCACGCTCGGAGATGTCGCCGATATACATCGAAGGGCGCTTGCGCACGGCCTCGAGGCCTTCGAGCACCTGAATACTGTTTGCGGAATACTGCTCTTCCGCGAGCTTCATATCTTCTTTTTCAATCATCTTGGATGAGTATCTCTTAAAATCCGTCAAAGGTACGAAAAATCTCGGGATTTACCTACAGTTTGAGGCTCAAACCGACGGTCAGGTAAGGGCCTTTCTCGATGAATCCCGGCGCCCGCTCGATGGCCATGCCCAGCAGGTTGCCCGCCTCGCCCCATACCGTCCAGCGGCTGTCGATGCGGTACTCGCCCGTCAGGCCGACGTTGGCATAGCCTGCCATCCAGGCGTCGTCCTTGTTGAGGGACATCCGGCCGGAGGCCGCTTCGATGAAGCCGCCGGCCCAGATGCGCTGGTCCCAGTTGTATCGGCCGCGCACCTCGCCCGTGAATGCCGGCGGAGCGTAGGCGGCGGACTTGTTGTAGAGGCGGCGGTAGGCATAGCCGGCCGCGCCGTCCAGCTCCAGCCGCTCGTCCTTCCAGGACACGCGGGCCCGGCCGTAGGCTTCCTTGTAGTCCACCGCGACCACGCCGTAGAGCGAGGCCAGCGGCATGGCGCCATAGGAGGCATAGCCGGCTTCGAGTTCATATTGCATGCGCGAGCCCCAGTGGCCCTGCAGGCCGCCGTAGATGCGCAGCTTCTCGCGCGAAAGGGTGGCCGAGGCCGCGGAGCGGCGGGCGAAATGGTTGATCTGCTTGATGGCATAGTGGCTCTGCAGGTGCTGGCCGCCGGACACGCCGGCATACAGCTCCAGGTCGGCCTGAAGCAGCGCCAGGCGGGCCTTCACGTCCGGAGCGAGGGAGAAATGGTCGCCGGCCTTGTCCTGGGCATAGTCAAAGCGGACGCCGGCGTCCAGGCGGACGGGGCCCAGCAGGAAGTCCAGATGGGGCTTGAGCGAGCCCAGCAGGGCGACGACGTTGCCCCCGAACAGCTCACCGTAGAGACGGGTTTGCTGGTCGGTGGCATACTCCACCTGCCGGAGCGCGTCCATCTCGAAGTGGCCGTCCAGCAGGATGCCGTATTTGCTCTTGAGCACCGGACCTGCGGAGAATCTGACCAGGAAATTGTTCTCGCCGGTCAGGGAGCCCCTCTTCTTGGGCAGGTCGCTGTCGGCGGAATAGCGGTACTGCAGGTCGATGTCGTAGAAGAACCGGTCGCCCGGGCGCTCCCGGGACTGGATGCGGCCCGCCGCGACGGCGGAATTGAAGGACGAGCGGAACTCGGGCTCCGCCCCGCCGAAGCCGGCGAAAATGCCCTCATAGCCGAAATGGTAGGACAGGCGGGCGCCGGAGGCCAGGTACTGGCCGCCCACGCCCACGCGGCCGCTCAGGTCGTGGCCCCCGAAGGCGCCCTCGACCCCGCGGCGGCGGTAATTGCCCGCGAAGCCGCCCGCCTCGGCGAACACGCCGATGGCGAGATCCTTCTCCTGCAGCATCTGCCACGCGAGCTCGAACTGCGGATGGAAGGAATAGCCTGCGCCGGCGCGCAGGTAAAGCTTGTTGCCGTCATAGAGCCGGGCCTCCGGCGTGACCGCGATGCGGTAGGGGGAGAACTCGTAGGCGCCCTTGTAGGGCGTCTCGAAGACGGAGTAGTCGAAATCATAGTCGAAGCGGTACAGCGAATCGGGAACCTGCAGGACCGGGCCCTGCTTCTGGAAATCCGCGAAACGGGTGACGTAGTCGTTGGTCACCTGCACCGACTGGTTGATATTCTGTGCCGCGAGCGGCGCGCCCAGCGCCACGCAGGCCATGATGGTCAGATATTTGTGTTTCATACGTTTATTCTTGCATTAGGGAAGACAGACGCTCCAGGCGCATCCGCACGGAATCGGCGATGTCGTCGGCACCCGACTCCGGCTCATAGCCGTCGCGGATGCTCTCGAAGGTGGCCTTGGCCTGGGCGTACTGGCCGCGCTCCGCGAAGGAGTCGCCCAGCACGACATAGGCGCGGGCGAGCCAGTAGGACTGGTCGCCGGCCTTCTGCGAGAAGGCATAGACCTCCTCCCCGACGGCGTCGAACTTGCCCGCGTCGAAGAGGGACTGGATCACCATATACTTGGACTCGGCCCCGATGGCCGAAGAAGGGTCGGCGCTCAGCTGGCGGAACAGGGCCAGGGCCTGGTCGCGCTTGGAAGACGCCAGGCTGGCCTTGGCCTTGACGTAGGTCGCCTCCTGGCGGAGGTCGGCGGCGAGGCCGCGCTGGGCCATGACGGCATCGGCCGCCGCGATGGCCGCCGCGTAGTCCTTGCAGCGGTAAGCGGCGCGCATCATGCCCGCCCGGGCAGTCTGCTTGTTGGCGTCCATCCGGGCCGTGCCGAGCAGGTTCTCATAGCCGGCATAGGCGTCCTGGTAGCGCCCCAGCCCGTAGGACAGGTCCGCGAAGCGCAGGCGCGCCATCTCCGAGAAGGAATACGCCGACTCGCCGGCCGCGGCCGCGGCATAGTGCTCGACGGCCTTCTCCTTCTCGCCCAGGGCGTTGTAGCACTCGGCCAGGTAGAACTCCGCCTGCGGGCGGTCCGTCCCGGTCGGATAGTCTTCGAGGTATTTGCGCAGCGTCACGGCAGCCTGCTGGTGGTTGCCCGCCAGGTAGAGCTGCTCGGCCGTGTTGAAATACATCTTCTCGCGGTCGGCGTCGCTGCGGCTCTGCGCCAGGGAGTTCTGCTCCACGTATTCGAGGAACTTCTCCGGCTCGCGCCGGGCCTGGTAGATGGACTCGATGGCGGACATCGCCTCCTCGGCGTATTCGCTGTTGGGCATCAGGGAGACGACCTCCTTGTAGCTCTCCAGCGCCGCGTCGTAGTCGGACATGTTGCGGTGCACCATACCCAGGCCGATCAGCGCGCGGGCCACGTAGGTGTTGTCCTTCGTGTTGCGGCGCAGGCGGGTGAAGGTGCGGACGGCGTCGTTGTTGTTCTTGAGGTCCATCTGCGCGCGGCCCAACTCATAAAGCGCCTCGTCGTAGAGCGGCACGCCGGGCGTGGCGTCCTCGATGTGAAGCAGCGTGGAGACCTTGCGGCGCCGGTCGCCGGACAGGCCGTAGGCGACCGCCTGCTGGAAATAGGGATAGATGTTGTCCGGGCTGAAGAACTCGGTCATCACCTTCTGGTAGGACGCGACGGCGGCCTTGTAGTCGCGGCGGGCGAAGTCGCAGTCCGCGCGGCGGTTCATCGCATCCTCGCGCGCGAGTCCGTCGCCGGAAGCGACATAGTTGTCGAACCAGCGGGCCGCGGCGGCGTAGTCCCCTGCCTTGAAATAGCTGTAGCCGATGTTGTAGGGCAGCAGCCGGCCTTCGGCCTGGCCGTCCAGCGCAGCGGCGTTGTGCAGCTCGGTGAAGGTCTTCTGCGCGTCGGGATAGAAGCCGGCGCGGTAGGCCGACTCACCCATCCAGTAGCGCGAGAGCTGGTTGAAGCGGTCCGTGCGGGGCACGTAGTAGGCCGTGGCCCGGAAGAACGGGATCGCGTCGCGGTAGGAGCCGCTCGCGAAAAGCTGCTCGCCCCGCAGGAAATTGGCCTTGGTGTAGTTGTTGAGCATGTCGGGCGTGAGCTCCTCGATGTTGTCGTAGGTCTCGACGGCCGCCGCGTAGTCCTTGTCGACGAGGGCGGCCAGGGCCATGTAGCCGTAGATCTGGTCGCCGCGGGCCTTGGTGGACCAGCGCTCGATGTAGCGGGCAAAGCCCGAGGTGTCCTTGTTGAGGTCGAAGACGAGCTTGGCGTAGTTGAACGCGGCGTCTTCCGTGATTTCGGGATCGAAATCCACGGCAGCGGCGTCCCGGAACGCCTGCATCGCCGACACCTGGTCGTGCGTGCGCAGGTAGGCGTTGGCGAGGTGGTAGTTGGCGACCTGGCCGAGCGAGTCGGAGCGGTCGCCCATCTTCGTGAAGTTCTCGATGGCGCCGGCGTAGTCGTCCACGGAATAGAGCACCGTGCCGGCGTAGAAGTAGTCCTTGCGGTTCATCCCCTCGTGGGAGAGGTCGTCGTAGTATTCGCGGGCCTTGTCCTTGTCGCCCTTGATCAGGTAGGCCTCGGACAGCTGCCGCGCCACGCGCTCGCGCCGCCCGGCGGGCAGGGAGCCGTAGATGCGGGTGCCCTCCCGGATGACGAAGTCGTAGTTCTTCTGGTTGAACTCGCAGTCCACGATGTAGAAGTCGGTCAGCGTCTCGAAGCGCGGGTCGGCCGATGCGTTCCAGAAATTGGCCTCCGCCTCGGCGAACTGCTTGTTTTCATAGAGCATGATGCCCGTGAAATAGCGCCCCGGAGCCGTGTATTCCGACTGCGGGAGCGATTCCAGCAGGGTGAAGAACTGGGAAGCTTCTGCATAGTGGCCCAGGCTGAAGGCGGAGAATCCGCACTTGAAGATATACTCGGGCATCTCGCTGTCCGCCAGGTCGGCGGAGCTGACGAAGGAGAACTCCGAGGCTGCCTGCTGGTATTTGGCCTGGTCGAAGAGGATCCGGCCCTGCTCGAAATGCAGCGCGCCGGACATCCGCGAAGACGGATAGCGCAGCCGGTAGGCCGAAAGCAGTTCCGGATAGTCGGAGGTCTGCATCTTCAGGGCGCAGAGCACTTCGTAGGCGTCGCTCAGCGGATCGTCGGGCAGCGACGCGAACAGAATCCGGGCTTGTTCGTACATCCCGTTCCCATAGAGGCGCATGGCCTGCTGCCAGGTCCGTCCGTCCCCGGAGGGGGCGGCGCCCAGTCCGGGCGCGAGGATCGCGGCGGCGAGAAGGGTGGTCAACAGTGTTTTCAGTCTCATATCTTATTCTGTTTCCAAGATTACAAATTTACTCAATTTTGCGCTATATTTGCAGGGAACATCCAACTTTTTCACCCTCGGCATGGAAGAAAACAGCGCTCCCCTCATCTCCTTCTCCGGCGCGGACATCCTCGGCGGAGAAGACAACGTCGTCGTCTACGGTCTTGACCTGCAGGTCTATCCCGGCCAGCTCGTCTACATCATCGGCAAGGTGGGCAGCGGCAAGACCTCGATCTTCCGGACGATCACGGCCGAGAACCCGCTCGCAAAGGGCTCCGGCGAGGTCTGCGGCTTCAATCTGAAGCGCCTCCGCGCAAAAGAAGTGCCATACCTGCGCCGCAAGATCGGCGTCGTGTTCCAGGACTTCCAGCTGCTGATGGACCGCAGCGTGGAGGACAACCTGGCCTTCGTGCTCAAGGCCACGGGGTGGAAGGACGCTTCCGCGATCCACAAGCGCATCGGCGAAGTGCTGGAGGCCGTGGACATGACCACAAAGGCCCACAAGATGCCCCACCAGCTCTCCGGCGGCGAGCAGCAGCGCATCGCCATCGCCCGCGCCATCCTCAACAACCCGGCCGTCATCCTGGCGGACGAGCCCACCGGCAACCTCGACGACGAGACGGCGGAGGGCATCCTCCAGCTCCTGCAGCAGATCAACCGCGAGCAGGGCACGGCCATCGTGATGGTCACGCACAACCGCGACATCTGCGCCCGCTTCCCGGGCCGCGTGTTCGAGACCCGCGACGAGACCTGCCGGGAGATCGCGCTATGACCCTGAAACAGCGCTACGACGCCATCCTGGGCTATTTCCGGGACAACGTCCCGATCGCCGAGTCCGAGCTGCACTTCGACTCCCCCTACCAGCTGCTGGTGGCCGTGATCCTGTCGGCGCAGTGCACCGACAGGCGGGTGAACATGACCACGCCCGCCCTCTTCTCCGCCTACCCCACTCCCGAAGCGCTCGCCGAAGCCTCCGAGGAGGACGTCTTCGAGCTGATCCGCTCGATCTCCTACCCCAACAACAAGGCCCGCCACCTCGTCGGCATGGCGCGCAAGCTGACGGCCGACTTCGGCGGGCAGGTCCCCACGGACGTGGACGCGCTGATGAGCCTGCCCGGCGTGGGCCGCAAGACGGCCAACGTGGTGGCCTCCATCACCTGGGGCGAGCCGGTCATCGCCGTGGACACGCACGTTTTCCGCGTGTCGCGCCGCCTGGGGCTCTCCCGCGGCACGACGCCCCGCGCCGTGGAGCTGGACCTGGAGAAGCACACGCCGGCGGCGCTCCGCCCCATCGCGCACCACTGGCTGATCCTGCACGGGCGCTATGTCTGCACGGCCCTGAAGCCGAAATGCAGCGAATGCCCCCTCACCGCCTGGTGCAAGGATTTCGCGGAGCGCGAACAATGAAAAAAGGCCGGATGACTCCGGCCCTTTCTGTACGGGATAACCCTTATTTCTTCTTGAAGAGTCCGCCCAGGATGCCTGTGGCGGCGCCCAGGATGCCACCGCCGGAGCCGCCCTTGAGCGAGAGGAGGATGTCGTTGAGGTCGACATCGCCGTCGCCGTCGCGGTCTGCGATGAAGGAGGAAAGCTTGCCCATCACCCCAGGGATCAGTCCGGAGAGCGTGCCGTTGAGGGCGGAGCCCAGGTTGAGCTTGCTCAGGACGTTTTTGGTAAAGAGATTGCCGGCCAGCTGGGTGACCGGGCTGGAAGCGGCGCTGGTCTTGCCGGAGAGGAGGGACTTGATGAGGTCCGCGCCGCCCGGCTTGGCGACCGTCTGGGTCAGACTGCTGAGCACCGATGAAGACATGCCGTCAATGAGCTGACTCTGGGCATCCGCAGGGACCTGCACGCCTCCGATGGCGGCTTTCACCTGCTGCATGATAAGATCACTGATGTTTGCCATATGTGGTTGAATTAGGGGTTGTCGGTTATTGGCAGAACTGCTCCTTGAGCGCGGCGATCTTGGCGTCTGCGTCGTCGCCCTTGGCGCCGAAGTAGAACTTGATCTTGGGCTCGGTGCCGGACGGGCGGACCGACACGACGTCGCCCGCCGCGTCGAAGAACTGCAGGACGTTGGAGGACGGCTGGCCGGTCTTCTCCGGCTCCAGGTAGTCGATCACCTGCGTGACCGGGGAGCCGCAGAGCTCCTTGGGCGGGTTGGCGCGGAAGTCCGCCATCATCTGCTGGATCTCGCGGGCGCCGGAGATGCCCTTGCGCACCACGGACACGAGGCCTTCCTTGCGGTAGCCGAACTCTTTGTAGACGCGCTCCATCAGCTGGTAGAGCGAGAGGCCCTGCTCCGCCGCCCAGGCGGCGCATTCGGCCACCATCATCGCGGCCACCTGCGCGTCCTTGTCGCGGACGAACTGGCCGACGTTGAAGCCGTAGCTTTCCTCGCCGCCGCAGATGAATTCGCCGCCTTCCGCTTCCTTGCGCTTGACGACTTCGGCGATGTATTTGAAGCCCGTGAGGACGTTGTACACCGGGACGCCGAAGCTCTTGCAGATGTCGGTGATGAGCTCGGTGGTGACGATGGTCTTGACGACATATTTGCCGTCGCCGAGCTTGCCGAGTTCTTTCCAGCGCCGGAGGATGTAGTAGGTCAGCAGCGAGGCCGTCTGGTTGCCGTTGAAGAGCACCATCCGGCCGTCGTTGTCGCGCACGGCGATGCCGAGGCGGTCGGCGTCGGGATCGGAGCCCATCACCAGGTCGGCGCCCGTGGCGTCGGCCTTGTCGAGGGCCATCTTGAGGGCGGCGGGTTCTTCCGGATTCGGGGAGACCACGGTCGGGAAGTCGCCGTCGGAGATGTCCTGCTCATAGACGTGGATGATGTTCGTGAAGCCTTTGCGCTTGAGGATTTCGGGGATCATGCGGACGCCGCAGCCGTGCAGCGGGGTATAGACGATCTTGAGGTCGCCGTGTTTCCGGCAGAGCTCCGGGGAGAGGCTCAGCGACAGGAGGTCCTTCAGGTAGCGTTCGTCGACGTCGGCGCCGATGGCTTCGATCTCGCCGCAGCGAAGGCCCGCTTCGAACTTGACCATCGAGGGGTCGGTGATCTTGGCGACCTCGGCGACGATGTCCTTGTCGACGGGGGCGGTCACCTGGCCGCCGTCGGACCAGCTGACTTTGTAGCCGTTGTATTCCTTGGGGTTGTGGGACGCGGTGATCATCACGCCGGCCACGGCTCCCTTCAGCCGCACGGCGTAGCTCATCTCGGGCGTCGGGCGGATGTTGTCGAAGACATAGACGTGGATGCCGTTGGCGGACAGGACGTCGGCCGTGATGCGGGCGAACTCCTTGCTGTTGTTGCGGGAGTCGTAGGAGATGACGACTTTGGGATCGTCGTCCGGACAGTGGCTCAGGATATAGTTGGCGAGGCCCTGCGTCGCCATGCCGACCGTGTAGCGGTTCATCCGGTTGGTGCCCACGCCC
>JAEEGJ010021623.1_pt1 | contig 13803 bp, 11 predicted proteins | sample 8958761 | NCBI WGS metagenome assembly JAEEGJ01 (sample SAMN16246546, study PRJNA631951) | gut metagenome | biome: gut microbiome; feature: rumen; material: RS-attached | host: Bos | place: Iran: Karaj | collected 2018-10 | reverse complement strand
CTTGAGGCCCTCATCTTCAGCTTCCTGAAAATCCACGACCTTGAAGTCCATCTTTTCGCGTTCAAAGAAGTGCGTGTACATGCGGAATAGCATGAGCGCCCAGTCCTGGGACTCCGTACCACCTGCACCCGGATGAATAGACATAAGGCATGCACAGGCATCGTCCGGGCCGTTCAGCATCTTCTTGAATTCCATCGCTTCAACTCTGGACTTGAGGTCAGCAATGTCGGATTCAAGCGTCGCCGTGAGGTCGGCAGATTCCTCGTCCTTGCTCATTTCATAAAGCTCGGCAAGGTCATCGCACGTCTGGGAAACTTCTTTCCAGGAATCAATGAGTCCCTTGAGGTTCCCAATCTTTTTCATCATCGCCTGCGCCTTCTCCTGGTCGTTCCACAGGTTCGGGTCGCCGGAATCCTTTTCAAGGACGTAGAGTTCTTCGGTCTTTGCCTCTAAGTCAAAGATACCCCCAGAGTTTATCGATGCGGCTGCGCAACTCGATAAGCCCGGTGTGAGTAGTGTTGAATGCCATTTACAACTCCATTTTTCAAATTTTTCTGGTCTTCCAGAACAAAAGAGGATGCCGTTTAGCATCCTTTGGGTAATGGGCGCACTGTTGGCGCCCTTATAGCTCTAATTACTTAGTAGCGCCGATTGCCTGAGGCGGTTCGTACTTCTTGTCGAGGTACTGGACCTTGTAGGTCTTGCCGAGGTCATCAAGGTAAGCCTTGAGCTTAGCCTGGCGTTCCTGTTCAGCCTGCACACGGAGAATGTAATCAATCTGGTGCTTGTAGCTTTCAAACTTGCCGTCATTCTTTTCGGTAAGCATGAAGATAGAGACACCGTCATTTTCCGTGATAACTTCAGAGATATCACCGACCTTGATCTTGCCGACAGCCTTAGCGAAAGCTGCGCTCTTGGACTTGGCAACAAACTTGTTCATGATGCCGCCCGTCTTCTTGGCTTCCTTGTCGTCGCTATACATGGCTGCGAGCTGAGCAAACGTAGCCTTCTTGGAGCGAACCTGGGCTGCAAGACCCTTCAACATATCCTTGGCGTCGCTGATTTCCTGAGCATTCTTACCCTTGGTAGAGATAAAGATGCGGGCGCCGCTAATCGTATCGTTGATAGCAACCTTGCTCTTGTTGAGCTGCCAGAAAGCTTCGAGATCCTTTTCGGTCGGAGCAGACGGATATGGGACCTTCTTTTCAAGAATCTGTTCGCTCTTGAGCTGGTCTTCAATCTTTTCCTTGAATTGCTTCATCGTCGTGTTAGACTTCTTGAGTTCCTTCTGGAAAGCGTCTTCGCTCGGGAACTGCTTCTTGAAGAGGTTGGTCAAGCTATCTACCTTAGCCGGAGCGACCTTGATACCCATCTTCTTTGCTTCAAGTTTGATGAGTTCTTGGCCAACGAGATTATCAACAACTGCATAGCGAAGTTGGGTCATCATTTCGTCGGTCAACTTCTGGCCCGGAGCCTGCTGTTGGCCAAGCATGGTAGCAAGGCTATCAATCTTACCAGCAGAAATACCCGTCTTTTCGACGCGGATGACATCGAGACTTTTCGAATTCATCAACTGAGCAGAAGCAATACCGGCGGTAAGGAGCACGGCAGCAGCACCACGAGAAATGAGTTTAAGAGACATTATTTATCCTTTTATTAAAAAATCAAGGGTTTTAAAAATTCAAGGGTTAATATAGAAAACTTACAACACGCAAAAGCCCCCTCCATGTGATTTTACGCAAACAAAACAATGTTCTTACAAAAAATTGAAGTTATGGCTCGTTTTTGCTAAATTATTGCACATGAACAAGATTAAAGTATATACGTTGCAAGGCAAGTGGACCGGGGATTTCGATTCCAATAACAAGTGGTATAAGGACGAAGCGCTCAAGCTCAAGGGCAAGGACATCGATTTGCTCGTCCTCCCCGAACTTTTCCATACTCCGTACTTCCCGTTTGAAGAAAACGCAGACTTTTTCGATTTGGCGATTGAAAAGGATCACCCGATTGTCGCTGAATGGCAAGCCATTGCGAAAGAACTGAACGCCGTTGTCGTGTTCCCGTTCTTTGAAAAGCGCGCCCGTGGCATTTACCACAACTCCGCATTCGTATTTGAACGCGATGGAAGCATCGCTGGGCTTTACCGCAAGAGCCATATTCCCGATGACCCCGCCTTCTACGAAAAGTATTACTTTATTCCGGGTGACACCGGTTTCGAACCGATCAAGACGAGCGCAGGTACGCTTGGCGTGCTTATTTGCTGGGACCAGTGGTTCCCTGAAGCAGCCCGTATCATGAGTCTCAAGGGCGCCGACGTGCTTATCTACCCGACCGCTATCGGCTGGATGGATTCTGAGCCCAAGGAAATTTACCCGAGACAGCAAGATAGCTGGATGACAGTCATGCGCGGACACGCCATTGCAAACCGCACGTTCGTGATTGCCGCTAACCGTTCGGGCATCGAAGGACACCTCACGTTCTGGGGTACAAGCTTTGTCGCAGCACCGGATGGTTACATCTTGCAAAAGTGTGATCCGGAGTTCTTGGGGGCAAGCTATGTCGAACTCAACCTTGCCGAAACCGAAGAAAATCGCCGTTGGTGGCCGCATTTCCGCGACAGACGCGTGGACTTGTACAAGGACATTTTGAAGATTTGGGCTGATTAGTTGTTAGCCGTTAGTCATTAGCTATTAGTAAAAAAGGCAGCAAAGCTGCAATTATAAGACTAAGGACCATTGACTAATGACTATTGACCAAAGATTTAATATAAAGGATTTTTTCCATGACGAAAAATTCAATTCGTTATCCGGCAGAATGGGAAAAGCAGAGTGCCACGTGGCTTGCATTCCCGCACAACAAGACGAACTGGTATGGTGAACGCGGCATCAACATCCGCAAGTTCTATGTAGAGCTTATCCGTAACATTACGGAATTCCAGCCGGTGAATCTGTTACTCCCCGCCAAGAACTTCTTGACCGACGAAGAAAAGGCAGCTCTCGCCAATCGTCCGTTCCCGGTGAACTTTATCGTCATCAAGACGAACGACATCTGGATTCGCGACTACGGTCCGTTCTTTATGAAGAAGGGCGACAAGAAGGTCGTCACAGAAACTCAGTTCAACGCCTGGGGCGCCAAATTCCCGCCATGGGGACTTGACAACGCTATTCCGCAGAAGATTGCCGAAAAGCAGGGACTCCCGCTCAACGAAAGCGTTCCGTTCATCTTTGAAGGCGGCGCTATCGAAGTCAATGGTGACGGTCTCGGCATCACGACCGAAGATTGCCTCGTCGGTAAGAACCGCAATGACGAGAAGGATTTGAAGAAAGTCGTGAAAGCCCTCTGCAAGGCTTTCGGCCTCAAAGAATTGCTCGTACTCCCGCACGGATTACACGGTGACCACACGGACGGCCATATCGATAACGTCGCACGCTTTGTCGCTAAAGACAGAGTCGTCATGTGCATGACGGACAACAAGCGCTCCCCCAACTACGCGATTTTGACCGAAGCCCAGCAGTTCATCGAAAGCTGGCTCAAGGAACATTACGAAACCGCAAAGGTCGATACGCTCCCGCTCCCGCCGCAGCGCGTGCTCGATGACGGACAAATTCTCCCTGCATCGTACATGAACTACATTTATGTGAACGGCGGACTTATCTTCCCGAAATACAAGTGTCCGAACGACGCGAAGGCCAAGAAGTATTTTGAGAGCGTGTACCCGGATCGCAAGGTAATTGGTATTGATTGCCGTACTGTCATCGAAGAAGGCGGCAGCCTCCACTGCATGAGCAAGCACGAGAATGATTAGACGAAAGAACGCCGCAATGCGGCTACAGACGAGAGACGAAAGAAAATAAGAACTATAGCAATCATATCTCTCGTCTTTCGTCTACCAGCGAAGCTGTCTCTCGTCTATTTTTTCCTTGCTTTTGCGATTGCTTCTTTTGCTAGTTTATCTACAAGCTCATTCCACTTGACGCCAGTATGGGCGGCGACCTTTTCAAACTGCACTCTGTGCAAATAAGGTTTTGCAGCCGCCACATACATCTTGGCGATATTACTCTTAGCTTGCCATTCTCCCTTAGCCCAGCGCGCAATGCCTTCGTAGTCGTGGCAAATAACGCCCTTCATATCGTGCGCATCTAGCCATCTCATCGCCTGGAACGAAGCCATCACTTCCCCATCAATATTCCTACTTTCAGCATCGAATGCCGTAATTCCCGAACCACGGGCAAGTTCGTTGTCGTCTTCAGTTACAACAAACGCCCAGCCGGCAGGGCCAAATCCCGGCGAAAACGAACCATCGACAAATACACGAATCCCATCGGGCGCAGGAGCCTCCATTCCGTCGAGCCAAGCCTGAGCCTCCTCGCGGGAACCGAAGGATTTGAACAAAACACCTTTAACCCCATGCGTGAGCTTAAGGCACTCGTCCCACGTGGTTACGATTTTCTTTTCATTTTCGCTTTTTACGGCATAGAACTTCTGTTTAGGCATGGCCCAAATTTAATATATTTCTACTGAAATAAAAAAATAGGAGCCTCTTTGTTTTCTTCTCAATACTTTGCTGACGGCAAACGATATTTCGCAATGCGTTTACTCTGTAAGCCATTGCTATACCGTTGGTTCCTCCGCAAGGCGGGATATAACAAGAGTTCAGATACATTTTCGTTTCCACAGTCGCTGCAAGATCACGAAAAAACGGTGTTCTTTATGCCTGAGGACAAAAAAATCGCCAAGGTCATTCTGGACGAACTCCCCGAAGAGAGTTTCAAGTCCATTTTATTCATTGCCCATAGCGATTTAGAGGCCCTCTTGCAGAAAAAAAAGGCTACAGCCTCTTATTACACCGATAAAGATTGCCGCTATGGCGAACCACTATTCGATAGACTAGAATATCAGGTAAAAACTTACGCCCCCCTCGCTTGTGTCTATCTGGGACCTTACAAACCACAGTTTTTGTACCTCGCCTTAATCAGTGGTGCTGTACTACGCGTTGGATTCGATTGCGCTCGTGAATATCCGTTCTTAAATTTGAGCCTACATGCGCTCAAGACTATTTCACCTGCAAGGATGATGGCTCGCTATTTTTCAAAGGATAACGAGGATTAGCCATGCAAAAGATGTTTTCGACAATCATCACCGAAAATGGCGGCTATGCGGACTTGCACATGCACACCAAGCTCTCTGACGGCACTCTATCCGTTGATGAGCTGCTCATGCTCTGCAAGCGCAAAGGTCTCCGTTGCATTTCTATCACGGATCACGACAACCTGGATAGCTATAAGCTAGCCGAAGAGCCTGCCAAAGAAATCGGTCTCGAAATCATCCCAGGGATTGAAATTTCTGCCGTGTGGCAGGGCAAGGACATCCACATTCTGGGTTACTTCTGCGACCCGACGAACCTCGCCTTGAACATGGAACTTGAAGATTTTGCCAAGCAGCGCATCGCACGCGTGAAGGCGATTATCAAAAAACTGAACGCGCTCGGCATCGGCATCACATTTGAAAAGGTGCATTCGTACTGCAAGGGTAAAATCATCGGTCGCCCGCACATAGCCATGTCGCTCGTCGATGAAGAATACATTTCAAACTTTTCCGAAGCGTTCACGAAGTACCTCGGTGACGGTTGCATTGCGTTCGTCGAAAAGAAAGGCCTCAACCCGCAAGAAACAATCCGACTGATTGAAAATGCAGGCGGCATCGCGGTTCTCGCCCACCCGTACAAGTCTGGGCTCAGCGACAAGTTCATCGAGAACATGGTAGAATGGGGTATCCAGGGCATGGAAGTCTACAGCCCAGCGCAAAAGGGTGCTGTTGGCCGCAAGTATAAAGAAATGGCGCAAAGGTTTGGGCTTGTGGGTACAGGCGGTTCCGACTTCCACACAGAGAACGGGACTTACCCCCCTGGTTGCATGAAAATGCCTTACACTGTTGTTCAAGCGCTCCGTGAAAGGCGCGAAAAGTCCCGCGCAGAATGGTTCTAATGAATCGTGGAATTCTTTTTTTAGTTGTTATTTGGACGCTGACGACCAGCGTTTTTGCCGATGTCATCCACGCCAAGCAGAGCAAGCTCCCTGCTCCGCAAGACTCCGTTTTTGAAACAGTAAACGGCCCGGACCCAGCCCCGCGAGAAACCGATGCAGGACGTTGGGTCATTCCGCTCCGTGAAGTCATGCAACGCACTTACGACGTTTCGGGTCAGAAATCCGAATGGGTGCTAGGCACTTCCATCCTCGGTAGTCCGGAACTCCCAGCCAGGTCTCTTGGCATCGGGAGTCTCAGCAAGCGCTACCCGAGCAAGCTCGCTGGCATTTACACCACGCGTTTAAGCTATGACGGCTCAACACTTGCGCTCAATGGCGAAAACGGCATTCTCTTTGAAGAACGCCATGGCATCCCGGTCGATACGCCGATTACAGACGTGAACTGGGAACGCGGACCTTTCGAAGGTAACGCTTTACGCCTTGAATTCCGCCGCCTTATTACAGATTCAGTGACGCTAGACCTCGGTGTAGCAAGCCATTCCGACATGCTTTCGAAGCCTTTCGAATACCAGCCGGTAACGCATTCGCCGTTCTTTGCACTGGGCCGCGACTCTACGCAAATTCCGTTTGGCGGTCGAAACATCGCCATGAACAGCATGCACCTCCAGCCCATTGTCACATGGCGATTTGGCTACGGCAAAGCTTTTGTTAAGATAAACTATTTAAGCCTTGACAATGCCGACAATACAACGCATAAAGTTCTGCTTGATACGCTTGACCCGACAGCCCGCAATTTCCAGACGGACCCGTACAGGATTATCATTGAATCTCGCACGTATGGCGGTGGCGTTGAATTCTACCCCATCAAGGATTTGACGCTCGGCACTGAAATCCACTATGGAAATCATGAAATAGAACTGCGCAATCTTTCCAAAATTATAAAAGGCTCGGACACAACTTACAACGAAAACGGGCTACGCAGCATCACTACCAGCTATTACGACACAAGCAAAGTCCGCAACTACGAAACAATTCTCGGAAACTTCGATATTCGTTACAATTCATTCCTGAACCCGCGAATCCGTTTTGAATATGAATTCCTCAACACCGAAGAAACGGGCCACGAAAAGACTAAGCAAAAGTTCTTCCAAGACCGCGAAATCGGCTACGCCGAAATTTCGGACACGCTATTCGGAAAAGCTCTGTTCCGCGTGCAAGCAGGCATGCAACGCAACAGTTCGCTTTTGGACTCCATTGAATTTGCACCCGCATTTTCAATTGACGGAACTTACCTGCTCCCCCACGACTTGATGGCAAGCGCCTCGTACCGCCATGACAACAAGTTCCCGGATGTTACGCAACTCAAGCTTGTTGAAACAGGAAGAATCGCATTCCCTAACGAGAATCTCAAACACGAAGTACGCGACCGAGTGACAGCAAATCTCGTCTGGCAAAAGCGCGATGTCTTTTATGGTCTAGGCCTCCGTTACGAGCACGCCAACAACTTGATCAAGCCCCACTGGGCAATTGCAGGAAGAATCGATTCAACGAGTTCATATGATGACATTAACGATGTGACGATCTCCGAAGTGACCGATTCCGTACAGTCCGCATTCCGTTACGAAAATCTTGACCACGCCCATACGCTTGACTGGCTCATGCAAGTCGGCTTCCGCCTGGGAAACTGGAAATTCTACCTGGAACGCGGGCAAAAGATGACACGCACCAAGCTTATCGATACGCCTTCGCTTTACTACAAGGGCAGCATCCATTGGCAAAACCGCTTTGTCAAGGACAGGCTTGGCGTGAGTGTCCGTGTGGACTTCCAATGGTTTAACAACCGCTACGACTGCACCATCAATGAAAAAGGCGAGCCGGAGCTCGTCTCTCTCAAGAAATATTTAGCGATGGATTTCGAAGCGCGAATGCAGATTCTTTCGTTTGAGCTCTACAACCGCATCGAGAATTTCAACCACAGCATCTACGCACCGGAATCCGGCTACACGCCTGAAGGATTGCGATTCGCATACGGCATCGTCTGGACTTTCGGGAATTAGGATTGCGGATTCAGGATTTAGACAGCCTGAATTCCGAGCAATACTAAATATGCAACGTACAGACTTAAGAAGAACGCTCCACCAATTCTTCCAAAACCGCTAACACGCTTGCCATTCTTTTTCTTGAACGGAATACAAATAAAGAAAAGCAATAGTGTCAGCGCAGACATAATCGGCAAGTCACGAATCAGAACTTCCGGCTCCATAGCCTTAATCGGGGTAATGACAGCGGCAAGTCCGACAACGACAAGCGTATTAAAAATGTTCGAGCCGATGATGTTTCCGACGGCCAAATCATTCTCTCCCCTACGGGCTGCAGCAATCGAGCTTGCCAGTTCCGGAAGCGACGTTCCTACGGCAACAATCGTAAGCCCAATCAGCAAATCGCTTACGCCAAGAGCCTGAGCCACGTTGATTGCACCCCACACAAGCATGCGGGAACTCACAATCAAAAGCACAAGCCCGAGAAGCAACAGCAACGAAGACTTAACGATTGAAACCTGTTCGGTAGACTCGGATTCAAGTTCGTCATGCTCTTCTGCAGACTTTTTACGTTTGCGTTTTTGCCTGAGTTCGCTTAAAATGTTGAAGGTCATGATGGCTGCAAAAGCAACCAACAAAACAACACCATCGACAAGCGAGACATTGCCGTCCCACAGCAACAAGACCGTCAAGACCGTCATCGCCAACAAGACTGGAATATCACGTGACATAGCCTGCTTTTGTACGACAACAGGAGCAATAAGTGCTGTCGTTCCAAGAATCAACGCAATGTTTGCAATATTGGAGCCATAAGCATTGCCCAAAGCAAGCTGAGGCGTATCGTTCATCGCTGATAAGATAGAAACGACCATTTCAGGCGCAGATGTTCCGAACCCGACAATTACCATCCCGATAAGGAAGGTGCTCATACCTAAAAATCGGGCCACGCCGACAGCCCCATCCACAAACCGGTCTGCACTCCAGACCAAAAGAACAAGGCCTACGACAATGGCCACAATAGAAAGAATCATGTTATACTAGAATGCGTAGAATGTTGCGCCCACCGTAATGGACTTCGAAGACAAGTTATTGATAGACCAGACATCGTAATCGTCATACTGGTTGTTGATACCCCAAGTGAAGCGTGCATCGAAACCGATATAGCGATTGGCACGGATGCCGAAGCCAAAGACGATAGACCAGTCAATCACCGAGCGGCAATCATTATCCATCATATCATCCTTGATGTAAACAGACTTGTCCGAAGACTTCATTCTAAACTTGTCTGCAACAGCAAAGGACGGTTGCACACCGACATCAAAATAGACATTGGACTTAGCGCTCTTCAACGAGAGGAGGAGCGGCAGAGAAATGCGGTACTGGCTAAACGAGAAACGGTATTCGCCAAAAGTTTCCTTATAAGTTTCGCTGTAGCTGTTGCTAACCTTATCATGTTCAAACAAGACTCCCGTCTTAAACGCCATGTTGTACTCATCCAGCGGGAACAAGGCAAAAGCACCGATGCTCCAAGTCAAGCCAGAATAGCGGTCATATTCATAGCGACCGTTATCCCCCGAAAGGAACGAATTACCGATAAAGCCTTGAAGACCGAAAGTAAACTTGAGCGGGATAAGACCACGCAGCTGGTCCATGTCAATAGTATCGGCCGTGGCTGTTTCGGTCACGTAAATCGTCTTGACATTGCCGCTGGTATTTTCAATTTCAGATGCGGAATAGACCGGGCGATAAACAAACTTCTTTGTCGTCTTTTTGACAACCGGTTTTGCAGCATCTTCACCACGAACAGCAGTCGGTTCATTGAAAAGATTTTCCGGAGCAAGTTCCTGTTCCACAGCAGTAAACTTATCTTCAGCAGGAGCGGCCTGAGCGGGAGCAACTTCTGCAGCCGGGGCAGCTTGTTCTGCAACCGGAGCCGGAGCTACGGGAGCAGCTTCAACAGGTGCCGCCTCCTGAGCCATCACGGCAGAAACGGCAAGAGCCGTCAAAATTCCAATACATTTCAGATTCATAATAATCCTCCAATGTTAATCATGTAATATTATAGTATTTTTGTATTCGAAAAACCAATATAAAATACAAGCTCCCCGTTCATAAAATACTAGATTAAGCTATATGAAAACAAATATAGTTACCACAGCTTCGGGCAAGGCCAATGCTTACGCCCTATTTTACGTCAAAAAATCTATCCAGTTTTCCAACGTGCTCTCGGAAGAAGCCGAAAAGCAAGTTGAATCCGTATTGAACGGCATGGAAGACGGTCCGTTCGAAGACCTTGAATTTTTGGAAATCGATAACCAGCCGACCATTTTTGTGAATGCAGCCAAAGAACGCGGTCTTTCGTCGCTCGACCACCTGCGCATGGCCGCATTCCGCCTCGCCAAGAAGGCTAGCAAGCGCCAGATTCCGGTCGTATCCATCATGCTTGCAGACGCCGCACCGGAACAGTTCAAGAGCATTTTGCACGGGCTTCACTACGCCGACTATAAGTTCGACGCCTACAAGAGCAAACAGAAAGACGCCTTCCAGGTCACGTTCGAACTCGTTGCAGGCGAACACGCCGCAGAATTCAAGAAGATTGCAGACGTTGTCGCCATTGAAAACAAGGCAATCGTCCTTGCCAAGAACTTGATTAATACAAGCTCCAGCGACCTCACGCCTGCTGAATTTGTCGAAAATGCAAACACCATTGCAAAGTACACTCCGGGTCTTTCGATTAAGGTGCGCAACATGAAGCAGCTCGAAAAGGAAGGCTTCATGGGACATGTGACTGTCGGCAAGGGCAGCTCTCACGAACCGTACATGATTACGCTTAGCTACGATGGAAGCAAGAGCTCCAAGAAAGCAGCGAAAAATGCGCGCACTTCCGCCGACCACTTGGTATTTGTCGGTAAGGGCCTCACGTTTGATACGGGTGGTCTCTGCCTCAAGCCGCCTAAATCCATGCCCGAGATGATTAGCGATATGAGCGGTGCTGCAACAGTACTTGCCGCCATCCAGGCCATCGCCACGCTCGAGCTCCCGATTAAGGTGAGCGCCGTCTGCTGCCTCGCCGAAAATGCCATCGGCAACAAGTCTGTATTGCCGGGCGATATCTTTACCGCCAAGAACGGAAAGACGGTCATGGTCGATAACACCGATGCCGAAGGCCGCTTGGTGCTTTCGGACGGCCTTGCAGAAGCAGGCCTCATCGGAGCAACGCACATTGTCGACCTCGCGACGCTCACGGGAGCCATGGTTCGCGCTCTCGGTTACGCTGTTGCCGGGTTCTTCAGCAATGACGATGACCTCGCCTTGAAGGTCATCAACTGCGGTGAAGCTTGCTGCGAAAAGTTCTGGAGCATGCCGCTCGAAGAAGAATACGCCGACGCTTTGAAGGATCATTTTGCAGACCTCAAGAACACAGGCAGCGACGCTGGCGCCATTGCCGCCGCTCTCTTCTTGCAGGAATTTGTCCCTGAAAACACGGCCTGGACGCACTGGGATATCGCAGGTACGGCATTTGTAAGCAAGTCCTGGAAGTACACCGATTTCGGTGCCACCGGATTCGGCGTGCAAACGCTCATTGAACTTGCAAGACGCATGTCCGGCGTAGTTTGCGAAGAAGCAGCAAACGAAGATACAGATGGCGAATATGTCGCTGTAGAAGCATAAGCGGATTTTAAATAATTTGCTTATCAAATCATCAAAGTGAGTATTAAAAAACCTTCAGATTTCTGAAGGTTTTTCTATCTTTTAGATGTATGAAAAACGTTGATACTATTGCCGTTTTGGACTTTGGTGGGCAGTATGCTCACTTGATTGCCAACCGTGTACGCCGTCTTGGCGTGTTTACCGAAATCCACTCCCCCGCCGCCCCGGTTTCTGAACTCGAAGGCGTGAAGGGCATCATTTACAGTGGCGGTCCGTCTAGCGTTTATGCGGCTGACGCTCCGGAATACAATCCTGAAATTTTGAACCTCCCGGTGCCGAAGCTCGGCATCTGCTACGGTCACCAGCTCATCGCCCAGCAGTTGGGCGGTCACGTTGAACCGGGCAAGGTCAAGGAATACGGCATTGCAGACCTCATCGTCGGTGACGAAAAGTGCCCGCTTTTGAAGGGTCTCCCGAAGGCTTCCCCGATGTGGATGAGCCACGGCGACCAGGTGACGAAGCTCCCCGAAGGCTACAAGATCGTGGCCAGCACCAAGGACTGCGAAATCGCCGCCGTTGCATTCGATAGCGACAAGCCCGAACGCCAGATTTTCGGCATCCAGTTCCACCCCGAAGTCACGCACAGCAAGTTCGGCATGAAGCTTCTCGAAAACTTCGTCGACTTTACGGGCGCCAAGAAGACTTGGAACATGAAGAGCTACTTGCCGCTCATCACGCAGCGCATCAAGGACCAGGTCAAGGACCGTAAGGTGTTCTTGCTCGTGTCTGGCGGTGTGGACTCCACCGTGGCTTTCGTGCTCTTGAACCGCGTGCTCGGACCGGAAAAGGTTCTCGGCTTGCATGTGGATAACGGCATGATGCGCCTCGGCGAATCCCAGAAGATTATGGACTTCCTCACGAAGGAAGGTATGAACAACCTCAAGATCCGCGACGCTAGCGAACACTTCCTTGCAAAGCTCAAGGGCGTAACCGCTCCCGAAACCAAGCGCGGCATCATCGGTAAGGAATTCTTGACGGTGAAGGACGAGGAAATGGCTAAGCTCAACCTCGATCCGAACGAATGGATGATGGCTCAGGGCACCATCTACCCCGACACCATCGAAAGCGGCGGCACCAAGAACGCCGACAAGATCAAGACGCACCACAACCGCGTGCAAGAAGTTTTGGACCTCATGGAAAAGGGTCTCGTCTTGGAACCGCTCGCCGACTTGTACAAGGACGAAGTCCGCGCACTCGGCGAAGAACTCGGCATTCCGCACAACCTCGTGTGGCGCCACCCGTTCCCGGGTCCGGGTCTCGGTGTTCGTTTGCTCTGCAGCGAAGGCAAGCTCACAAGCGACATGGTAAAGTTCGAAGACGTGAAGGACACCGCAGGTCAGTCCCTCGCCGACTACCTCAAGGCAAACAACATTGCAGGTCGCATGCTCCCGATCAAGAGCGTTGGCGTCCAGGGTGACGGCCGTACTTACGCACAGCCGTTCCTCATCACGACTCCAGGCTTAAGCTGGAAGGATTGCGAAAAGTTCTCTACCGAACTTGCCAACCGCTTCAAGGCCATCAACCGCGTGATTTACCAGATCGGCAGCGTCGCTGATGAAGATCCGAAGCTTGTCGAACAGTACGCCACCCGCGAAAACTTCGATACGCTCCGCAAGTTCGACAACATCTGCACCGAATTTTTGCAAGCTAACGACTTGTACGAAAAGATTTGGCAGATGCCGGTCGTACTCGTTCCGCTCCGTACGGCTAACAAGCCTTGCATCGTGATGCGCCCGGTGAACTCCACCGAAGCCATGACGGCAAACTTCGCCGAAATCGACCAGGGAATGCTCGCTGGTCTCTGGCGCAAGTTCGAAGCCGAAGGTGCTGGCAGCCTGTGGTACGATGTGACCCACAAGCCGCCCGGAACCATTGAGTGGGAATAAGGCGAGAGTCGCGACAAAAAGCTGGCTTTTTGTCATGACCGAGCCGCGTGAACACGCGCTTGAACAAAGTGAAAGCGCCGTGGGAGTAGCGCGGAGCCGAGTGTCGCAAAAATGAGCTTGCTCATTTTTATGACCGAGGCGAACAAGCAGACGCTGAAGCCGTAGGCGTAAGCGTCAGTAAGG
>JAEEGJ010021622.1_pt1 | contig 13804 bp, 12 predicted proteins | sample 8958761 | NCBI WGS metagenome assembly JAEEGJ01 (sample SAMN16246546, study PRJNA631951) | gut metagenome | biome: gut microbiome; feature: rumen; material: RS-attached | host: Bos | place: Iran: Karaj | collected 2018-10 | reverse complement strand
TCCTCGATGGGGGCTGTGCTGCCGAGGTCGGAGTAGAGGTTGTTGAGCACGTCGCTGTTAGTCGTGCGCAGGAAAAGTCCGCCGGAAGTGGCGCCGGCATAGATCGTGGTGCCGTCTTGATTGTCGAGGACAAGACTCGAGACTTGGCCGCCGATATTGGCCGTACCAATCTCGTAGAATTGGGCGTTAGCCACCCCTCCATTCAAAGCCATTACGCCTGCAAACAAGCCGAGAAGTACTTTGTAAATTTTCATAAATTATTATTAATTAATTTGTTATTTCAATAAACAGTTCGTCTTTGAATGTACAAAGATACAAAAAAAATGGAATATATAATAATTTCTTTAAAAAAATATCAACTTTTTTCCTGCCGAGGAGAAAAAAAGGGGGTGCACCGACCGATGCACCCCTTGAATATGGAGGGTATCCCTTTCTTAGTTGGCGCTCTTCACCGCGCGGACGGTACAACCGATGGTGCGGGTGTAGCCGTTCATATTTTGGTTGTCCGAACGGAAGTAGAAGTGCCACGCACTATTCGGGCTGTTTGGGTAGAGCGTGGAGGACCAGTATTGGCTGAAGGTGTCTGGGTCTTGGAGTTCTGAGCCGAGGATGCTACCGGCGGCGGGCAGGAAAATGCTGTTGCCGTTGGTGGCGGTAAAGCGGCGGCCGTGGACGCCGTTGAGGGTTGTCCACTCCGCAGTGGTGTTGTTTATGAGTTCATCCCACTCTTCTTTTGTTGGGGTGCGGGCGCCGTTGCCTATTTTGGCGGTGGCGGCATCGTCGCTGGGCTCAAGAATGGTCCGGTTGTCGGTGTAGCCGTTGAGTCCGTACTCCGCATTGTTGCAGTATTTGATCAAATAGCCGTTGCTGCAATGAGCGTAGGTGCTCCAACTATAGTCGCTCTTGGGTTGTGTTTCGCCCCAGGCAAAATAGTTGCCGTACTCCTCAGGAGCCGTGGCGCCCACGTTGCACGAAGCCCACAGCAGGCCGCTCGGCAGGCCCAGGTTGATCCATTGTAGACCAGGATTGGAGCCGCCGAGTGTCGATATGACGATGCTGTTGCTGAAGATGGGCGTGCTCTCAGGCGTCAGCTTCAGCCAGGCTATAATCATATAGTCTTTGCCGGGCTCGAGGCCGGTGATGGTGACCTCGAATTTGCCCCACTGGTCGGGCGTGCCGGTGATGCTGTTGCCGTCCATCGTGGGGTAGGCTTCGGCCGACCAGATGAAGCCGCATGTAAAGTTGGGGAATTGGGGCAGGTATTGGTTGATGTCACCTGTGATAGTCGAGTTGACGGTGATAGTGGTCTCGGTGCGGCCGGCAGGGTCGATGTCGCTGAGACCCAGGTTGCCCGGGTCGGGTGTGTCGGGATTGACGCCGGTCACCTTGGTCATGTGGAAGCGAATCTCGCCGCTCATCTCGTTGCCGTCCAGCTCGATGAGGCTTCCGTGGAAGGTGCACTCGGTCTCGGTGAGGTTGTCGATGGTGAAGGTGAATTGGCTGTTGTGGGGCGTCACGGTGATGGTGCTGCCGCCGATGGCCCATGTGAAGTCGTTGTTCGTGGCCTCGCCGCCGTCCTCCATCAGTCCGCTGCCGTCCTGGTTGAAGGTGAGTTGCATGTTCTGGGGTGTCATATCCTGCTCGTTTACAAGCATCTGGTCCACCTGCCATTTGCCGACGATGAGGGTGCTGTAGTTGTTGTCGTCGGCGGGGTTGTCGCTTGGGTTCTCCTCTCCGGTGCAGGCTGCAAATGACACAAGCAGCATCGCGGCACAGAGGAATCTCATAAACTTTTTCATGATGATGTTTTTTTTGACTTTTCCTACTTAACGAATCCCCTCTGGAAATATTGCATCGGACCCTTGAAAAAATATATCGTACACGACATAAATGAAATTTCTGTGGGTGTTGGAAGTGGGGCGGAAGAGAGGGTAAATAGGGGAAAAATGGCCCTGAAATGGCTTTGGTTTTATATAAAATACTATTAGTTATAGTACTAATATGGGTTTCTTCCGTGTTTCTTCCGTGTTTCCTCCGACTCAACTCCGACTGAACTCCGACCGCCGTCGGTGAAAACACGGTGAAGGTACGGTTATGTCGTGTACGATATACTTTGTTACTCGGCTTGGTGTCGACCTGTGGTTTTTAGATGCGCGTAAAGGATAAAAAAAGTTAAAAAGGCAATAAAGTTTTTTATTTGGAGTTACAGAGAAGAAAAGTGAAAGTGAGAGAAGAGTGAATAAAAGAATAATTGAAATCTTTATATAATGGAAACGGCAAACATTCAAGAACTTAACGAACGTGTGGCGCGTGAGAGCGCCTTTGTGGACGTGTTGACGATGGAGCTCGGCAAGAGCATCATCGGACAGAAGCACATGGTGGAGGGGCTGATGATTGGCCTGCTCTCTAACGGCCATGTGCTGCTCGAGGGTGTGCCCGGATTGGCCAAGACGCTGACCATCACTTCTTTGGCCAAGGCCATCGATGCCCGCTTCAGCCGCATTCAGTTTACCCCCGACCTGCTGCCCGCCGACCTTATCGGCACCATGATTTATAGCCAGAAGAGCGAGCAGTTCCAGGTGAAAAAGGGTCCCATTTTCAGCAACTTTATCCTGGCCGACGAAATCAACCGCGCCCCCGCCAAGGTGCAGAGCGCTTTGCTCGAGGCCATGCAGGAGCGCCAGGTGACCATCGGCGAGCAGACTTTCCGCCTCGAGGAGCCGTTCCTGGTGATGGCCACGCAGAACCCCATCGAGCAGGAGGGCACCTATCCGCTGCCCGAGGCCCAGGTGGACCGCTTCATGCTGAAGGTGGTCATCGGCTACCCCAAGCGCGAGGAGGAGCGCCAGATACTTCACCAGCAGGTGAATGAAAGTGAAAGGTCAAAAGTGAAAAGTGAAAATGCTATCCTGAAGCCAGAGGATATCCTGAAGGCCCGCGGGGTGGTGAAGGAGGTGTATATGGATGAGAAGATTGAGAACTATATCACCGACATTATCTTCGCCACGCGCTACCCCGAGCAGTACGGCCTCGAGAAGCTTAAACCGCTGATCACCTACGGCGCTTCGCCGCGTGGCAGCATCAACCTGGCCGCTGCCTCGAAGGCCTACGCCTTCATGCACCGCCGAGGCTATGTCATCCCCGAGGACGTGCGCGCTGTGGCTATGGATGTGTTGCGCCACCGCATCGGCTTGACCTACGAGGCCGAGGCCGAGAATGTGACCAGCGAGGAGCTGGTGAGCGAAGTGTTGAATAGAGTCGACGTACCGTGATTGACGAAGAAATCATAAAGAAGGTCCGCAAGATAGAAATCAAGGCGCGGGGACTGAGCCAGCAGATGTTCAGCGGCGAGTACCACTCGGCCTTCAAAGGGCGCGGTATGGCCTTCAGCGAGGTGCGCGAGTACCAATACGGCGACGATGTGCGCAGTATCGATTGGAACGTCACCGCGCGCCTGGCGCACCCCTATGTGAAGATATTCGAGGAGGAGCGCGAGCTGACGGTGATGCTGCTGGTCGACGTGAGCGGCAGCGGCCGTTTCGGCACCCACTCGCAGTTTAAGGAGGAACTGGCCGCCGAGGTAGCAGCAACGCTGGCATTCAGCGCCATAGCCAACAACGACAAGGTGGGAATGATTCTGTTCAGCGACAGGATTGAGAAGTTCATCCCGCCGAAGAAAGGGCGGTCGCACATCCTGCGCATCATCCGCGAACTCATCACCTTCAAGCCCGAGAGCAACGGCACCAATATCGGCCAGGCGCTGGGCTATTTCCAGAATGTCATCAAGAAACGCTGCACAGCGTTCCTGATCAGCGACTTCCTCACCCCCCTGTCGCCCCACGACAGTTCCCTCATGGCGGGCGGACAGCCCGAATGGGCCGACGCGCTGAAACTGGCCGCCGGCAAGCACGACATCGTGGCGTTGCGGCTGGTGGACTGCCGCGAGGAGCGGCTGGAGAACCTGGGACTGGTGAAGTTCTACGACCCCGAGAGCACCGAGACGCTGTGGGTAGACACCGGCAGCGCGGAGGTGCGCCGCGCCGTGGACGCCCGTGCCGCCGAACAGCGGAACCGCACGGAGACCACGCTGAAACGCTACGGCATCGACCTGGCTACGCTCTACACGGGCGAGGATTTTGTGAAACCGCTGAGAAACCTACTTGCCAGAAGAAGCTAAATGAGAAAGACTATCATCATAGGATTGCTGGGATTGCTGAGCCTGATGGGTCCATGGGGCGAAGCGAGGGGACAGGCGGTGGCGAAGCTGAGCGCCGACACCATCGCGCTGGGCGACCAGACAACCTTGAGCATACACAACGCGCTGAACTACCCGTCAACCGAGATGCTGACACAAAACGGCATCGAGGCGCTGCGGCAAGACTTCGACACGGCGTCGCGCACTCAATACACGGTGCTGACGAGCTTCGAGCCCGGCGAGCACTGGCTGAAGTTGAGTCCCAATGACTCGCTGCCGCTGGTGGTGACCGACGTGGAGGTGGACAGCGCCACCGCCGAGCTGCGCGACATCGCGCCGCTGCAGCGCATACCCTATACCTTCTGGGAGATATTCCGCTGGGTGCTGCTGGCCCTCGGGGTGGCAGCGGCGGTCTTCGGAGTGTGGTGGCTGCTGACACACCGCAAAGAGGTGCAGCAGGTGCTCACCAAGAGCGAACCCGTAGACACCCGCACCCCCGCCGAGCGGGCGCTGGACACGCTGGAAGAGCTGCGGCGACGTCAGCTGTGGCAGTCGGGCCAGGTAAAGGAATACCATACGGAACTGACCGATGCGGTGCGCCGCTTCATCGAGGAATCCACAGGCATCCGCGCCACCGATATGACCAGCGACGAGACGATGGAGGCAGTGACTTCCCTGTGTCCTGTGGCCGTCGAGTTTTTGAAAGGCATTTTCACGACCGCCGACCTGGTGAAGTTTGCCAAGAGCGAGCCGCTGCCGCACGAGCACGAGGCATCGCTGAAGGCGGCAGTGGAGTTTGTGAACACCCTGTGGCAGACCGTGAAGCCCGAAGAGGGCGAAGAGAAGGCAGCACAAGAGAAGGAGGGCGCACATGAGTAATATCACCTTTGCTCATCCGTGGATGCTCCTGGGGCTGGCCCTGGTGCCGCTGTTGGCGGCCTGGTGGATTGGGCGCTACCGCAAGCAGGAAGCCGCATTGCAACACTCGGACATCGCGGTGTTTGCTGGTATAGGCAAAAGTCTGCGCACAAGACTGCGGTGGCTGCCCTACGCACTGCGCTGCACGGCGGTGGCCGCAGGGGTGGTGGCGCTGGCACAGCCGCAAAGCCGGTTGAGCCGCCAGGAGATGAAGGTGGAAGGCATCGACATCGTGATGGCCATGGATATCTCGGGTAGTATGCTGGCCGAAGACTTCCGACCCAACCGTCTGGAAGCCGCCAAGAAGGTGGCCTCGGACTTCGTCGAGGGGCGTCACAGCGACCGCATGGGACTGGTGGTGTTTGCCGGAGAGGCATTCACACAGGTGCCGCTGACGGTTGACCACCAGGTGCTGCAGAAGCAACTGGGAAGCCTAAAGAGCGGCATCATACGCGACGGCACGGCGCTGGGCGACGGACTGGCGACAGCTATCAACCGCATCAAGGACAGCGAGGCCAAAAGCAAAGTCATCATACTGCTGACCGACGGTGTGAACAACCAAGGGAGCGTGGACCCGCTGAGTGCCGCCGAGATAGCCGCCATGTACGACATACGCCTCTACACCATCGGCGTGGGTTCGCTGGGCAAAGCCCCCTACCCTTTCCGCGATCAGTTCGGGCGTGTACATTATCAGAATATCGACGTGGAAATCGACGAGCCGCTGATGCAGAAGATGGCGGCCTCGACCAAGGATGGACTTTACTTCCGCGCCACCAACAAGAAGGCGCTGGAGGAGATTTTCAGCCAGATTGACGCGATGGAGAAAAGCAAGATAGACGTGACCCAATACGCACAGACCAAGGACGAGCAGGGGCTGTGGCTCTGGATAGCATTTCTGGCGCTGCTGGCCGAGGTGCTGGTGCGATGGGGATGGCTGAAGTGGTAAGTGATAAGTAAAAGATGTTACATTTTGAACATATAGAATATCTGTGGCTGCTAGCGGTTGTGGCGGCGGCGGGGCTGCTGTGGGGAGTGACCGAGTGGCGCCGACGCAGACGACTGGAGCAGTGGGCCGACCGAGGCATGTTCGGCCGACTGATACCCGATCTGTCGGGCTGGCGTCCGGCCGTCAAGATGGCCCTCACGCTGATGGGCTTTGCACTGCTGGTAGTGGCGCTGGCCAATCCGCAGTTCGGCACCAAGATAGAGAAAAGCAAACGTGCCGGCAGCGACGTGGCGATATGCCTGGATGTGTCGAACAGTATGATGGCAGAAGACCTGCAACCCAACCGACTGGAGCGCAGCAAACGGGCGGTGACCAACCTGCTAAACAGCCTGGCGGGCGACCGCGTCAGTCTGGTGGTGTTCGCCGGCACCAGCTACATACAGATGCCGTTGACCAACGACTACAGCGCCGCCAAGCTGTTCCTCGACCAGGTGAGCTGCGACATGATAGGCACACAGGGCACCGCCATCGGCGACGCCATCGAGAAAGCCATGCAGAGTTTCGGCTATGGCGACCCCGACCGCGAATGGGTGAAGAACAAAGGACGTGCCATCGTGGTGATCAGCGACGGCGAGAACCACGAGGACGATGCCGTAGGGGCCGCACGCGACGCACAGAAAGAAGGCGTGCGGGTGTGCACCATTGGCATGGGCCTGCCCGAAGGGACGCCAATACCGGAATACAACAGCCGCGGTCAACGTACCGGCTACAAGCGCGAACGCGGCGGAAGCATCATTATGACCCACCTGAACGAAGAAATGCTGCGTGACATAGCTGAGGCCGGAAACGGCGTGTATGTGCGCGCTAGCAATGCGGGGAGCGGACTGAGCGACATCACCAAGATTATCGAAGGCATGGAGAAAGAGGAGTTCGGCGAAGCCGTCTTTAGCGCCTACGAAAGCCGCTACCAGTATCCGCTGGTGGCAGGACTGCTGTGCCTGCTGGCCGAGGTGCTGATAAACGAACGCCGGAACAGGAAATGGAAACTGTTTGAGCAATGAAGAAACTACTGACCATAATACTGATACTGACTACAGGATACGCCGTCATGGGGCAGGCCAACCGACACCTGCTGCGTGACGGAAACCGCGATTACAAAAAGAAGCAGTACGACAAGGCCGAGATAAACTACCGCCGCGCGCTGGAAGGCGACACTACGGACTTCCGCGGACAGTATAACCTGGGCAACGCCCTTTATAGACAGAAGAAATATGACGAGGCCGCACGCCACTATGCACAGGCATTGCAAAAAGAGGACCTCGACGAGCACCGCCGCGCCCGCACCCTGCACAACATGGGCAACAGCTTGGTGCAGGCCGGCCTGGAAAACCAGGAGCAGGGGATGCAGTATTTCCAGCAAGCAGTGAAGTCGTACCAAGAGTCGCTGAAACTGGAGCCCAAGGACGAGGATACGCGCTACAATCTGGCCTACGCCCGCCAACTACTGCAGCAAGCCCAGCAGCAACAACAGCAGCAACAGCAAAACGGCGGCGACAACAAGGACCAGCAGCAGAATCAGCAACAACAGCAAAACCAGCAACAGAACCAGCAACAGCAACAAAACCAGCAACAGCAGAACCAACAGCAACAGCAAAACCAGCAGCAACAGAACGGGGAGAATCAGCAGGACAAGCAGCAGAAGCAACAGAAAGACAAGCAACCCTCTGCCGGTGAGCGGGAACGACAGGATGCCGAGCGGATGCTGGAGGCTGTGAAGAACAACGAACGCCAAACCCTCAAGGAGCAGGCCCGCAAGGTGGAGGCCGTCAAAGCCCACCGCACCGACAAGGACTGGTAAAGTGACAAGTTAAGTGAGACAATGGGAAATATGACAAAAAGCAACAGATTGAGTATATTGATAGCGACATGCCTCGTCTTTCTCCTTTCGCCACTTTTCTCGATGGCGCAGGAGATGACTGTGCAGGCCCCGAAATCGGTGTATGTAGGAGATAACTTCACCGTGCGTTTCATCGTCAACGAGAAAGCCAGCGACTTCAAAGGCCCAACCTTCAAAGGCTTCAGCCTGCGGGGAGGTCCTAGCACATCTTCCTCCTCAAGCACCAGCTTCGTCAACGGGCAGATGTCGCACTCGGTGAGCACCACCTTCTCCTACACTCTACTGGCCGACATGGAGGGTACCTTCACCATCGGCCCCGCCAGCTGTACCGCCAACGGGAAAAAGATATCGTCACAGAGTTTCACCATACAGGTGGAGAAACTCAGTGCCGCGCAACAGCAACAGCGCCAGCAGCAACAGCAGCAACGTGGATACGACCCCTGGGGACGGCCGCAACAACAGTCGCAGCAGCCTGTGAAGATTGACGACAAGTCGCTCTTTGCCCGTGCCTCGGTCAGTAACTCCCACCCCTATCAGGGCGAACAGGTTATTATTACCTATAAGATATACACTCAGGTGCCTATCAGCCAGTTTGCCATCGACAAGCTGCCGGGCAACCGTGGCTTCTGGGCCGAAGACCTCAGCGAGGGAAAGCAAATCAAGCAGTATGAGGAGACCATAGGCGATCGACGCTACCAGGTGGCGGAAATACGCCGAGGGGCCCTCTTCGCACAACAGAGCGGCAAGTTGACCATCGACCCGCTCGACCTCAACGTCCTGGCCATCGTACAGCAGCAGCGGCAACGCACCGGTAGCATCATGGACCTCTTCGACGACGCCTTCTTCAATACACGTCAGGCCGTGGAACGCTCGCTATCCACTAACCGCATCAGCATCGACGTACGGTCGTTGCCGACCGCGCCCCAGGACTACAGCGGCGCCGTGGGCAAGTTTGAGGTGAAGGGCGGCATCAACACCGACAAGGTGCGTGCCAACGAAGCCATCACCTACCGTCTTACCGTCAGCGGCACAGGCAATCTCATGCTCATCAATGCACCGCAGCCCACTTTCCCGTCGGTCTTTGAGGTCTACGACCCGCAGATTATGGACAATATTCAGAAAAGCGACAACGGCATCAGTGGGACACGTACATTCGAGTGGATACTGATTCCCCGCACCAAAGGCGAATACCGCATCCCTGAGTTCCGCTTCGTCTACTTCGATCCCACCACGGGACAGTATGTGACACGCACCATTGCAGCGCAGGATATCAAGGTGGAGCGTGGCGACCCCAACAACAGCGTTGTTAGCGGCAAGGACGATGTGCAACTGCTCAACAACGACATCAACTACATTCACCCTGTCACCAAGCTGCGCCCGACACAAGACAAGGAGCAGGCCGGTGCGCCGTTCTGGATTGTCTTCTCGCTCATCTTCATCATCGTTGGCGTCATCATCATCGTCGGCAACCGTGCCGCCAAGGCTGAGCAGGATGTCGCCGGGATGCGTATGCGCCGCGCCACCCGCATGGCACAGAAACGGCTCAAGAAGGCCGCCCAGTACCTCAACAGCAACGACACCGACGCCTTCTACCAGGAAATCTATCGTGCCATCTGGGGCTGCCTGTCGGACAAATACACCATACCCCTGTCACAGCTCAACCGCGACACCGTCAGCGAGTGTCTCGCCGAGAAGCAGGTGCCGCAGGCCCAGCAGGAGAGCATCATGAAGGTGCTCCAGGATGTCGACCTGGCACGCTTCGCCCCGGGCGACCCACAAGCCCAGAAGAAGAGCATCTACTCCGAAGCACTGGTCATGATAGCCGGACTCTAACCATCAGACAAACGAGACAATGAGACACAACAGATTATATACCATAACAATCCTCTTCGTCGCCCACCTGCTCACCTTGGGCACCGCACTTCGGGCACAGACTGCCGCCGAACTGGCAGCACAAGCCGATGAGTACTACCGGCAGGCTGACTATCCTGCCGCCATCGAGACCTATGAGAAGGTAATTGCCTACGGTCAATGCTCGCCGGAACTCTTCTACAACCTCGGCAACGCCTACTACCGCAACGACCAGATGGCGTCTGCCATCCTCAACTACGAGCGGGCACTCCGTCTGCGACCCTCCATGCGTGACGCCGAGGAGAACCTGGCGCTCGCCAACAGCCGGATTGCCGACCGCATCACTCCCCTGCCCCAACTCTTCATCACACGCTGGTGGCAAAGCCTCACCACCCACATCAGTCCTGCCGCCTGGCGTGTGGTCTTCCTCGTCATCCTCGCGCTTATCGGTGTCGCCGCCATAGGTTTCTTCCTGGGACGCAACCTACCGCTGCGCAAGGCAAGTTTGGCTTTTGGTATCGTCGCCATCCTTTTGCTGCTGGTCACCGGCACCCTTCTAGCCTCCTCCACAGCCCGCTTCAATGCCCATAGCGACGCTATCGTCATGGAACCCGCCATCAGCGTCAAGAGTTCGCCCGAACAACAAAGCACCGACAAGCTCATCCTGCACCAAGGCACCAAGGTTCATGTCCTGGAGCAACTCACCGGCTGGTACAAGATAAGAATTGCCGACGGCACCACCGGCTGGTGCGAGACCGACGCCGTCGAAAGAATATAACCCCGCCCTATGGAAAACAACCTCAAACACCTGCTGCTACCCGTCCTCCTGACCGGCTTGCTCGCTGCATTGCCCACCAACGCGCAGGAAATAGAATACGGCATCGACGAATCCTGTGGATGCGAGATAGTCTTTATCGACGGCATACAGACCACCTCCGAGAACGGTCTCTACGGCTTCCGCCGCGCCGACGGCACCGTCATCGCGCCCAACCGCTACTCCTTTGTCGACCACTTCAACGGCAACTACTGCAAGGTCTACCTCGAGGACACCCTCTGCGGCATGATCGACCGCGACGGCAACGAGATTGTGCCCTGCATCTACGAAGACCTCGAGTATCCCTCCGACGGCCGCATCAAAGCCTACCGCAAAGGGCTCCACGGATACCTCGACCTCCACGGCAATGTCGTCATCCCCCTGCAATATCCCCAATCGGGACGTTTCACCCAAGGGCTGGCACCCATCGCCGTCTACCTCGACAGCTTCACCGTCGCCTGCACCTTCATCGACACCATGGGCAACGAGGTCTTCCCCTGCATCTTCGAGAATGTAATGCCTTTCTGTGAGGGTTATGCCCCCGTGCGCCGCTACGACCGCTGGGGCATGATTGACCTCTCCGGCCGCGAAGTCCTCACCACCAAATACGAGGAACTGACCCTCAACCAGGACGGCCACTTCTTCGCGGGCGACAGCGACGGCTGGGCGCTCTTCGACTACAGCATGAAGCCCCTCACCCCCTTCGTCTACCGCAACGTGGGCAACTTCTCCGACGGCCGTGTCTCGGTCAGTCGCGACGGCAAATACGGCTTCCTCGACGGTCGCGGCCGCGAGGTCATCCCTTGCATCTACGACTATGTCGGCGGCTTCCAGATGGGTCGCGCCATGGTCAGCCTCAACGACCGCTACGGCATCATCGACACCAACGGCCGCATCATCCTCCCCATCGAATATGAATACACTTCCATGAAGGGCTTCAAATACAGCTACTATGACAGCCTCGCGCTGGTCGAGAAGAACGGCCGCCTCGGCTACGTCGACCTCGACGGCAACCTTGCCATCCCCTTCTACTTCGAGGAGGCGTTCCATTTCACCGAAGGCCTTGCCGCCGTGCGCTTCGACGGCCAGTGGGGCTACATCGACACCCACGGCGACATCTTCGTCCCCTTCATCTTCGAGTATGCCTCGCCCCTCTCCTGGGGTCGCGCCGAAGTGGTCTATCTGGGCAACGTCAGCAACATGGACCGCCGCGGCCGCTGTGTCAGAAACTGTAAAGGAGTAATTGCATGGAGAGACCTCTGAATATCGCCAGCCATCCAGGCATCGTGCAGCGCGTCCGGCGCGGCTTCGTCGAGGTGCAGATTGAGTCTGTAAGTGCCTGCGCAACCTGTAGCGCACATGCCCACTGCGGCTTTGCCGAGTCAAAGAACAAGACCGTCGAGGTGCCTTCCGCCGACTGGCAGAGCTACCACGAGGGCGACCTCGTCACCGTCCATATCGACCAGTCGCGCGGCATGTTGGCCGTGTGGTTCGCCTACCTCCTGCCTGCCCTGCTGCTCCTCGGCGTCATCGTCGGCTTCTCCGTCGCGGGCTTCCCCGAAGGGGTCGTGGCCCTCTCGGCGCTCCTCGCCCTGGCGCTCTATGTAGGTCTGCTCTTCCTCCTGCGCCACTCCATCGAAGGGCGCTTCACCCTCACCGTCTCCCACAACGAAGAAGCGCCCTCAACACCCACCCCTAATTCCTGATTGCGATGCTCATCCTCGGCATAGACCCCGGCACCCAGATTCTTGGCTACAGCCTCCTCGACACCGAAGGCGGCCAACTAAACATCCTTGCCATGGATGTGCTCTACCTCAAGCGGCTGCCCGACTTCAACCAGCGCATCCGCCGCATCTTCGACTCCACGGTGCGCATCATCGACTCCTTCCATCCCGACCATCTGGCCATCGAGGCCCCCTTCTTCGGCAAGAACGTGCAGTCCATGCTCAAACTTGGCCGCGCCCAGGGAGTCGCCATCGCCGCCGCTATGAGCCGCGACCTCAGCTACACCGAGTACGAGCCCTCTGTCATCAAGCAACTCGTCACCGGCAACGGCAATGCCTCCAAAGAGCAGGTAGCCTCCATGCTGCGCTCCATCCTCGGCTTTAGCGACAGCCCCAAATACCTCGACGCCACCGACGCCCTCGCCGTCGCCTACACCTGCCACATGCAGTTCTCCAACCCCTTGGCCGACCTGCGCCGCGAGCTCATGCCCAAGAAACAGAAACACAAACCTGCCAAGAAACAATGGTCCGAATTCGTCTCCCAAAATCCCGACCGCTTGCAATAGCGCTGCTGGCGCTCTGCCTGCTGCCCGCTACCGCCTGCCATCATAAAGGCGCCGCCAACAAGCTCTTCGACCCGAGCTATGTCTCCTTCACTACCGACTATAACGCCCTCTTCGACTCGCAACTCTACCCCTCGCTCATCCTCGCCACCACCAACAACCCCGCCCAGGTGCCCGACCTCTTCGACGTCACCCTCACCGCCCCCGCCGACAACTCGGTGCTGCGCATCGTCATCGACTCCTCCTCCCTCAACTATGTCACCATCTTCCAGGAAATCCTGCCCCGCCGCGGCCAGAGCTACACCTTCCACCCCTCCCTCAAATGGAAATACGATGTACTGCGGCGCATCCGCCAACCCCAGGCCGTCGACTTCACCTTCACCTGCTTCATCAACGACGAGGAGGTCGACGTGAAGAACCTCCACCTCAACTGCCGCACCATCAACGAGTGCCCCCTTTCCCTCGTTTATCAGCAACAAGCCACTGACTTCCGCTGGCTCTTCGCCGCCTACGTCAACGAGGACCATCCGCAGATTGAGCAGATACTGACCGACATCATCGACCAGGGCGCCGTCACGCGCCTCTCGGGCTACCAGAGTGGCGCCAAGGCCGTCCGCGACCAAGTCTTCGCTGTCTGGTACTACGCCCTCAACCGCGGCATCGCCTACTCCTCCATCTCCTGCACCTCCAATCCCTCGCCGCGCGCCAACGTGCAACATATCCGCTTCTTCGACGAAGTCTACAACACCCGCCAGGCCAACTGCGTCGACGCCTGCGTCTTCTTCGCCTCCATCCTCCGCAAGATAGGGCTCAAGCCCGTCATCTTCGTCGAGCCCTGCCACGCCTACCTCGGCTACTACACCGACAAGAACCGCAAAAACATCGAGCTGCTCGAG